>Ga0163109_10004014_pt1 | contig 11221 bp, 11 predicted proteins | sample CRUFie1St13metaG_FD_108704 | JGI IMG/M metagenome (GOLD analysis project Ga0163109, IMG submission 108704) | Marine microbial communities from the Costa Rica Dome - CRUD Field 142mm St13 metaG | ecosystem: Environmental > Aquatic > Marine > Oceanic > Photic zone | place: Costa Rica: the Eastern... | reverse complement strand
GGAATTCTACAGAAGCCCCATCATTTCCCGTGTGAAGGCCAAACGCAAGACGCTGGACCCCAGAAAGCAAGACTTCCGGCCTTCAGAACTTGACTTCGGAAACGTGCGCATTCGTCTCGCACGGCATTTTGGCTTTTGCTTCGGGGTGGAAAACGCCATTGAAATCAGCTACAGGGCGGTGGATGAAAATCCGGGCAAGCGCATTTTCCTCCTCAGCCAAATGATCCACAACCCCGAGGTGAACGCCGATTTGCAAAGTCGAGGGGTAAAGTTTTTGCACGACACCTTGGGCAACGAGCTCGTGCCGTTGGACGCCCTTGAGCGAGACGACGTGGTGATTGTGCCTGCGTTTGGCGCCACCGTTGAATTGGAACAACGGCTTGAAGCCATGGGGGTGGATGTCCAGAAATACAACACCACGTGCCCGTTTGTGGAGAAGGTTTGGAAGCGCTCCGCCCAACTGGGAGGGAAGGACTTCACGGTGGTCATCCACGGCAAGCCCCAGCACGAGGAGACGCGCGCGACGTTTTCTCATGCGGCCGAGACCGGCCATGCTTTGGTGGTCAAGAACGCAGAGGAAACAGAGTGGTTGGCGTCTTGGATGGAAGGTGAACGAAGCGATGTGGCGGGGTTTTGGTCACGTTTCGAAGGAAGGACGACGGAAGGGTTCGATCCTCAGGTCCACTTGCACAGGGTGGGCGTGGTGAACCAAACCACCATGCTTGCCTCCGACACACAGGCCATCGCCGACCGGATCAAACAGGCGGTGGACCGCGATGGGAAGGGCGAGTTTGCCAACACACGAGACACGCTCTGCTACGCAACCAACGACAACCAAAGCGCCACGCGCGGCGCGTTGCTCGCGGGCGGGGCCGATGTGGCCTTGGTGGTGGGCGGGTACAACAGCAGCAACACGTCGCATTTGGTGGAATTGTGCGAAGCGCACATGCCGACGTTGTTTGTCCGCAACGAGTTGGAATGGAAGGAAGACGGCGTGCACCATTTTGACATGCACACAGGCACAATGAACGTCACTTCAGACCCCCTTCCCGAAGCGGGGGAAGGGGAAGAGGTGCCGACGGTGCTGATCACCTCTGGCGCTTCCTGCCCGGATGCAAGTGTGGAGCGCGTGTTGCGCAAAGTGTTGGAGCATTACGGTGGACGGGATGTGGAATCCGTGTTGACGGAATTTGAGAGGAGCCAGACTTGAGCATCCGTACCTTCGGGTTCATGAAAGCGCCCAAACTTCGAGGCCCCTTTCGGAACGTGAGAACCGAGCCCCGCACGTTCGACTTCAAGTCACGCCATTTGCCGGATTCCCGACCTGAATGGGAGGCGCGCAAACGCCGCGTGGAGGAAGAGGTCCATGGTGCGTCTGAGGCGCCGCGGCCCATCAAATTCCGGCAAGGTGGGCGCAACGCTGAAGGGCGTGCCGCGCGACGTGCCGCGTCCATTCGCGCCAGCCGCATGGCGGCGTTGCGCGCGGCTGGCGTGGCCGTGGTTTTGGTCTACCTGACCTACCGCGCCATTCTTTGGGTCGAGGGGCAGGACTACGGACAGTTTCTACAATTCATGCACGCCAACGGATGAGCCAAACAATCCACGTTTTGCCGGATCACGTTGCGAACCAGATTGCAGCGGGAGAAGTCATTCAGCGGCCAGCTTCGGTCGTGAAGGAGTTGATGGAGAACGCCGTGGATGCGGGGGCCACCTCCATCGAGGTGCACATTCTGGATGCGGGACGCACCTCCATTCAGGTGATCGACAACGGGGCGGGCATGTCCCCCGAAGATGCGCGGTTGTGCTTTGACCGCCACGCCACGTCAAAACTGCAATCGGCCGACGATTTGTTCGCGCTGGCCACCAAGGGGTTCCGCGGAGAGGCCTTGGCATCCATTGCCGCCATCGCCCACGTCAGTGTGGCCACGCGTCGCGCCGATGCGGAGCTCGGCATTTCCATCCAGTGCAACGGCTCTGAGGTTGTTGGGGACGAGCCCAAAGCCCGAGAGGTGGGCACCACCTTTCAGGTCAAGAACCTCTTTTACAACGTGCCGGCACGGCGAAACTTTCTCAAGTCGGATGCGGTGGAAATGCGGCATGTGGTGGACGAGTTTCAACGCGTGGCATTCGCCCATCCCGGCATTGCCTTCGTCCTGACCCACCAAGGGTCCAACCTGTTCCAACTGCGGCCCGGGACCATGCGGCAACGCATTGTCGGCATTTTGGGCCCCAAGCACGACGAACGCCTCGTCCCTGTCGAAGAGGAAACCGATGTGGTGACCATCCAAGGGTTTGTCGGCAAACCGGACTCCGCACGGAAGACGCGCGGGGAGCAATTCCTGTTTGTCAATGGCCGATTTGTCAAGCATGGCCTTCTGCACCGCGCTGTGGTGCGCGCCTACGACGGGTTGATTGCCGACGGACAGCATCCCTTTTACGCCTTGTATTTGACGGTGGACCCTGCGAGGATCGACGTCAACATTCACCCGACCAAAATCGAGGTCAAATTCGACGAAGAACAGCCCATCATCGCCATTTTGAAATCGGCCGTCAAACGCGGTTTGGGTGCCCACAACGTGGCCCCAACCATCGACTTCGACGCCGAGACCGGATTGAACATCACGGACCTGAAGCCCGGCACAGAGGTGCACGAGCCGCACGTCCGCATCAACCCCGACTACAACCCATTCGAATCCAGAGGCGGCGCCCCGTCGCCATTGGGTGGCAGCCGCGGCACATCGGCGCCGAAAGGGCCGTCCTTGGGTCAGGCCCACGGTGGGTGGTCCCGTCCTGCCGCCTCGGGATGGAAGGACCTGTACCAGGTCCTCGAACCCGATGCAAATGCCGAGCCCAACGTCCCTCAAGACAACACGCCGGCCGCGTCCCCGAAGGAGCAGGCGGCGTTGGCGCAGAGCCACGGATTGGAAGTGCTGCAATGGCGGGGCAGATACTTGATGGTGCCGGTGGAAGAGGGCGTGGCTGTGGTGCACATCCGTCGCGCACACATGCGCATTCTGTACGAGCGCTACCTGAGCGCCATTCAGGCGTCGGGCATGGCCCCGGTGGCGTCACAGACGCTCCTGATTCCCGAGGACATCACCCTGACCCAACCAGAGGTGATGGCGCTTATGGATGCCCGCGAGTCGCTGTTGTCGATGGGCATGGACTTGCAGCGTTTGGACGACCAAACCGTCCAGCTTCGTGCCGTGCCGGCCGATTTGACCTCGCACATCCGTGAGGCGCTTGATGCCGTTCTCGAAACCTTCCACGAAGGACAATGGGACGATGCCGAGGCGAGACACGAGCGCTGGGCGCAATCGTGGGCTGCTCGTGGGGCCGTGAAAGGCGAAGCGCCGATGCCGATGGAAATGCGCCGTCAACTGGTGGCCGACCTGTGGTCTTGCACCCACCCCAACGTGGACCCCAACGGCCGGGCGGTGCTGTCTGTTTGGGCTGCTGAAGACCTTGAAAACCCCTTTCGCTGATGTTGCAAAACACCCCTCAAGTCGTCAAAAATCTGATCATTTTGAATGTGCTGGTGTACTTCGGTTCAGGACTGATCGGGGATGCAGCGGTGCCGCTTCTGGCAGGGACGTATCCTGGTTCGCCGTTCTTTCAGCCCTGGCAAATGGTCACCCACATGTTCATGCATGGGGATTTGGGCCACATTTTCTTCAACATGTTCGCCCTGTTCATGTTTGGGTCCCAGCTCGAGCGGGTGTGGGGTCCCAAGCGGTTTTTGACGTACTACGTGGTCTGCGGACTGGGGGCCTTTGCACTCCACGAGCTGGTCGTGGGATTGCAGTTCTACACAGAACTGGGCACGTTTTTCCCGGCGGCTGAACAGTTCGTGTCGCCCAATGCCAGCCCGTTGCAGCAGGCCCGGGTGCTCGAAATGGTGTACGGCCGCGTGGTCGGTGCGAGCGGGGCGGTGTTTGGTTTGCTCCTCGCCTTTGGCATGCTTTTTCCCAACACCCAATTGATGTTGCTCTTTCCGCCCATTCCAATCCGGGCGAAGTACTTCGTGCTGGGCTACGGTGCGATTGAATTGATGTTGGCCTTCCAAAACAGCCCCGGTGACAACGTGGCGCACTTTGCCCATTTGGGAGGCATGATTTTTGGTTATTTCCTGCTCAAGCGGTGGCAGCAAGACCGCGGACATTTCTATTGATCCATGTGGGAGAATGTGAAAGCAATGTGGAGAGAAGGTGGGATGTTGACGCGCCTCATCTGGGTGAATGTGGCGGTGTTCGTGCTTCTGACGACCTTCGACGTGTTGGATCAATTTGGCGGAGGGGTGGTGTCGTCGTTGTTGCCACCGGAGGGCGCGCGAATGTTGGCCACCTCATGGCGTCTTGACATCCTCTCACATAGGCCCTGGAGTGTGGTCACCCACATGTTCGCACACCAAGGCGTGTGGCACCTTGGCATGAACATGTTGCTCTTGTTTTGGATGGGACGGGTGTACCATGGAGAAGTGGGTTCTCGCCGTTTGTTGAGCACCTACCTCGCAGGGGGATTGGCGGGTTTTTTGGCCTACTTCATCCTCACCAATGGCTTCAAGCCTTTGCAATCCAACACCTATGCCTTGGGGGCGTCTGCCTCTGTGATGGCCATTTTTGGGGCGATTGCCACGATGCGTCCTGAGTTGAAGTTCAACCTGATTGTGTTGGGGCCAGTGTCGTTGAAACACCTGTTTTGGGGCTACGTCGTCCTCGATTACTTCGGGTTGAGCCAGGGGGTGAATGCAGGCGGCAATGTGGCACACCTCGGCGGGGCCTTGTTTGGGGTGCTGCTCGTTCAGCAAGAGCGGAACGGACGGAATGTGGTGGCTTGGTTGGAATGGTTGCTCGACGTGGTCTCTTCCGGCTCGCTGTCGATCCCCAAGAGGAAGCGAAGCCGGTTCCGCGCGTCGACCGCCAACCGTTGGAAAGCCGCCGAGCGCGAGGCCTCTCGCGCTCCGATGTCGGACGACGAATTCAATGCGGAACGCGCCGAGCGCACCGAGAAGTTGGACGCCATTTTGGACAAAATCTCCAAGCATGGCTACGACCATCTCTCGCCAGAAGAGAAGCGGTTTTTGTTTGACGAAAGCCAGCGTTGACCGTGGCTGCTCGTTCTTCTTCAACCAGCCAAACCAAGAAGGGCAAGCGCCGCTGGGTGGACTCGGCCTCGCTGTTGACCTTCCCAGGCATGGCCATGGTGGTTTTGGGAGAGTGTGCTGTGAGGGTTTCGCCGTCGTGGTTTCCCTGGCTCGCCCCTTTTGGGTTGACTTACGGATTGGGATGGACGGTGCTCGCGGTGGGCGTGATGTGGCGTGTGGTCTCGTTTCGGTGGATCCAAGCAGCCTTCCCCTTGATTGTGTTGGTGGCGACGTGGCCGTCCTTCTCGTTGGTCTTCTCCATGGGGCTCAACGCCTCGCCCCATGCGGAGCTCGATGCCTCTTCGTTTGGGGTGATGACATTCAACGTGCGCCGGTTGGACGAGTACAATTGGCTTGAAGGAGATCAAACGCGAACGGACCTTGCAGACTGGCTTTCTGGACGGGACGAGGAGGTGTGGTGTTTTCAAGAATTCCCGTCGCAAGGCAAGTCGGTGTTGCGCGAATTTGGGATGTCGTGGCGTCAACCCAACCGACGCCTTTTGCAGTGGTCCGACGGTTCAGGGCCTGCCCTGGCCACGGTGTTTCCCGTGAAGGCGTGGTCCACGTGGATGTTTCCAGATGGGGCCGGCCGAGGACGGGTGTTGCAGGCCGACGTGGAAACCCCAGCAGGTGTGGTTCGTTTTTTCAATGTCCACCTGCAAAGCTTGTATTTCAGCCGGGAGGACTACGCCGCGGTGGAAGATGGTCCGAGCCGCGAGGAGGGTCTCAGGCTGTTGGGTCGGGTGACCCAAGCCTCGGCTGCGCGGGCCCATCAAGCCCAAGAGCTGCGACGTCGCATGGAGGAAAGTCCATATCCGGTGGTTTTGGCAGGCGACCTCAACGACAGTCCAATGTCGTACACGTGCGGCCACCTTCGCAAAGGACGGGTGAGGGACACCTTCGGTGCTGGAGACATCGGCTTGGGCGCCACGCACATTGGCACGGTGCCGGGGTTGAGAATCGATGGCATCCTTGCCGACACCACGCTGACGGTGCATGTGCACCAAACCCACGATGTGATCTTGAGCGACCACCGCCCCGTGACCGCGGTGTTGGGGTCAGGTGTGCAAGGTGACTGAGGTCGTGTTCTTGGCAGAGAACGCCTCGAAAAGGCTCACGTTGATGCCAATCAGGAGCAGGCCATACAGCAGGTCGTCGACGGGCATGGTGAACAGCCGCCACCCGGAGTTTTCCTCGTTGTTGTACCACACAATGTGGTCGGCAATCGCCTCGGGGTGGTTGTGGAGGAAGGGATATGACCAAAAGTCCAGCCCAGTCAGCACGCCGTTGCTGATGACGAAGGGGACGAGAAGGACGAGGTAGGCAAACCAAAAATGGCCCATCCACGAACGCCAACGGATCAAGGTGCCCAGCAACCAAGCGGCACAGAGGGCTGAGGTGAGGCCCAAATAGGCGCGGTCGGTGGAGCTCAAGGCGATGCCAAGGCACAACCCCGTCATGCCGACAGTCAATCCCCGATGTCCAAACCCAAAGGGCGACTGAGGAATGTACTTCTTGAAACACGCGTACGTGAAGACACAGGCGTACGGCACCGTGATGAAGAACAACCACTCTTCAATGGGCAATCCAAGCCATTCGATGCCGGCAAGGTGCGCGCTGTTGAAGCCCCAAATGCCTTTTGCGGTGAAGACCACATCCCATGCAATGAAGCCGGCCATGGTCAGCAAACACGCGGGCCAAAACGCCTTCCACTCCTTGACAAACGCCACGCGCTTGTCAAAGCTCGCAATGAAGGGGACCGACAACACGGCCAAATTCACCCACAAGTATGTCCATTCGCTCATGCGCGTTGCTGTTGGTTGCGCAGGGCCTTCCGCGCTTCACGAAGGTAACGCGGCGGCACAAACAGCATCCCAAAGCACTCACCATCTTCTTTGCTCAAGTGTTTGTGGTGAACCTTGTGCGCTTTGCGGATGGCCATGAAGTAGGCGTTTTTCGTGCGCTTGAACCAAGAAAACCGCTGATGGATGAACACGTCGTGGACGAGGAAATACGCCAAACCATACAGGGCAATGCCCGCACCAATCCAGAATCGGAAGTCTCCAGCCAAGCTTCCCGAGATGAAGCAGTACGCGCTGGGGATGGCGAAAATCAAAAAGAAGGCGTCGTTCTTCTCGAAAAAACCGGGGCCATTCGAGTGGTGATCCTCGTGGAAGTACCACATCGCTCCGTGCATGAGGTATTTGTGCGCCAACCAGGCCACGCCTTCCATGGCGATGAAGGTGGACAACACAACAAAAGCAGGGAAAAGCACACTCATAGCGTCCAGGGAATGAGGTTCAACAAGGCAAAAAAGAAGGAAAACACAATGACCAACAAGCCAGAGAGTCGGTTTGTTTTCAGGTCGTCGACGTCGCGCCAAAGCAAGCCCAAGGCAAATGCAGCGACCCACCATGTGAGGTAATTGGTCCACGGAATGGCCCCGTCGTGCCATGTCCACCAGCCGGCGCGGATGGCCACAGGTTCGATGGCCCCATCCAAGGCCGTCATCATGGAGGCGGCCAAGGCCGCCCGCACCACAGGCGAGACTGTCCGGCCACCGAGGGACAAAAGCCGCTCCGACCAATGGTGCGTGCCCAGAAGGAGCAGCCACCACAGCACGCCCATCAAAAGCGGCACATCCAACGCTTGAGGCCCGAGTCCTTTGCCGTAGCTGTAATCGCCAAACAGGAGCCCGGTCGCCACACCGAGCACTTCAATGCCAAACCCGAGGAACATGGTCAGTGCCCACCGCCACGGACTCTCGGCCCCGGTGAATGCCATCACAATCCCCGCGCACAGGATCAAATTCAAAGGGGTCAGTGGCAACAACAAATGGGCGTAACCGAGGGCGGTCCCTGCGGCGCCCACCACGTGCAGAATGACAATGACTGCGCCCCATGTGAACGGTGCGCGCCACCACGGCCGTGGAGAACTGGAATGGGTCGAAGCGTTGCTGGGATTCATGACTCTCGGTGCACAAGTTCGTCCACGATGCGCGCTCCGAGCAAACAGAGCGGGATGCCCCCGCCCGGGTGCACGCTGCCGCCACAGAAATACAGTCCATCCAAATCCGTGGAGCGGTTGCGGTGGCGCAGGAATGCGGCCGCGCTGGAGTTGCTTGACGCCCCGTACAGGGCTCCGCGCCACGATCCCGTCAAGGATTCAATCTTTCCCGGGTCCAACACCTGCTCGCACACGATGTCCGGTCGTCGGCCAAGCGTGCGCTCAATTTTGGCCAAGACATCTTCCCGGAGCTTCCCAACGGCCGCATTGTCCCACTTCTCGGGATTGGCCTCGACGTTCATCAACACAAACCAGTTCTCATGGCCTTCGGGGGCGTCCTGTGGCAGCTCCTTGCTGGTGATGTTGATGTACACCGTGGGGTCGTCTCCCGGGGTGCCGTTCTGTTGGATTTGGCGGAATTCCCTTTGGTAGTCTCGGCTGAACAAAATGTTGTGCAACCCCAACTCCGGATGCACTCCTTTGACTCCCCAATAAAAGATGACCCCGGACGTGGAGCGTTCTTGTTTCAGGATGCGTTCGGGGGCCTTCAAGTCGGGGAGAAGGTGCCGGTAGGTGGGGTGCAAATCGGCATTGCTCACCACGATGTCTGCGGGGTGCACTTTGCCATGTCCGTCTTGAACGCCCGTCACCTTTCCTTGTTCGTGAAGGATGCGCTCGGCTGGCGTTTCCAACCAAAACGTGACGCCCAAGGCCTTGGCCAGTCCTTCGAGGTGAAGGGGGATGGACCGCATGCCACGCTCGGGAAGAAAGGTGCCGATGCCGTGCTCGAGATGGGGGATGACGTGCATCATGGCCGGCGCGCGGTGGGGGTCACTCCCGTTGTAGGTGGCGTACCGATTGAAGAACTGGGTCAGTTTGGGATGGTGGAGGTTCCGCCGGTTGAGGCGGTCGAGGCTGCCCCACAGCGGCAGGGTCCAAACCCGCGACAGCAAGCGCCACGCGGCGGAGGTTTTGTAGGTCGATGCTTCATGGAGGCTGCGTTCCAAAAAGACGCCCCTCGTCAATTCGAAGGCATCTCGGCTCGTGCGCAGGTGACGCAACAGTCTTTTTGCGGGGACGCCCCAGCGCGATTCGACGTCCCGTGCGAAACGTTCCGAGTCGGTCCAGGCCACGAGCGGAGCGTCCTCGTCTTCCCAGAAGTAGTGTGTGCTTCGGTCGAGGGTTTTGTACTTGAACGGACCGGGACGTCCCGGCACATCGGCATCGACCAGCCCGTCCAGTTCTTCCATGAGTTCAGGCATGGTGAACAGCGAGGGGCCGCGGTCAAACCGGTGCCCGGCGTCGGTGTGCTCGCCGAGTTTGCCTCCGACCGTCTTGGCGGCCTCGAGGACTGTGACGCGGTGCCCGCGTGCGGCCATTCTCACGGCGGTGGCGAGTCCACCTACGCCGGCGCCGACCACGACCACGTCGCGGGTGGCTGTCATGCGCGCAGCAGGGTTGAGACGACCTCCGGGAAGCAGATCTTGAACCAGGCCGTGTAGTGGTCGGGGTTGGCTGCGATGTCGGCCTCGACATCGCGCACCGGCATGTACCTCGTTTCGCACACCTCTTCGGGGTTGGGCTCCGGGGGGACATCGCTGTACCCAATGAGGACGTGGTCGAGCTCGTGCTCGATCATGCCGTGGTCAAGGTCCGCACGGTACACAAACGAAAATTTGGGCTCGAGTTGGCAGCGCATGCCCATCTCTTCGACGAGGCGACGCTGTGCCGCTTGCACGACCGTTTCGTCGGGACGCGGATGGCTGCAGCACGTGTTTGTCCAAAGTCCTCCACTGTGGTATTTGTCCATCGCACGCCGGTGCAGCAGCAGGTCTCCTTTGCTGTTGAAGACAAACACACTGAAGGCCCTGTGCAAGACGCCTTGACGGTGGGCCTCCATCTTTTCCATGGTGCCGAGCGGGCGGTCTTCAGGATCTACGAGAACCACATTTTCGACCATGGGTTGGGTTTGATTGGGTGTGAGTGACATTAGAGGGACTTAAGGTACATGAGAAAGTCACGCACAAATGCGGCGTGCAAGGGGTCAGTTCGCCAGTGTCCCGACGCAAGCGCGTTTTCCACCTTGAGGCGGTCGCTGTCGAGGTTGCCGTTGTACTTCAACAAGTCGGGCACATGGGTTTGGACCCCGAGGCGGAGGAAGGCAAGGTCCGCATCGCCAGGGCTCAGGGCGATGGCCGCTTCAAGCTGCGGTTTCCATTCGGTGAACAGCTCTAGTTTGTCAAGTGGATTCCACGCTTCATCGGCCAACATCAGGTGGGCCACAGCCAGAAACCCTTGGGCCAAGGCGTCAGGAGTCAGATCTTCTTCGTCCGGCCCACACACCTTGGTCATGCGCGCGGCCATTTCCGTGGCACGCCCGTTGGTGGTCGCGTCGCGGTACCACGCGCGCCATTCAACAAGGTTGTCCGGGGAAGTGTCTTGTGCGCGCAACGGCACAACACCCACGCAGGCCAACCACATCGCGGCGAGAACGGGGCTCCAGCGCATGGCGCAGATCAAAGAAGGTTGAAACTGTGTCTGAGGTATGAACCCACAAACAGCGTGGCCTTTCGGCGGTTGGGGATGCGGATCCGCTCCTCGAGAATGCGGTTGGACGGAAGCTCCGCAATTTTCTGGAACAGGCGTTGGTAGTACACGTAGGCCACATAGACACCGAGTCGGCTTTCCTTGGGCAACTTCACAATGCCCTGGTACGCGTGGCGGAAGTCGGTTGCGATTTCTTCCTCGATTTGGGCCTTGGCATTGGCGTCAAATTCGCCCATGTCCACTCCGGGGAAGTAGACCCGACCCTTGTCTTGGTAATCGTCCTTCAAGTCGCGAAGGAAATTCACCTTTTGGAAGGCGGCGCCCAAACTCCGCGCGTTGGGAAGCAGACGCTCGTAGGTCTCACGATCCCCAAACACAAACACGTGCAAGCACATAAGGCCGACCACTTCGGCCGAGCCCACGATGTAGTCGTCGTACCCCTGACGGTCGTAGGCCGTCCGGTCGAGGTCCCATTCCATGGAGCGGAGGAACAAATCCACGTGTTCGCGGTCGATGTTGTACTTG
>Ga0163109_10004013_pt1 | contig 11222 bp, 10 predicted proteins | sample CRUFie1St13metaG_FD_108704 | JGI IMG/M metagenome (GOLD analysis project Ga0163109, IMG submission 108704) | Marine microbial communities from the Costa Rica Dome - CRUD Field 142mm St13 metaG | ecosystem: Environmental > Aquatic > Marine > Oceanic > Photic zone | place: Costa Rica: the Eastern... | reverse complement strand
ATGGTTGTGTAATTTTTGGTCAAGTAGTAGGGGTTCATTTGAATAGTAATATTATCAATAAAGAGGGAAAAATTGATTTGAAAAAAATAAATGTTGTTGCAAGACTAGGTTATAATGAATATACAGTTGTAAACAATATATTTACACTTGATAGACCTAAAAATTCTGGCAATGCTTTTGGAAAATAACTATGCTTGATAATATTCATCACTTAGCAATACAAGTTAGAAATATCGACGAGAGTATTTCATGGTATCGTGAAAAATTTAATTTAAATGTTAAATATCAAGATGACTCATGGGCTCTACTTGAGTTTGATAATATATCCATAGCTCTAGTACTTAAAGATCAACACCCTAATCATTTTGGTATTCTTAAAGATAATGCTGAATCCTTTGGCTCACTCAAAAAACATAGAGATGATACTAAATCAATTTATATTAGCGATCCAAGTGGAAATTCAGTTGAAATCCTAGACAAAAAATCTGTAGTTGGCAATCCCAAACTATAAATTTAGAAAAAAAATTTAACATACTAACATTTAACCCTTTACCAAAAAAAATGAATTTAGAAAAAAAGATTAAACATTATTCAGAATTTATTATTAAATTTAGATGGTTAGTTTTACCTGCATGTATTTTACTAGCATTGATCTGTGGATTCGGGATTAAAAATATTGTTTTTGAAACAGATTACCGTATTTTCTTTTCAGAAAAAAATCCTAACTTAATTGCATTTGAAAACCTTCAAAATACATACTCTCGAAATGATGTAGTTCAGTTTGTTATAAAACCAAACGATGGTGATATATTTAATCCAAAGACACTTGAATCTATAAGAAAACTAACTCGTGACTCTTGGCAAATACCTTATTCAACAAGAGTAGACTCAATTGGTAACTTTCAAAATACTTATGCAATCGGTGATGAATTGGTCGTAGAAGATTTAATCCCACTAAATACCTCATTAAATTCCAATCAAATTAATAAAATTAAGTCCGTCGCTCTCAGTGAACCCATAATTAAGAACCTCTTAATTTCAAAAGATGGTAAGACTACAGCTGTCAGTGCAACCATTACTTTACCAAAAAAATCTAATAGCGAAGTCCCTGAAATTATGGCAAAAGTTAGGGATTTAAAAAAAGAATTTTTACAAAAAAATCCTAATCATCAAATTGAAATCACCGGTAATATAGCATTAAATAATGCTTTTATAGAATCAACAATTCAAGATAGCAAAACTTTATTTCCCCTGATGTATCTCGCTCTTTTGGTTTTTTTAGGGCTATTTCTTAAATCTGTTTCATCAGTCTTCATTATATTGAGTGTTATTTTATTTTCATTATTTACCGGAATAGGTATCGGTGGTTGGTCTGGTTTAAATTGGTCAACTCCTGCTGGAACCTCTGTAATTATAATCATGACTTTAGCAATTGCTGATGCTGTGCATATTTTGACAACAACAATAAAGAACTTGAGAAAAGGGCTTGAAAAAAGACAAGCTCTTATGGAATCAATGAGAATTAACTTTGGACCTGTTTTTTTAACAAGTCTTACAACAATTATCGGTTTTCTTAGTCTAAATTTCTCTGACGCACCTCCTTTCAATGATTTAGGTAATTTTTCTGCATTAGGTGTAGGCGCTGCTTGGCTTTTCTCAATAACTCTTCTTCCAGCAATGGTTATGGTGCTACCATTCAGATTCAAAAAAATTCCTCAAAATAAAACTCCAAAAATGGAGCAGATTTCAAACTTTATAGTTAATAACACTAATAAACTTTTTTATTCAACATTGTGCATTGCTATAATTCTTATAGCAATGATTCCCAAGATTGAATTAAATGATCAGTTCGTTGAATATTTTGATGAATCATTAGAGTTTAGGCAATCCGCTGAATTTGCTCTTGAAAATCTTACTGGAATCTACAGGGCTGAATGGTCTATACCGTCTGGCAATCCTAATGGAATTACTGACCCTAACTATCTAAATAAATTAGAATCTTTTGTTAAATTTTTAAATGAGCAAGAAGGTGTTGTTCATGTTTCGAGTGTCACTAATATTTTTAAAAGACTTAATAAAAATATGAATCAGGATGATCCTGAGTATTACAAACTTCCAGCAAATAAAAATTTAGCAGCTCAATATCTACTATTGTATGAAATGTCTTTACCACTCGGCCTTGATTTAACTAATCAAATAAATGTTGACAAATCAGCCACTAGAGTTATTGCTACATTGGAAAATATTACTACAAATGATCTATCTAAATTAGATGGCATAACTTCTAAATGGTTAAGTGATAATTTCAATTTTAAAAAAGCGGATAAGTATGCTACAAAATCAACTGGGTCATTTCCTCTTTTTGCTTATATTACTCAGAGGAATATTAACTTAATGTTAATAGGTACGACAACAGCATTAGTTTTAATATCTGCAATTTTGTTTGTTGCCTTAAAAAGTTGGAAGCTTGGACTAATCAGTCTTATTCCAAATTTGTTTCCTGCTGGAATGGCTTTTGGTGTTTGGGCAATCTTTTCTGGTGAAATTGGACTAGCTGCATCAGTTATAACTGCTACCTCTCTAGGTATAATAGTGGATGATACAGTACACTTTTTATCAAAATACAAAAGAGCGAGAACTGAAAATAATTTAAATACTGATCAAGCTCTTAATTATGCTTTTAATACTGTTGGGCCTGCCTTAATAATTACGACTCTTGTGTTAATTATCGGTTTTTCAATAATATCATTATCGTCATTTAATATTAATGCATCATTAGGCCAACTAACTGCTTTAGCCGTGTTTTTTGCTTTATTTACTGACTTTCTTTTATTACCAGGGGTATTAAAGAAGTTTGACAAATCTTAAAAGGAACTTTAATGAAAAAAATTTTTTATTCTTATCTATTAACTATATTCTTTTTTAATCTGTCATATGCTGACCAAAAGGGAATTGACATTGCAAAAGAAACTGTAAAAAGAAATACTGGATGGGTTGGCTCCGAAGTTGTTTTTCAAATGATTTTAAAAAATGCTAGTGGTGGTGTCGCGGAAAGAAAAATTAGATCAATGGCATTAGAGAATGATAAGCCGAATGAAGGTGATAAATCCCTATCAATCTTTGATACACCAGCTGATGTAGAAGGTACAATTTTTTTATCACATACAAAAATTAAAAAACCCGATGATCAGTGGCTGTTTCTTCCTGCTTTAAAAAGAGTTAAAAGAATTTCCTCATCTAACAAATCTGGACCTTTTATGGGGTCAGAGTATGCGTATGAAGATCTATTATCTTTTGAAATCGATCGTTTTACTCATACGTTTTTAAGAGAAGAAAAATGTCCTGGCAGTTTTAAAGATGTAGATTGTTTTGTAGTTGAGCAAACACCAACTTATGAAAATTCAGGCTATACGAGAAGAATTGTGTGGACGCATAAAAATGATTATATAGCTGTATATATTGATTATTATGATAGAAAAAATTCTCTTCTAAAGAGTTTGACTTTCGATAATTACAAACTCTACAAAAATAAATTTTGGCGTGCTCATGAATTAAACATGGTCAATCATCAAACTAAAAAAAGTACTTTGATCGTATATGAAGCATATAACTTTGATGCAGCGATTGATAAAAGTTTATTTAATGCGAATAAATTAAAAAGAATAAGATAGTAATTTGCAATTTTTCTTATTTATATTTTTTTTATCATTAAATGTATTTGCTGAAAATGATTTTTCTTTTAAAACTGAATTAGGAGTTGACTATAGAATTTTTCCAGAAAAATCAACTCGACACCCTAATGATCAAAAGAGTCAGTTTTCTGGTTATTTAAAACCAGAATTAGAGTTATTTCCATCTGATTCAAAATTTGAATATAAATTTTCTGGTTTATTAAGAAATGACTCCTCAGATGATGCTAGAGACTACTTTGAGATAAAAGAACTTTTCGTTCAATATGTTGATGATAAATTTGACCTAACCATAGGATCAATTCAAAATTTTTGGGGTGTAACTGAGTCAGCACATATTGTTGATATTATAAATCAAAAGGATTTTAGAGAAGATTTGGATGGTGAGAAAAAACTAGGTCAACCATCAGTTAGATACCGTAGATATTTTGACATGGATCTTTTTTCTTTTTATATCATGCCTTATTTCAGAGAGAGACCTTCTAGCACTTTCAATAAAAGATTCTCGTCTGCATTACCAGTTAATTCCTCTTCTTTATTTCCTGGTTCTGCTTCAAAAAATCATATTGACTTTTCAACTAGATTTCAAAAAAATCTTGGAAACAATGACATTGGTTTAATTTTTTTCCGAGGTAACTCAAGAGATCCCATTGTAACAATTGAAAATTTTAATATAGTGAATACATATAAAATTATAAATCTTATAGGACTTGACTACCAATATACAAGTGAGGACTTGCTTATTAAATTAGAAACTACAAATACCAATGGATTTGGAAAATCATATAATTCTACTGTTTTTGGATTTGAGAAATTACTACCTTCAATATTTAATCGAATAGAAGTAAATACATTACTTGAGTTTCAATTTGACGATAGGAATATATCTGAAGCGCCTGCAACAAGTTTGGATGATGATATTTTTTTTGGTTTCAGATTTAACTTGAATGATATTAATGACACACAATTTTTAATTGGGTCAAATATCGACACTAATGATACTAGTAGCTTTAGCATCCTTGAGGGGTCAAGGCGATTTTTAGATAGTTACAAATTATCCCTCACTTACAGAGGATTTAATAATTATAATAACGATCAACCATTTTATTTTTTAAAAAATGATGATCACATAAACCTAAATATTTCCAAATTCTTTTAATGTATCTAGGGATTTTTCACAGCTTATTATTTATATCAATTACTTTTTCACATTACATTGTAAGTATTTACCTTGCTGATTTTTATTCCCGAAATTCAGACCTTACTCCATTAATTATTGGACTGATTATTTTCGTTGTTCGTATTTTAGATGCTTTTCTTGATCCTTTAATTGGTCGTTATTCAGACAAAAATTTTAGATCTGTTAAAACTATTATTCTTATAGGTTTATGTTTTTTTACTTTTGGATTTTACCTATTATTTAAAATACCTCATACCTTCCTAATCGCTTATATATTTACAGTTCTATTTATATTTACACTTGGTCACAGTGTTTTAACAATCAACTCTCAAGGGTTATGCACTAAATGGGACATAGACTTATCAAAAATCAAAAATACCATTTCTATAAGAGAATCATTTGCCATTATCGGTATTTTTATTGGTATATTAACGCCTCAGTTGTTAACTCAAGTTTTTTCTATTACTGAACCTTTAGTTTTTATTTCTAATTATTTTTTTATCCCGTGTTTATTTTGCGCATTATTTTTCTTTGCTTGGCTTAGTAAATCCAATTTTAAAAAAGAATGTAATGTTGACATAAATTTCAAATTAATTTTTGATGATAAAAGAATAAAAACTTTTTTCTTATGTTACTTTTTTTCAAGCATAGCGCTATCAATACCAGCTTTTACAATTATTTACTTTGTACGAGATTATTTGAATCTTTATGATTTTCTTTGGTTTTTTTTACTATTATATTTTTCAAGTGGAATAGCTGGAATAGCTTGTTGGAATAAATTTTCGAGAAACTATGATCCTTACCTAATATGGCTTTTGAATTTATTTTTATCATCGGTGATTTTTATTTTTGTCATCTTCTTAAAACCCAATGACCACTTTTTCTATGCATTATTTTGCTTATTAACTGGGTTTTTTGGAGGAGCAAATATTGTAATTCCTCCTATTATTATAGCCAATAAAATTAAAGATACAAAACGCGAAATATATTCTAGTTCTTATTATGCAATAGTTAGTTTTTTATCAAAAATAGGTTTAGCTTTTGGTATTCTAACTGCTTTTTCTTTCCTAGAAATAATTAATTACACCCCATCAAATCAATCATCTTACATTTATATTCCTTATATTTACGCTGGGTTACCATCATTAATTCTCATGTCTGTTACTATATGGTTCTATATAAATACTTTTAAAAAATAATGGAAATTGATTCATACAAATTCACTCACAAACTTTGTGTAAGATGGTCCGAAGTTGATTCGCAGAAAGTAGTTTTCAATGCCAATTATTTAAATTATTTTGACATTGGTGTTACCGAGTATTATAAAGCAATCGGATGTCCATATTTAGGTCCCTTTAAAGAAACAAATAGTGATCTATTTGTTAAAAAAATAGTTGTTGAATATCTATCGCCTTTAACTTGCGATGATGATTTTATAATTGGAATTCGAACTAAGAAAATCGGTAATTCAAGTATTACATTTGATTCAATTATTCACATTCAACAAAAAATTATTTGTACATTCGAAGTTATTGTTGTTAATGTTTCGCTAGATACCAACAGACCTAGCTCATTACCTGAAAGGTTAAGAAGTAGCTTGTCGAAATATGATGGTCTTAATTAAATTTAGCTATCAATTTTGTAACTATTATGTCACCAGTTACATTAATGGCAGTTCTACTCATATCTAAAAGTCTATCAATACCTAATATGAGTGCAACACCTTCCATTGGCAGTCCAACTTGATTCAAAACTAATCCTAAAGTTATGAGTCCAACACTAGGAATCCCCGCAGTACCAATTGAGGCCAAAGTAGCTGTAACTATTACAAGTAAATACTCTATAAAACCTAGATCAATCCCATACATTTGTGCTATGAAAACAGTAGCAACTCCTTGCATAATAGCTGTCCCATCCATGTTAATAGTAGTTCCAAGTGGAATAACAAAAGATACTACTGATGGTTTTATTTTTAATTCATTTTTACATGTTTCCATTGTGACAGGTAGAGTTGCGTTACTACTTGAACTTGCAAAAGCAAAAACTAATACCTTTTTAATTGAACTTAGTAATTTTATTGGATTTTCCTTTATCAAAACTAAGAGGAATCCATAAGTAAAAACTAAATGAACTATCAGAACAAAAATCACTGTTAAGAAATAGTTAAAAAGATTATAAATTAGATTAAATCCTAGGCTTGAAAAAGATTTTACCAATATAAAAAAAATAATTAGTGGCGAAATATCAATAATTAAGTTAATTAACTTTATAAAAACTTTGTTAACTTCTTTCAAAGATTTTAGTAAAGTAGACTCACTGTTTTTAATGAATAACCTACCCACATACCCTAAAGAAATTGATAAAAATATAATTTGTAACATGTTTCCTGATGAAAATGCTGCAACAAAGTTGCTAGGAATTATGTTTGAAAAAGTTTCAACTAAACTGGGAGCTTCAATAATTTCAAAATCATTATTTGTTTGTGCCTCAACTCCAATGCCAGGATTAGTAAGGTTGGCAATAAAAAGTCCTAAAAAAATTGCAATTGATGTGGTGCCTAAATAAGTAAAGATAGTTGAGAGTGTTAATTTAGAAATAGATGATGACTTATCTAACTCAGCTATTGCAATGTATAAAGATGAAAAAACTATTGGTATAGCAATCATTTTTAGAATATTTAGGTAAAGATTATTTATTAGATTACAAAATTCTATAAAAAAATAGATAATTTTATTTGTAAATTTAGAGTCAACTTCATTAAAAAATAAAATATTAATAAATGATCCTATGATAATTCCGAAGATAAGAGATATTAATATTTTCTTTGTTATACTCATAAATATGTATGAACTTTTTAGGTTAATTACCTATATTGTAGCCTGTTTAATAATTATATTATCTATTTGTTTTTTAATTAAATTATGGATGTTTCACTAATAAATGTAATCTTTACTTTCACATCGTTAGTATTTATTTTTTTATTGATTTTTTTGTTTAAATTAAAAAATCAAAGGGATAAATTAATTGTTGATAATAATAAACTAGAGTTAGAAGCAACTTCAATAAATAATGAGTTATTAGTTGCTAAAAAAGAACTTGAAATTATCAAAAATAATACCTCAACTATTGAAAAGATAAATTCAACATTATTAAATCAATCAAAACTAGAATTTGAAAATTTAGCAAATAAGATTATAGAAACTAAAAGTAAAAGCCTTTCTAGTTTTACTTCAGAATCAGTTGAAAAGGTACTTAGCCCATTTAAAGAAAAAATCAAAGATTTTGAAAAATTAGTTAATAATAAGTTTATAGACGAATCCAAAGAAAGGTATGTTTTGAAAAATGAAATATCTTCTCTGATAAATTTAAATAACAAAATTACTCAAGAAACCAATGCACTTACCGACGCTCTCAAAAGTAATAGTAAATTTCAAGGTGATTGGGGTGAATTTATACTTGAAAAATTACTTCAAAATTCAGGATTAACAGAGGGAAGAGAATACTTCTATAATAAGAGTTTAAATTCTGAAGACGGTTCTATTTTTAGGCCAGATATTATAATTAATCTTCCTGACAATAAGCATGTAATAATTGATTCAAAAGTTTCTCTCACTAATTTTGAGAAATATAATAATGCATCCGAAAAAAAAGAAATTGAAAAATATTCAACTGAACATTTAAAATCAATTTTAAAACATATTGATGATTTATCTAGCAAACATTATTCAAACTTAAAGGGACTTAACTCACCAGACTTTGTATTTATGTTTATACCCATTGAAAATGCATACAGGCTTTTTGTCGAGCAAAATTCCAATATTTTGCAACAAGCACTTGAAAAAGGCATTTCGATTGTTTCACCTTTAGTTCTTCTTCCTAGTTTAAAAACAGTTTCATTCTTATGGAAATTAGATAGCCAAAATAAGAATGGATTAGAGATAGCAAAAGAGGGAGGTAAGCTTTATGATAAATTTGTAAGTTTTTATTCAGATTTTGAAAAAGTAGGTAAGTCTTTAGAATCTGGTACTACCCAATTTTATAATGCTTTAGGAAAGCTAAAAGATGGTCCTGGTAATATTTTTAAAAAAATTGATAATTTGAAAAAATTAGGAGTGTCTCCAAAAAAAGAAATTAAATAGTTTATTTTAGAGGGTTATATTTTCTTCCTAATAAAATTAGACACATACTCCAAAATTTTAAAATTTACTTGATATGATTTTTAGTATTAATATAAAATAGCACATCATGGAGAAATTTTCCCTCAATAATCTAAAGGTTTGGGTTCCAGGATCAAATGGTATGGTCTCATCTGCCATCATAAAAAAACTCAAAACAGAAAACTGTAAAATCATTACTTCGACAAGAAAACAAGTTGATTTAACTGATAAAATTAATGTTTTTGAGTTTTATAAATTAAATCAACCTGATATTGTTATTCTTTCCGCAGCTAAAGTTGGAGGAATTCACGCTAATAACACTTATCCTGTTGATTTTTTATTAGATAACCTTTTTATTCAAAATAATATTATCTCTGGGGCACACAATTTTTCTGTAAAAAAATTACTTTTTCTTGGTTCGAGTTGTATTTATCCAAAAAATATTGATGGTCCTATCAGTGAGGATCATTTACTTACTGGACCTCTTGAAGAAACTAATGAATCGTATGCAATTGCAAAAATAAGTGGGATAAAACTTTGTCAGGCATTTCAAAAGCAATATAGTTGTAACTTTATTGCTGCAATGCCAACAAACCTTTATGGTCCTAATGATAATTTTCATCCCTTAAACAGTCATGTTCCCGCAGCTTTACTTTTAAAATTTCATAATGCAAAAGTAAACAATGAGCCTTTTGTGACAGTTTGGGGCACTGGAAAACCTAAAAGAGAATTTCTTTATGTTGATGATTTAGCTGATGCATGCATATATCTACTCAAACATTATAGTGGTTCCCAACCAATCAATGTTGGTACTGGTGAAGATATTTCAATTAAAAATTTTGCTGAAAAAATAAAAAATATTGTTGGCTACAAGGGTGAACTTAGGTTTGATAAATCTAAACCTGATGGGACAATGAGAAAAAGATTAAATATCAGTAGGTTAAATAATCTTGGTTGGCAATATAAAATTTCACTTGATCAAGGTTTGAAATTATTTTACGAATGGTTTACGGAGAATGTAAATGTCTAAAAAAGTGGCCTTGATTACTGGTGTAACAGGACAAGATGGTGCATATTTGTCAGAGTTATTATTGAGCAAAAATTATGTCGTACATGGAGTAAAAAGAAGGTCTTCTTCCTTCAATACACAAAGAATTGAACATTTAATTAATGAACCCTTAAATACAAGTAGTAGTTTTAAATTACATTATGGCGATATGACTGATCCCTTAAATATATTAAGACTTATCAATGAAATAAAGCCTGATGAAATATATAATCTTGCTGCACAAAGTCATGTTCAAGTCAGCTTTGAAACTCCAGACTATACTGCAAGAACTGATGCGCTTGGAACATTGAACATTTTAGAAGCCATCAGAATTTTAGGATGGATTGATAAAACAAGAATTTATCAAGCATCCACTTCTGAGTTATATGGTAAGGTTCAGGAAATTCCTCAATCTGAAACTACTCCTTTTTATCCCCGAAGCCCTTATGCAGTTGCCAAAATGTATGCTTTCTGGATTACCAAAAATTATAGAGAGGCTTATAACATTTTTGCTTCAAATGGAATACTTTTCAACCATGAAAGTCCACTTAGAGGTGAAACTTTTGTAACCAGAAAAATAACCCGTAGGGTTGCAGAAATAAAGCTAGGAAAAGATGTACAGTTGTATCTTGGTAATCTTGATGCAAAAAGAGACTGGGGTCATGCCAAAGACTATGTTGATGGAATGTGGAGAATTCTTCAGCATGATAAACCTGATGATTTTGTTTTAGCAACCGGTGAAACACACACAGTAAGAGAATTTGTTGAATTAGCTTTTGGGTGTATTGATATTGAAATAATATGGAATGGTTCTGGACTTAATGAAATTGGTTATTGTGATAAAACTGAAAAGCCGTTGATATATGTTAACCCTAAATATTTTAGGCCAACTGAAGTAGACTTACTTATTGGTGATCCCAAAAAAGCAAAAAAAGAGCTTGGATGGTCTCATACTAGTAGTTTTAAGAATCTTGTTTCAGAAATGGTTGCTGCTGATATCAGTTTTTTACAAAAAACAAAATGAAAAAAAAAGTTTTGGTAACTGGTGGCACCGGTTTTTTAGGGTCACATATTTGTAAAAGACTAATTCACCAAGACATTAATTTAATTTGTATTGATAATTTAAGCTCTTCGGATGAGAGTAATAT
>Ga0163109_10004012_pt1 | contig 11224 bp, 16 predicted proteins | sample CRUFie1St13metaG_FD_108704 | JGI IMG/M metagenome (GOLD analysis project Ga0163109, IMG submission 108704) | Marine microbial communities from the Costa Rica Dome - CRUD Field 142mm St13 metaG | ecosystem: Environmental > Aquatic > Marine > Oceanic > Photic zone | place: Costa Rica: the Eastern... | reverse complement strand
GATATGGAGTTTGATCAAGCAAGTAGATATAATATGACTGCAATGGAATCTATTAGAGAAAAATATAACAAGTCAGGATATAAACTGCCCAACATTATATTTTGGAACCTTGCAGCAAGAAGTGGAAATTACCCCATTAAAAAGCATGAAAGTGGAGCGGCGTTAGTGTCTGGCTTTAGCCCATCTATTCTTATGCAGATTTTATCTTCTGGAGAAATAACTCCAGTTGCGATTGTAAATGAGGTTATAAATAGCGAAAGATATTCTAGTATATCTGTATTTTAATGATGAAAATCAACACTGTATCTAATTTAGGATTTAAACAATATGAAGCTACCCACATTATATAGTCGAGCAACAACAGGTAAAATAAAGCAATGGTCAATAGGCGTTTTACGAATGGGTGATGACTCTTGTTATATTGAAACAGAGCATGGCTATCTTACCGGCAAAAAGCAAGTTGACTCAAGATATATTGGTGAAGGTAAGAATATTGGAAGGGCAAATGAAACAACGCCTTATGAGCAGGCATGTAGTGAGGCCGAGTCAGCCTTTAAAAGAAAGCAGGATGATGGATATGTTACAGATATAAACAATATTCCATCCGAAGATTCTGGAAATTTCCTACCAATGCTTGCACACCGATTTGATAAACACTCTTCAAAAATAAATTATCCTGCTTTTACTCAGCGAAAATTAGATGGCTCAAGATGCTTAGCTAAAAAAGAAAATGGAACGGTTACAATGTGGAGCCGAAAAGGAAAACCTATAACGATTCCAAACAAAATTATAGATGAGTTAACAGAATTTTTACATGAGGGTGAATCTGTAGATGGTGAGATTTATGTTCATGGTTGGACTTTTCAACGACTTATTGCTGCAACAAAAAAGCATCGTGCTGATACTGATCTTTTGGAGTATCACATTTATGACTCTCCCCATTTAACAAAAACTTTTGAAGATCGTTTTATAAACTCACTTACATCTGATAGAGAGACTAAGAGAATAAAGATTGTTGAAACTCCATTAGTTAATAGCATTGAAGAATTGAATGCGGAAGAACAATCTTCGATAGAATTAGGTTACGAAGGCTTAATGGTTAGAAATACTGGAAGTCTTTATAAATATAAAAATAGATCTTATGACTTGCAAAAAGTTAAAAGATTTCAAGATTCAGAGTATAAAATAATTGGCGGCAAAGACGGCGAAGGTCGAGAGTCTGGTTTGATTATATTTAATTGTATAACAAAAGATGGTATAGAGTTTTCCGTTAGACCAAAAGGCTCTCACGAAGAACGCTCTAAAATGTTTAAAGAATTGGACTCTTATATTGGTAAAGAGCTAACTGTTCAATACTTTGATCTAACTGATGATGGCGTTCCAAGATTCCCCGTTGGTATAGCGGTAAGGGATTATGAATGAAAATCAATAAGATATTTTATTATTGCCAATTTTGTGGTCACACGTCATATCGACAATTATTATCTTGCATGAAGTGTGGAGCCAATGTTAAGCTAAAGTTATGGAAGTAATTAAAGTAGGCGACATTATAAGATATAGGGATTGGAAGCCTGGGGATCATGAGCCTGTCAGCGGACTAACATGCTTTGGGGATATTGGAATAGTTATTGATATTCCTGGAAAATATACTGGATATGATGGAACCTGTACTTATATTGATATGGGAGGCGATTTTTGTGTCGCTGACCTAAAAGATTTAATAAAGTTAAGGTTTGAATATGAGTGATTTTTATAAGAGAGTAGTGATGAGGGCAGCATATAATTTAACCATGATCGTTGGATTATTTGCTTTGCTTTTTGGTAGCCATTATGTTGTTACAGTTTCTTTGGAATCTGTTGGCTTTTCATTTTTTGCAAGCCAGATTGTATGGCTTTTTGCAGGGTTGCTTGGGTTTACATTTGCCCAATCATTTAAAGAAATTAAAAAACTTGAAGATGGGAGCGAGTCTTGAGTTTAGTTAAGATAAATAGCGATTCAGAATATTTACTTGATCACCAGTATAATCCAAATGGAATATATATTGGAGCAACCGTTGATGTATGTATTGGAGAAATTTATACCGCGACAGTTTCTTCAATAAAGCTTGATTCAAAAAACAAAAAAATATACGCTCAGTTAAGTGGGTGTAGCTCAAGGCTTCCCACCACTGTTGACGTAGCAGACTGTAGAATAACAACAGCCAGTACGAGGTAAATTATGTTGAGGCTTGGCTATGCCTGTATAAACGACACCCTTCAAAAGACCGCCAAAGTTACGCCAAATAAAGGTATGATTAAAAGAACCTTTATGTCTCGTGGCAGCAGGTATGCTGCCGAGCTTGCTCTTCAAAATATAAAGAATATGCATAAGATACTTGCTTGGAATAAAAGAAATGATATATCTGTATATCGAATGTCATCTTGCTTGTTCCCTTGGATGAGTGAATATGAAATATCTGAATTGCATAATTATGAAGAGATTAAATCTGCACTAGAAGCATGTGGAGAGTATGCCATGTCTAGCGGTCAGAGGCTGTCTTTTCATCCGGGGCAGTTTTGTGTAATGGCATCTGAAAATGAAGACGTGATTGAAAAGTCAGTAAGAGAGCTTGAAAAGCATGGTCAGATTATGGATATTATGAATTTGCCAAAGTCACATGGGGCAAAAATAAATATTCATATTGGTGGAGCCTATGGAGATAGGGATAGTGCAATAGATAGGTTTTGCAAAAACTTTGAAAAGCATTTGAGCCATTCTGTAAAGAGTAGGTTGACAGTTGAAAATGATGATAAAGAGAATATGTTTTCAACAAAAATGCTTTATGAAGGCGCTTATGAAAAAATAGGAACTCCGATAGTATTTGACAGTCATCACTGGGAAGTTGGACCTCAAGATCAAGAATATCGTGATGCGTTTTACTTGGCAAGGTCAACATGGCCAGATGGGATTGTTCAACAGTGTCATCATTCAAATTCAAAAAGAGATTATGAAGATAGCACTGCGACGAAGCAATCGCATAGCAGCTGGTATTATAAGCCGTTTGAGCACTTTGGAGAGCGAGTTGATGTAGTGCTTGAGTGCAAGAAAAAAGAAAAAGCATTGATGAAGTATAAAGAAGATTTTATCTCTTTAGATTAAAGTATTGTCGCCGCCCCGATGGAGGCGGCGAGGGCGCAAAAGTTTTACAATCGAAAAAAGGTTGGTCAAAAATTTTTATAAAATAAAAAAACTAAATACCAGGCAGGGTTGAGGCTAGATTCTGCAAAATTAAAAGGCTTATATGTCTAATTTAAAAGTATTTTATGATACAAATATTATATAAACTTAATTCTATATTAGAATTAGAATATGTTAATATATTGCACATAGAGTGTATCTAAATTAGATAAACTATAAAACTATAAAATAAGGATAAAAATGTTCGAAAACGACTCAGATATACTTTATTACGTTGTAGAGATTGATTCAAAAACATATTCTCTATTTAACAGGAATACTGATACTTTAATATTGAGCGATGTTAGTATTGATGAAATAAAGAAGTTCTTATTAAAGAATAATCCAATACATCCAGCATTAGGATCTAGTAGATCAGCCTCAAAAGTTCCTGGATCTTCTCCAGTTATTATCCCTACCAAAATATCTTCATTAGATGGTGGCCTCTGTGCTACCTCACCCTCTCAATACAAGAGAAAAATAATCTTAAAAAAAGAATTAAAGAAAAGATATAAAGCAGACCCGCCAAAGGCTATTCCACCCATTTGTTCTATAGACAAAGAAGATGAATGTGATTGATCACACCACATCGTATTAGTAAGAAATAAAAAGTTGAATAATAATCTTTATACCTATAAAGCAAAGATAAAATCTGTCTATGATGGAGATACTGTACGGGCTGATATATCTTTAGGTTTTGGAATTTATATTAATAATCAAAAGATAAGGCTATTAAATATAAATGCACCAGAAGTTAGGGGTAGCTCAAAAATTGAAGGAAAAAAATCAAGAGACTATCTTAGAAGTAGAATCTTAAATAAGGAGGTTATCTTAAAAACCTACCGAGATAAAAAGGGTAAGTACGGAAGATGGTTGGCTGAAATATTTGTTGATAATGAAAATATAAATAGCACAATGGTTAAACTTGGTTATGCCAAGAGTTTTATGAAAGTAAATTAATATGAAGTTTTATAGGGGTTTGTCAAAAATTTGCATGAGCATTGCAACGATATTTTTTAACTTAAGTAATAAGCTTGAGCTAAAAGCATTGGGATTAAGTCGATACTAAGCGCGTGTATGCACGCATACTAAACAGTATATAATCAAATTGTATGCGCACGCGCATGAGCAAAGGCGGCCATCAGGTCGCCTTTTTTTTATCTGCTATTAGTTTTACTTATCTTGTAATTTAAACTTTAGAGACAAGCATGAATATAGGGCTCTTATTAACTGGTTGTGGACTTTTTATATTGGCGCATGTGCTTGTATGGTTTAGCACAAATGCTCAGTTTATGAGCGGAGCTATTGGCAGGCATAGTCTTTTGTTGGCCCTAATAATATCCTTGCCTTTAACTCTTGTATGTTATTATGCTGGAAGAATTACCTATAGTGCATTGGGAGAGTCTGTTTGGGCCGTTAGATTTATAGCATTTGGAACTTCATGGGTAGTATTCCCTCTGCTAACTTGGTGGCTGCTAAAAGAGTCCATGTTTGATCCCAAAACCTTGGTATGCACACTTCTTGCTTTTGTTATTGTTGCAATCCAACTATTTTGGAAATAATATCTATTATTATTATCAATAAAAATATAATTAAATATACGCTAGAAACCAACCATGTTAAGAGAACTTATTAAATTAGCCAACCACCTAGACTCAAAGGGTCTAGTAAAAGAAGCAGACTATTTAGATAGGATAATAAAGTCTGCTGATGCCATAGATAAGGTTACAAATATTGGCTCAAAAGCTCTTGATATAATGGAACTTAATTCAAATCCATCTGACTGTGCGTTTAGTACCGCAAGAGCTATGGCTACTATGCTGCCTCATGAGAGAGTAAATCTAGGCACTTGCTCAAGAAAAGGTGCTGAATTTCACCCCACAGCTGATAAGGCCGAGATAGTAAAGGCACTAGACAGAAGAAGGGCCGATCCAACTAATGAGCTAGATATAGATGCCGTATTGCATAAATATATTCATGATTTAGCTAGAAAGGGATTGCTTACAGCAGACGTATGGAATGCAGATAACGAGCTTTTTAATATGATTGTATCTAATAGCCCCTTTGCACTCCCCCAACAGGCTCTTGACACTTTGCTTGCCGAAGGTGTAAATCTTGCCTACAAACCTATACAAGCAATGCATGACAGAACAGAAGGAATAATTGAAGAAGCATCTCGCGGAACATTTACAAACCAAAGAGGACTTGATGGATAAACATTATGTTAAAAGATCTTGTTAAATTATCCAATCACCTAGACTCAAAGGGTCTAGTAAAAGAAGCAGACTATTTAGATAGAATAATAAAGTCTGCTGGAGTTATAGATTGGTTAAAAAGTTTTTTGCCTAATGAAAAGAAAAGGATTCAAAGATGGCAAGCATCTGAGTATGCTATGCTAGAAAACATCGAGGGATTTGATCCATATGCAAAAAGTGTTGAGGATAAGATTTCATTTTTGCGTCAATTGAAAGTTTTGCATGATAATGCGCCAGAAAGTGAAAAGGATATTTATCAATCTGCTATAGCAAAATATATAAATAGCCCTCAGCATAAGCCGCAAATGAAGGGAACTCCAGAGCAAAAATATCAATCTGCCAAAGAATCTTATGAATTTTATAGGGCAGCAAAATCAGATAACCAGATTGGCTTAGCACAGTTTGGATTAATAGAACCAATATCAAAAGCAATAGATGCAACTGCAATAGCCTTAAAGACTCTGGCAATAGACGGAAGGGTGAATCAGGTTGATGCTTACTCTTTAGAAAATCAACAAAACAAGGTTGATAGAAAGGGCAATCCAGTCACTTAGATGATTTGATAAGTATGATTAGTTTAAAAACAATATTTGGATTAGCTACATTGGCAAACATATTTATGTTCGTTGGAAGCATAGCAATGGGTAGGCATGATTTAGCCTTTTTAAATTTTTTAAGTGGGATGTGCTGTTCATTGGGGTATTACTCCAGAACAGATGGTTAGATCATGGATGATCAAGATAAATTACTAACTCTAGCAAGATGGTTTGCCAAAAAGTATTTATCAGAATCAAATTTTGAATATGACGCTGCCAATGATGCAATGCTTAATGACTCCACTAAAATTACTATTCATCGTGATAATGCATTAACAGAAAAGATTCCCATTACTTGCTGGAAGTGCGACATTGCCAAAGATGATCTTGAGTTTATGATTAAGTATCCTGAAAATATAGATCCAGAGCTTTCAGAATATTACAAAGACTGCGAATTTCCTATTGATAGCTGTGATGCAAATCATGAGCATGTAGAAGATGGAGTTGGATATTTTTATCACGAAGACTTTTCTAAAGAAGAAATAATACAAAGAAATTATGAAGATTTAATATTCGCTTTATTTGAGATAGCAGGATTCCCCGAAAGTGATGAGGGAGAGCTATATATTCCTCCAGAGTATATTTCTGATGCGATAAGAAATATAAACAGAGCTCTAAATGATGAAAGCATATTGGAATCTTATGTTGAGGAAGCATTTGAAATAGATGAAACAGAGACATTTGTAGACTATAATGAAGAAATTGGATTAGACGAAATAAGAACTGAAGGTCCAGTATATATTTTTAGAGGCATTACGAGGGATGAGATAGAAGAGGGTCTTTCTGGTTTTAGAGATATTTTGATGCACGCAAAACTAAATGATGACGGAGTTACTGCATCATAAGTATAATGATTAATATACTATTATTAAATAATTAAGCGTATATTCTTATTGGAGGCATTATGATTAATGAACTAATAAAGCTTGCTGACGAACTTGACGCTCAAGGTTTTAAAAGACAAGCAAATAAGATTGATAGGGTAATAAAAAAAGCTGCCTGGGGAGACGGATATGAGCCATCATATTTCGGAATGAATCAAGAAGAGTTTAGAGATTTGATAGTAAGCGTGTATGAAACTCATTTTGATGAAACTGGAGAGGGATGGGATCCTCATGAGGATGATATAGAAGATATATACAGTCATCTAACGGTAGTTCCTCATCCTAGTGATGATGATTATGAGCCAGAAGAAGATGGACAATATTGGGAATATCACGGCGATGGAGAGTATACCTTTAAGGGGGAAGTAGATTTTGATAGTATGGATAAAGATGCTTTAAAAAACTATGAAATTGCCATGAAGATCAAGGATATTATGCCACACTGGGATGGTGGCGAAAAAGATTCTAGAATGGAAATGTCTGAAGACGATAAGGAATCTTGGTTAAAGAGTATTGATACATTAAAGAGCGTTGATACAAAAGACCCTATGAAGGGCTACACGGATCGCCGCGATTATCCATCTGAAGAAGATTGGAACTCTTACTTTCGAAGTATTAAGGAAGAAGAGGAAGAAGAGGAGCTAGAGAGCTATCCAGATCATCCTGATTATCCGTTCCCATTTGATAATTGGCCAGGAGCCCGATAAACAAATTACCTAACTGGAGCCAAAAATGATTGGTGAACTTAAAAAATTATATAGCTCTTTAGAACATTTTGGATTCACCAAAGAATCAAAAATAATATCTGGATTAATAAAGTCATCCAAATGGACTGGAGAAGAGTCAAAAGAATATCCCGGAGTTACAGTTTGGAAGGATGATGGAAAACCTGATAACTCAAGGATTAATCCAGATGAAAAAATTGGCGTAAGAGATATAGAATACATAAAGTTATCTCCAAAAGAAGTTGAGCTTTATGATGATTTTGCAAATGAAATATTTGGACCAGAAGCTATAGATCCAGATACAGGTAAGCCAGTTTATAATCTTAATAGTGAAGAGTTATGTTCTTATATTTCCAATATAGCCACTCAAGAAATTTCCAATCTATTTGCTGATGCAGATGAAGAAGATTTTCAAAAATTTTATATAGAAATATGGTGGGATCTAATAAATTCAAAGTTATATTTTAAAGATAAAAAGTTTAAAAAAATAATTGATTTCGCAATGAATCACTTAGATGAATTTGAGTTCGACATATATGAAAAGCGTAAATAGAAAGTTAAAAAAATTATCTGCCTTACTAAAGGAGCGAGATTTGCCTTCTGAGTCTACTGCTGTTTCTTGGCTGCTAAAAGAGGAGCCAGAAGATCTAGGTTTGGAAAAAAAACTTTCTGACCAAAGCTTATCTGAAAATTTTTCATTATATGAGTTTAGCTGCAAAGACAAAAATAAAACACCAGTGCCTGAAAAGTACCTAAATAATATAAAAGAGTTAGCAAAAAATCTTGAAATAATAAGATCTGAATTTAATAAGCCAATACATATAATAAGTGGCTATAGAACTCCAGAGTATAATAAGTCTATTGGGGGTGCTACAAAGAGCCAGCATATGCTTGGAAAGGCAGCAGACATAAGAATCAATGGGATTACTTCGGAGGAAATTAAAGACGTAATTTTAAAACTAATTGATGAAGGCAAAATATCCCAAGGTGGAGTTGGCAGTTACTCTAGTTTTGTTCACTATGATGTTAGAGGAGTTAAAGCGAGATGGTAATAACTTTTTTTAACAGAACAAGGAACAACTATGAAAAACTTAAAACCAAAATTTATTGAGAACAGCCTCTTACCTGTTTGGCTATCAAGAGTAGCACCTATTGAGATATGGGCAATAAACCTGGGATTCTGGGTGTGGTGCAGAGGAGAATTATCAGAAGAAACAAAGCGTCATGAAACTATTCATTTTCAACAACAAATGGAGATGCTTTTTGTTTTCTTTTTTGCATTTTATATCTTCTTTTGGGTGCTTGGATTAATGATTTATAGAGATGCAGAAAAAGCATACAGAGAATTGCCATTCGAAAGAGAGGCAAGATGCCATGAATCTAACGAAAAATATCTATCTGAAAGAAAAAGATTTTCTTGGATTAATCATATTTTTACAAGGTGTTGCGAAGATTGTGATTGCAAAGAATAGGTTATGATAATTAATATAATTTATACTATTATATTTGCTATCTATTGTAATGCTGTAATAGTATAAATTATTTAAATGAGGCAAAAGTGTTTAAGATTATAAAGATTTCTGAAAGTCAATTATTATCTACCTCTACTGAGGAAGAGTCTAAACCTGTTGAGAAAGCAGAAGCTAAACCTGTTGAGAAAGCAGTTTCAAAAATAAAATTAATAAAATTTACCCCTGATAGCTATGACTATCAAGAAGATAAAGTTTTTTTGGATCTTGAAATTCTTATTGCATCATTCTCAAAACATTCCGAGGATTCAACACTTGGCAGCAGAATACTTGAGGCTGCAAAAACAAATCCCCAAAAGGCGTATGAAATAGCTTTAGATGGCTATGTAAAGATGGATCACATGCGATATGATCCGAGTGGAGAGCTAGATGCAGATGAACAACTTAAGGTTAAACAATTTTTAGGCTACAAGCTAAATAATGCAATAGACACTTTTGAGGAATGTTTGCATGCAATTAGAGATGATGATCTTGGAGATACTTTTACGGGACTTTTCGAGCACGAGCAATTCGAAAGCAAAACTTATGCGGAATTAGTCGCTGGACTGAAAAGGTGGGATAAAAAATTAAGCAAACTAAAAGCTCCTCCAAAGCCTGAAAAGAAAGAAGATCCAAAGCCTAAAAAGAAAGAAATTGCAAAGCCTGAAAAGAAAGAGGCTCCAAAGCCCAAAGGTGAATCATCTTTACTTTCTGAAGCCAGTATGATAAAGGGATTAGTAAAACTATCTAATCACTTAGATTCTATTGATAATCTTCAAGATGCAGATTTTACAGATGAAATTATTGAAAAAATTGCACGCAGAACAATGGCTTTTGATTTAGATACAGGCGAGGTGTTTGATAAATCAATTAAAACCTGGAGACACCCTACTGATGGGGAGTTGGCAGATATGTTTTTTGGAGAAGATCTTGGTGACGTTGGAGATTTAAACCCAGATAGCATTAGCTATAAGAAAGATGAAGATGGAAATGATGGAGTCCTAGAGCTTCGAGATGAAGAAGAAGAATTTATAGCTGAAATAATTGTAGATGAACCGCCAAAAAATGAGATTAGTTGGCATAATTTAAGCAGCGAACATGTTGAATCAAAACCAAAAAATATGACTCTACCCGATGGAAACTCAGTTACAATAGAAGAAATAAAATTAGAGAGCAATGAAATGATTAAAGAATTAGTAAAACTAGCAAACCATTTAGACAGCAAGGGGTTCGTGAAAGAGGCTGATTATTTGGATGGAATAATAAAGATGGCCAATGAAACCGAGGCTGATAAAATAATAAAGAGCATAAAAAATCCATCTACAAATAAAGATAAAGCTGTTCTAATGATGGTTGGACTTTATTCTGATAATCAAACTATTAAAGCGCTTGACGAAAAAACTAAACGCAAAGTAATGCTTGATATAACAGCCATGAATTCTGGAAAAAATCCTACTGGCAATCCCAAGGCAATAGATAAGCTGATAAACGTAGGCAAGGACCAGTTTTCGGGAAGTATTAAAGAAATAGACGATTTTAAAGACTATCCTTCATACAAAGAGAGGGTTTCTAGCATTAAAAAAGAAATTACTGATATATGGAATAACTACAAATCGCTTATAGACAGAAAAAATCAAAGCGGTCCAGCGGCGTCTGTTGATGCCGGCCCTAAAACAAGAACTCGCGAATATATTAACAGCATTGGAGATGAGGCTAAGCTCAAATTGTATTTAGACACAGCCACCACAAATCCAGATAGTGAAAAAGAAAATAAAGATAGGATTCTTAATATTTTAAAAACTAAAATGTCTGAAGATAAAGCAAAAGAGCTAATGTTAAATCCAGACAAAGAAGTGGTACTGAAGACGTTTAAAGAACTAAAAATATAGTATAATTTTTGGAACATAATATGAATCGCTATCAAAAAATATTGAACATTTATAAACTTGCCACAGATGATAGCTGGAAAAATATTTGGGGTTTACTAAAAGATAATGAAGAAAGTGTTCCAGAAAAGTTCGATGAAAAATATGTAGAAG
>Ga0163109_10004009_pt1 | contig 11227 bp, 6 predicted proteins | sample CRUFie1St13metaG_FD_108704 | JGI IMG/M metagenome (GOLD analysis project Ga0163109, IMG submission 108704) | Marine microbial communities from the Costa Rica Dome - CRUD Field 142mm St13 metaG | ecosystem: Environmental > Aquatic > Marine > Oceanic > Photic zone | place: Costa Rica: the Eastern... | reverse complement strand
CTTGGGTAAACCTTGCGGGTTGCAAGACCACGTACACTAATGCTTGAGGGCTGCTCGCCCGAGTTAGGGGGTAGGTTGCTCAGATAAATGGTGAATCGCTGCGGCGAACAGAACCTGGCTTACGTCATGCTTGTGCTATTGGAGGGGGCAAGTCCCCCTCTTTTTTCTCTCGGTACAAGCTGTTTTTTTCTGTTTTTTACAATGCGCTGTGGGTTATATTTGCAATCCTAAACTACAGAAAGAAACCTCAATTAGATGGAGTTGAATCCTCAAGATATCAAGGACATTACCACCTTCTATCAGGAAGAGAAAGTCAGGCTTACAGCGAAACTGAAGCACGTTGATGCGGTATTGCGGAAGTTGCAAGGTCGCAACGTAGATGACGAGTCGGGTGTGCTGTTAACGCGAAAAGGAACGAAAGCCAAAAAACGAGGGCCCAAGAGTGTCTGGGGGAAATTTATCCTGGAAGAATTAGAGCGCACACAACGCCCGATGTCCTACCGTGAACTCATGGACATCGCTATGGAAAAGCACAACTACGATGCGTCAAAATTTGCGAATGTTCGGGCGAGTATATTGAATAGTGCCTTTCGTCTTCGTGCCATCGCTGGCAAAGTAACCACCGTTGGCGAACGCGGTAAGAAGGAAAAATTCCTCGTATCCACGGCATGGCTCGACAAAAAAGGATTGTTGCCAGCGGCGCATCTGAAATGGCTCAAGGATCAGGTGGGATTTTCTCCTGATCCGGTTGACCTCAGTTCCATTCCTCGTGCTAAATACGCAGAGGACTTGATTGGCAAATGAAAAACATAACACATCAAAAAAGGGAGGTGATAACCTCCCTTTTTGTTGCCCATTTATCGAATCAATCCATAAATGGGTACCGGTAATTAACCGGTGGCACAAGCGTCTCTTTAATGGTCCGTGCGCTGGTCCATCGCCACAAATTGAGCACACTTCCGGCTTTATCGTTCGTGCCTGATCCACGCGCTCCACCAAAGGGTTGTTGGCCAACCGCAGCGCCTGTTGGCTTATCGTTCACGTAAAAATTGCCAGCCGCGTTGACCAATCGCGCCGTCGCTCGGTTAATGGCATGGCGGTCTTGAGCAAAAACCGCACCGGTAAGGGCGTATTCGCTGGTGCTGTCCACCAAGTCCATGGCTTGCTCAAAATCGTTGTCATCGTAAACGTAAATTGTCAGCACCGGCCCGAAGATTTCCTCGACCATCGTTCGCGATTTTGGGTCACTGGTGACAACTACGGTTGGCTCAACAAAGTATCCCTTTGACTTATCTGCATGGCCACCTGCCAGAACACGCACGGCATCATCCGATTTTACATGTTCCAAGTATCCGTTGATTTTGTCCCAAGATCGTTCGTCGATAACGGCCGTGACGAAATTACCGAAGTCTTCCGGCGACCCCATCTTCAGCTCGCCGACTTGGGCGATTAGTTTCTCTTCGATGGCTGGCCACAGGCTTTTGGGCAAATAAGCACGCGAGGCTGCGCTGCACTTCTGGCCTTGAAATTCAAAAGCGCCTCGAACAAGCCCAGTGACAACTTCATCGACCCCAGCGGAAGGGTGGGCCAGTACGAAATCCTTACCTCCTGTTTCCCCGACAATGCGCGGGTAACTTTTGTACTTAGCGACGTTTTGGCCAATCGCCGTCCATAAATTACGGAAAACACCCGTGGAGCCTGTGAAATGCAATCCCGCAAAGTCCGGGTGGTTAAACACCACATCACCTGCAACAGGACCATCGCACGTGACCATATTGATCACGCCATCGGGGAGCCCTGCAGCTTTAAACACTTCCATGATGACTTGGGCACTGTACACTTGGGAATCTGCCGGTTTCCAAACAATGACATTGCCCATCAGTGCCGGGGCGGCACACAAGTTTGCCGCAATGGCTGTGAAGTTGAACGGTGTAATTGCAAAAACAAAACCTTCCAGTCCACGGTATTCCATTCGGTTCCAGATTCCGTCTTGACTGTCTGGCTGTACATCCTGAATCTCCTGAAGGAAGTAGGCATTAAAGCGCAGAAAATCAATCAATTCACAGGCAGCATCAATTTCGGCCTGAAAAATGTTTTTCGATTGAGCCAACATCGTCGCGGCGTTGATTTTTGCCCGGTAGGGACCTGCAATTAAATCAGCTGCTTTCAGGAAAACTGCAGCTCGTTCATTCCACGGCAAGGACGACCACAATGGCCTGGCGGCCAGAGCAGCATCAATGGCATCTTGCACATGACTCGCCCCTCCGTAGTTGTAATGCCCTAAGATGTGCTGGTGGTCGTGTGGCGGTGCCATCGGCCTTTTGTCTTGGGTCCGGACAACGGACTCACCAATGTACATGGGCACGTCGATTGGATCTTGGCTGTACATCTCCCGATAGACACGGAGCACTTCCTCACGTTCAGGCGTGCCGGGCGCATAGGATAAAACGGGCTCGTTCAACGGATAAGGAACGTTGAAATTTCCTTTGGACATAGAAATTGGTTTTTGTTCAATTCTTTGTGCAAAGCTAAACCAACTCATTTCAAGCAACCGCGCTTTATCTCATATATTGGCAATTGATTAACTAAATGTGTATTCGCTCAATGAACAGCTTTGTTCACCTTTTCTATTTCATCCATCGCTTGCCAAAATCACGGTGGTGGGCTCCCTTGCTTTTATTGCCAGTTGTTGCTGTCCACGCGCAAGGTGTGGAATGGTCTGAAAGGGACTTGTCCCGTTCGGTCCATCGAGCGGAACAGACCTTCCAAGGAGGGGAGATGAGCCGCGCATACGGTTTGTTCGCACACCTCGTGAGCGTCGCCGGTGACCGGGCATTCTTGCATTACCGCTTCGGCGCCACATGCACCTACACGTCACAGCGACTGAATGAAGCCATTGAACACCTCGAAATAGCTCGAGAATTAGGCATTTTAGACTCGGATGAAGCGGCGGGCTGGCATTATTACAAAGCCCGATACCATCAGGCACTGTTTGAGTTTGAAGACGCTGCAAATCACCTCAGAACAGCCATTGACCTTGCGTCGAACAAAGCAAGATGGTTGAATGACGCAAAACTCCGTCTTGGTCAGTGCACAACCAATGCGTCCTTTCCTTCGGAAGTCGAACGGTTGCAGGATGTTGAAACCTTGGCCTCGCATTCAGACGATTATTTCCGATTGTATGAAATGCCTGTCTCCGAAGGACGATTGTTGACCATTCCGGAGCAATTGCGGACCAAGGAGGACAAGCGTCGCAATTATTCTTCGCAGCTCCATTGGCTTCCCGGGCAACGTTTCGCGTTCTATTCGAGCTACGGAAAAGATGGAGACACCGGTCTGGACATTTACCGCGTAGCCGTAGACGGGGTTGGCGAGTATGGCACTCCAGAGCGTCTCCCTGAACCAATCAACAGCGACTTCGATGACTGTGCTCCAGTCTGCATGCCAGGCAATGACGGCGTTGATGCGGACCGCTTGTTTTTCAGTAGCTCACGACCGGAGGCCTTGGGGGGGCATGATATTTTTAAAGTAGACGGAGAACTTACTGGTGAACGCATTCAGCTGGTTCAGAATGATGCTGCTCATCAACTGCCCTTCGAGATCAACAGCACCGCCGATGAATTTCTCTATTGGGAGAACTCAGAGAAAGGCGAAGCATGGCTTACCACCAATCGCAACCGTGACTTTGAAGGTCGCGAGGTATGGCGCTTCAAGTTGCAGCGTGACCAAGTAAAACCAATAGCACTCTCCATTCAAACCAACTTCGGGAGAGGAGAGGGACGGCTTAGCGTGCAAAAAGAAGGAGCCGAAAACGCCGGAATCGAACACAACATGGCAGCCACAGAAACAGTGGATCTTCTTTTGGCCGCAGGTGACACGTATCAAATTGTCTGGGAAGCGAATGACGGAACCATTGCCACAACAGAGCGAATAGCGCTTGATATCAGCGATTTTCCGGCTTTTTACGCTGAGCCGTTGCAGTTCCATGGAGGGCCAACCCCCTTGAGCTTGCAGAAGCAATTGGACGGGCAAGCTCGCATTCAGCGGCCCTTGATTCAGTGGTCGTTTACGGGGCTGTCCAATCGCGTGATGGCTTCCATGTTTGGCGAGCGAATGAGTGGAGAATCATTTGCTGCGATGCGCGCAGAAGGCATTCACGACATCGGCATTGAAAAGGTGCTTATGGCCACGAAAGCCGAAACGGAAGAAGGTGAGGAAATCCCGAATTGGATGCTTGAGGCCATGCATGAAATCGGCGTAGCTACTGCCTTAGAGGCACTGCCTACACCGGTGCAGCAAACCCGCGAGAAAGCCGTTGACATTCAATCGCGCATGGAGGAAACGCAGTGCTGGGATGCCCCGGGTTCAGAAACTTGGAAGGTTCAAGCCATGATTGAACGGTATGGAGAACCTGCATTGGCCATGCTGTCGGAAGAAGTCCGACAATTGCGCATGCAAGCACAAGAAGAACAAGACCGTTGGGGCACTTGGAGTGATGCCATTACTGAATACGTCTACCAAACTGGAGTTGATTCTGAAGATTGGAATGTGCTCAAAGCGTATTGCGAAGCCCAATTTCAGGCGTATTCAGGTGCCTATGTACATGCCGAGGACATGTTCCACCGCATTGACTCACACCTTCGATTTGAGCGATGGATTACAGAAGCTTTGCCCATGGAAATAGAAGCCTTCCGCCAAGATTTAGCATCCATCTTGACGAATACACCAGCGGCATACAAGGCATTGACCGATGCCGCACGTGCTGCAAATGAGGAGGTTGGAGTGCAGGTTAAGTTCGAAGACCTTCAAACACAGCTTTGGAGCGTTTTCACGGATGCGATCATTGGATACCAAGACCTTGGCATCTATACCCTTCCCGGCATGGAAAATGCCCAAGCGTGGTTTTTGCGCAGCGGTGGGATCATCGAAGAGTTGCAGAGCCAATCGAATCCAGCGGATCGCCTCTCCAAAGGACAGCAAGCCGTAGGTCTTGCTTGGGAAACATCCCGTAAAGGTGAAAACCAAAAAAACCAAGTGCTGCGAGAGTCGGAAATGAGTCCTGGCTTATGGTGGGAATCGTTTGGACCCGCTGATACGCCTACTCAAAAAGCTCAGCACTCTTATGCAGGTTATGAGCTTTTCGTGAAACACGATGACCCCATGTTGAGCCAAGTCAATGCCTATCAGCAAGAATTGGATGTGCTTCGAACATCAGCCAAAAACGGCAACGAGTATCGAGCTTCTTTAAAAAATGCCATTGCCATGCGCTCTTCAATTGAGCAGGAAATGATTGCGTTGTTTGGGGGTGAACGGAGCTCCGCCAAACCTAAGTTGTCAACGACACCAAGTATTGCCCCAGAAAAAACTCCCGAAGAAACTCCAGAGGTCAAGCCTGCAGCAGTTGAGGATGAAATCGTTTCTGCAGAAGATGGCGACGAGTCCGCCGCTGTTGTGACTGCGCCGGCACCCACAATTAATGATGCGGTAGGCAATACAACGATTCGCTACACTGTGCAGATAGGTGCGTTCATGAATGATCCCGATTTCAGAAAGCTGCCAAGTGAGGAAACAGTTTTCAAATTGAACGAAAGTGGGCGACTTACGAAATACGGTAGTGGTAAATTCACGGCTTATGCAGCGGCAGAAGCACACCTCAATGTCATTCGGCCTTGGGCTGAAGACGCCTTTATCAAATTAATTCCAGCGACTTCCAACACGGCTATTCGACCCGTTGCTGACTCGAGCACAGACGAACCAAGCCTACCAGCTGAACTAGAATCTCAACCCTCGTCGGAATCAACCTCCGTTCCTTTATCTACTAAACGATTCCGTGTGCGCATTGTCGCATACACGGAAACACTGCAACCCTCAGAAGTGGCAACGTTGTTGCGTTTAGGGAATGAAATGACGCTGAAAACGGCCCGTCTAGCCACAGAGACGATTTACTTTACCGAAACATTTGAAACGTTGAATACGGCCAAAGACGCACTGTCCAAGTGCATCAAACGCGGTTTCAACGATGCAGAAATTGAAGTGTTGTACGAATGAGGAAACTCGCAATTCGGATGCTATTCGCCTGTGCAAGCCAGGGCATTATACATCAGGTATCGGCGCAATCATTGGTGATCAATGAGGTGTTAGCCAGCAATTCATCGTTTGATTATGATGATTTCTTTCAATTTGAAGATTGGATTGAGATTTACAATGCAGGTGGAATTCTCAATCTTGAGGGGTACCACTTGAGCGACGACCCAGATACATTGGACAAATGGGTTTTTCCATCCAGCAATCCCGGACTAACAACCATTCTTCCGGGTGGACATTTGCGAATTTGGTGCGATGATGATGAGCAACAAGGGGAAGACCACACGAATTTCAAGCTCAGTAGCGAAGGCGAAACCGTTTTTCTGGTTGAGCCGGATGGACTTACCATCGTAGACAGCATCACTTTTGGATTAACACAGACGGACATTTCGTACGGACGTGCCTGCGACGGGTGCAACGATTGGGTCTATTACAATGTGCCGACACCGAATGCACCCAACAGCGTTATTAATCTGCCTGTCAGCACATTGTATATAAACGAATATCAACCTCATAATTCAACCACGGTATTCGATGGGACATTCAATTACAGCCCCTGGATTGAAGTGTTCAACCCCAATTCCTACCAAGTCAATCTCGCTGGATACCAAGTCGATTTAAACGGACAGACCCACACGTTTGATAACGATGAGCCATGGAAAACGACCGTCGAAGCCGAAGGTTTTCAAATTTTTTGGATGGATGGGGCTCCCAGCAGTGGATCCAACCACATGGACATCAACCCAAGTGCAAGCGGTACCATGAAATTAATGGGTTACGATAATTCCGTTGTAGATGAAATTGATTTTGATCATCAACTCAATGAGGACGTAAGCAGCGGCCGAAGCACTGATGGATCTCCGATGTGGGCAGAATTTAGCATCCCTACACCACGTGTAACCAACACTCTGCAAATCATTACACCGGCCAACGTTGTTATCAACGAGGCGCAAGCAGACAACTTCATATCCTATCCGGATGATGCTGGTGAATTTGAGGATTGGGTTGAATTGCATAATCCAACGAATTCACCCATCGACATCGCAGGTTATTTTCTTTCCGATCGCCTCGATCGTCCGATGAAATGGCAGGTGCCCGCAACAGCTGGAGACTCAACTATCATCGCACCTGGGGGCTTTTTGGTCCTGTTCGCTGATGAAGACGGCTCACAGGGATGGAACCACATGAACTTCAAGTTGAGTTCTTTGGGGGAGCCATTGGCCCTTCGCTCACCCGATGGTTTTTCGGTAGCGGATTCTGTTTTCATGCCCAGTGTCATGCAGGACAGATCGTGGGGTAGACTTTACGATGCTCATCCTGATTGGATTGAGTTTTTCATAACCACGCCAAATGCGAGCAATGGAACGAACAACGTGATTGAAGCTTTACCAAGGCTCTTTTCTTGTTACCCAAATCCTGTCAAAACAGGCGGCACGTTGTACATGAATCAACCGGCAAAAGTTTATGATTTGCAAGGACGGATGGTCCGTGAACGGTTCACCACAGGTGCTTGGAACGTGGATCTGCCCATGGGGACCTATACGGTTAGAACGGTTCAGCATACCGAAACCACGCGTTCAGCAATCAAACTCGTAGTTCATTAAGCGAACCAGTATTAGGTTCTTAGCGTGATTTCCTGTATTTTTGCACTCCTTTTTTAAGCTCCGGGGACACGGAGCCTTTACCACTTTTCTGTTTTTGTCCCGAAACAGAATACAAAACCCCTGGGCAAAGCCATGAGCGAAGAAACCCAGCAACCCGCGGAGCAAGAAGAAAACAACGCTCCCCAGGCAGAAAACACTGCCAATCCCGAAAAACAAACCGAACCAGCCGCAGCCCAAGAGGAGGCTCCTAGTGCAGAAGCCGCTGAAGAGGCTCCCGTTCAGGAGACCGAAGCCAAAGTTGAAGCGATTACTGAGCGACCAGCTTTGGCTGAGCCAGGTGACTTTGACTGGGACGCCTTCGAGGCCGACGTTGATGACTACTCAAAGGAGGACCGAGCTGCATTGGAAACAACGTATGAAAATTCGTTGAACCTAATCCAAGAAAAGGAGGTGGTCGACGGTACCGTTGTATCCATCAGTAAGAAAGAAGTCGTAGTCAACATCGGATACAAATCAGAAGGCATTGTAAACGCAAGTGAATTCCGCTACAACCCCGATTTGAAGGAGGGCGATGTTGTGCCGATCTTCGTAGAACGTCAAGAGGACAAGAACGGCCAATTGGTGGTTTCACACCGCACCGCCCGCATTTTCAGTGCTTGGGACAAAATCAATGAAGCCAAGGAAAAGGACATGATTATCCAAGGGGATGTCAAGTGCCGAACAAAAGGCGGACTTATCGTTGACGTATTTGGCATCGAAGCCTTCTTGCCAGGGTCACAGGTTGACGTGAAACCCATTCGCGATTTCGACGTGTACGTTGGAAAGCAGATGGAATTCAAGGTTGTGAAGATCAACCAAGAGTTCAAGAACGTTGTTGTCTCACACAAAGCACTCATTGAGGCTGAATTGGAAGAGCAGAAGCGCGTCATCATCAGCGGTTTGGAGAAGGGCCAGGTCCTCGAAGGCACGGTGAAGAACATCACGTCATATGGTGTATTCGTAGACCTCGGCGGAATCGATGGATTGGTTCACATTACCGATATGTCGTGGGGCCGTGTCAACCACCCAGAGGAATTGGTTGAACTCGATCAGCAACTCAACGTCGTAATCCTTGACTTCGATGACGACAAGAAGCGCATTGCCTTAGGCATGAAGCAATTGACAGCTCACCCATGGGATTCGATGACCGAAGACCTCGTAGAAGGCGGTCGCATCAAGGGTAAGGTTGTTGTAATCGCTGATTACGGTGCTTTCGTGGAAATCGCTCCAGGCGTCGAAGGCTTGTTGCACGTTTCTGAAATGAGCTGGTCACAGCACCTCCGCAGCGCGCAAGACTTCTTGAGCGTAGGCGACGAAATCGAATGCGTCATCCTCAACATCGATCGGGAAGACCGCAAGATGTCACTGGGATTGAAGCAATTGAAGCAGGACCCTTGGGCTGAGATCGACCAGCGTTACCCGATTAACTCGAAGCAGAAAGGCGTCGTTCGCAACTTCACGAACTTCGGTCTCTTTGTCGAGCTCGAAGAAGGAATTGACGGTTTGGTGCACATCTCCGACCTCAGCTGGTCGAAAAAAATCAAACACCCCTCTGAATTCTGCAGCGTCGGTGATGAAATCGAAGTTGTGGTGCTCGAATTGGACAAGGACAATCGCCGCATGAGTTTGGGCCACAAACAACTCGAAGAAAACCCATGGGAAGTATTCGAGACCATTTTCGCTGTAGGATCGAAGCATCCTGGCACTGTCGTGAAAATGGATGGCAACCAGGCAGTGGTCGCTTTGCCCTACGGACTGGAGGGTTCTTGCCACATCAAGCACCTTCGCAAAGCGGACGAAGCAAACGTCGCAGTCGAAGAAGCAGCAGACTTCGTCGTACTCGAGTTCAATCGTAATGCCAAGCGCATCACTGTAAGTCATACGCGAACGTTTGAGGAGGCTCCGGCATCCGCCGCACCATCCAAGGAGCGCAAGCCACGTTCTGGGGCAGGAAGCAACCGCATGATGAATGAGGTGAACGCAAGCGTAGAACGTAGCACATTCGGTGACCTCGACGTGTTGAGCGCTTTGAAAGAGCAAATGGACGGCGGCGACAATGCAGAAGCAGTTGAAGAGCCGAAAGAGGAAAAGAAGCCTGCAAAGAAGGCGGCGGCGAAAAAGCCCGCTACCAAGAAAGCCACGGCTAAGAAGGAAGAAGCTCCTGAGGCTACAGAGGAAGCTACAGAGGAAGCTGCAGAAGAGCCAAAGAAGCCCGCTAAAAAAGCAGCGGCCAAAAAGCCAGCGGCTAAGAAGGCACCGGTGAAGAAGAAGGCTAAGAAAGCTGACGACGCCGAAGCTTCTGACGAAGCAGCGAAGGAAGAGAAATAGTTCAATTCCAACGCGAAATGAAAAAAGGGAGACCCAGTGGGTTTCCCTTTTTCTTTGCCCGTATCTTTGTTGCCGATGGTTTCACAAGTCCTCATGGATGAAGCGCTTTTTGAGCGTGTTGTTGACCGGTTGGCACACCAGCTGCTCGAACACCATGATTTCAACCACTCTGATCTTATCGGACTGCAACCCAGAGGGTACTGGTTTGCACAAGTCCTCCAGCGGAGATTGCATGAATTGCTAAAGGATGTAGAGGTCAACTGCGGAGGATTGGATGTGACCTTCCATCGGGATGACTTTCGTCGAAGAGAAAAGCCGTTGAATCCCTCCACAACCCATCTTGATTTCTTGGTGGAGAATCGCCACGTGATCTTGGTGGATGACGTGCTTTTCACCGGTCGTACCATTCGCGCAGGTATGGACGCGCTGCTCGCTCATGGACGGCCCAAATCGGTGCAGCTTCTTGTTTTGGTTGATCGCCGATTTCAGCGAGAATTACCTATCGAGCCTCAGTATGTCGGCAAGACCATCGATAGCATCGACCACGACTATGTGCAAGTCATGCAAGAAGATGGTTCCAACCGATGCAGAGTCATGCTTCTAAACGAAAAGCCGGAATGAATCACCTCAGCGTTCGTCACTTAACCGGCATCCGAGGCCTCACGCTCAACGACATCGAGCTCATCTTCCAAGCAGCGAAGGAGTTTAAAGAGGTCATCAACCGCCCCATTAAGAAGGTGCCGTCTCTGCGGGATTTGACCATTGCAAACCTGTTTTTTGAAAATTCGACCCGAACTCGTCTTTCATTCGAATTGGCGGAGAAGCGATTGAGCGCCGATGTGGTCAACTTTTCTTCGGCAAGCAGCTCGGTCAAGAAAGGCGAAACGCTCGTGGATACTGTCAATAATATCCTCGCGATGAAGGTGGACCTCGTGGTCATGCGCCATCCCCATCCTGGGGCCCCACAATTCCTGGCCAACAAGGTCGACACCATCGTGGTCAATGCGGGTGACGGCACCCACGAACATCCCACCCAAGCCTTGTTGGATGCGTTTAGCATGACGGAGCGGCTCGGAGATGTACGCGGCAAAAACATCGCCATCGTTGGTGACATTCGGCACTCACGCGTAGCCATTAGCAACATTTTGTGCCTCCAATTGCTCGGCGCAAAT
>Ga0163109_10004007_pt1 | contig 11228 bp, 10 predicted proteins | sample CRUFie1St13metaG_FD_108704 | JGI IMG/M metagenome (GOLD analysis project Ga0163109, IMG submission 108704) | Marine microbial communities from the Costa Rica Dome - CRUD Field 142mm St13 metaG | ecosystem: Environmental > Aquatic > Marine > Oceanic > Photic zone | place: Costa Rica: the Eastern... | reverse complement strand
CGGCACCGGTGGCCGCAGCTGGCTCCTGAAGGAAGTAGACCGTGATCAAGCCGAGCAGCATCACGACCGAGGCCGTGAAGGTGTAGATGAAGAACTTCTGAGCCGCGTATCGGCGCTCCTTTCCACCCCACTTGAGGATGAGGAAGAACATCGGGATGAGGGTCAGCTCCCAGAAGATGTAGAACATGAAGAGGTCGAGGCTGACAAAGACGCCCATCAGCGTCCCGCCCATGAGCAGGAGCAGTGGATGATAGACGGCGCCCTTTTTCTCGTTCCAGGTGGCGATTTGGGTGACCGGCATCAGGAAGGCCGTCAACCACACCATCGGGAAGGACAGGGCATCGAGGCCCACGTGCCAGGTGACCCCAAGGCTCTCAATCCAGGGGTACTGGAACTCAAGCACGTATTCGTTGAACCCAATGGCGAGCCAATTGATGTCGCCAAGCGATCCCAAGGCCATGGCCGTGGTGACCACGAACAGGACGAGTGGAATCACGAAGGTCACCAGACGCATGGCCTCGGTCGTTTGAGGACGAAGGGAGGCCGGCATCAAGCCAAGCAGACCCAAAAGCATCAGGCTCACGACCATCGGCAAGCCAACGAGCACGGTGCTGATCAGATCCATCAGGCCACCCCCCAGAGAATCACAGCGATGAGCAACGTCCCAAGGGCGGCCATCATGATGTAATCACGGGCCGAACCTGTGGTCAAACGGCGCACGGAGGAGGACGTGGATTGGCTGCCTGATTCGATGCCCTTGATGGTCCCGTCCACGACGCTTCGGTCGAAGGTGGCTGCGAGCACGGAGAACCCAGCCACGAGCTTCTCACACGCGGCGTCGTACCACGCATCGAAGTAGAGCCGCTCCTCGAGCGCGGTCGCAAGCGTGGAATCAGCAAGGCCGCTGTTGTCGAAGTGCCGACGGGCGTTGACGCGCTCGGAGAGGTTGATGAAGGGTTGAATCCAAGGCTTGGCCTTCTGTCCCTCATCGAGCGCCCCACCGTGGAGCGCCATGGCGACCGTTGGCCCCACCACAAGGGAGAGGAGGATGGCGATGTAGGTCAGGACGAGCAGGTAACCCGCGCCAGGGTTGACGAAGACGTGGTCCATTTCGTAGAGGAACCCATCAAGCAAATTCATGTCGAGTTGCTTGCCGTTGTAGCCGAGGTACTTTGTGACCTTCATGGACGCGAAGACGATACCTCCGAGGCTCATCGGGATAAGCACCAGCAAAGGGATGGGGACCCACGGGGTATGTTCGTGGACGTGAGCAGCAACTTCGCTCTTTGGCTTGCCTGCGAAGGTCATGAACCACATGCGCGACATGTAGAAGCCGGTCATGCCTGCGGTGATGAGCACAAGGAAAGCGGGCAGCAAAAAGCGTGGGTCATGATCCACGGCCACGCGCCATGTGTTGGCGATGATGCCTTCTTTGGACCAGAAGCCACCGATGAGCGGCAGGCCGATGATCGAGGCAGAACCCACGAGCATGGCCGTGGCCGTGATGGGCAGGCGGGAGGCGAGGCCACCCATGTTGGCCATGGATTGCGCGTCGAAATCGTCGTGGTGATCGTCGTGACCGTGATCGTCCTCATCATCGTGATGGTCGTGATGGTGCACGTCATGGTGAGCGTGATGCATCTCGTGGATGACCGAACCGCTGGCCATGAACAACATGCCCTTGGCCATGGCGTGGTTGAACAGATGGAAGAGCGCGGCACCGAAGGCAACGATCACGATGGTCTTGTTCTTGTCGTACCCGGCGTAGGACGGGTCGTGCCAATCGAGGGCGTTGGCGAGGAACAGAGCAGCACCAAGTCCGGTGAAGATGTAGGCCAACTGGCTCATCGTTGAGTAAGCCAAGACCTTCTTCAGATCCATTTGTACAAAGGCAATGAGCGCCGCCATGCACGCGGTGATGCCGCCTACGAGGGCGATGATGAAGGCGAGGTCCGTGAAGGCTCCATGCATCGCTTCGGCGGCAAAGATGGGGAACATGCGGGCCACGAGGTAGAGGCCGGCGTTGACCATCGTTGCAGCGTGGATGAGGGCGGAGACGGGCGTCGGTCCCTCCATCGCGTCAGGGAGCCACACGTGCAGTGGGAACTGGGCGGATTTGCCGACCGCACCAATGAACATGAAGCCCATCGCGAGTTGCAGGGCACCGCTCTTGCCCGCATCGGCGATGGACTGCAGGTGACCACCGTCGAAGACGACCGCGTAGGAGAGCGCGTCTTGGCCGGCGGCGTAAGGCTGGAAGAGGTTCCAGAGCATGGCCAGCCCGATGACGAGAAACACGTCACCAACACGGGTTGTGAGGAAGGCCTTCTTGGCCGCGTAAGCAGCCGAGGGGCGCTCGTAGTAGAAGCCGATGAGCAGGTAGGAACACAGGCCCATCAGTTCCCAGAAGATGAACAGCCACAGGAAAGAGTCCGAGAGGACCATGCCGAGCATCCCCGAGCAGAACAGCACGAACTCCGCATAGAAGCGGTGATTGCGGTTGTCATTGATCGGGTCTGTGTTCATGTAGCCGATGCTGAAGATGTTGATCAGCAGGCACAGGAAACTGGCCACAAAGAGGAGCATAATCGTGGTGTGGTCCACATAGAAACCGAAGTCGAGGCTCATGGCCTGGATGCTGCCGGTCGCGGCGTCATGCCAGCCGAAATTGACCCAATTCAGCACCGTGGAAGTGTCGGAGACGGTGGTTTGTCCGATGAATTTCGCAATGAGCATCAGGGAACACACGAGGCTTGCCGCCATGACAGGAAGCGCAAGCAGGCCACCTTCCTTCATCGTCCCCTTCCACCAGTCCTGTCCGTTGAACAGGCGTCCGAGGAGGAGGATGACCGGGAAGGCCAACATTGGAAGCAAAATGATGAGCAGGGCGTAGTCAGGCACGACAAGGCCCGATGCGTAGGAATCTCCGGCCATGGTCTCACCTCAGTGTTTCAACAGCTCGACCTCATCGAGCGAAATTGTCTGGTGCTGATTGTACATTGACAGCAAGATGGCCAGACCGATGGCAACTTCCGCCGCAGCGATGGCGATGGCAAACACGGTGTAGATCCATCCGGTCACGTCGCCGTGGTGCACCGCTGCAGCCGCGAACTGAAGGTTGGCGGCGTTGAGCATCAGCTCGAAGCACATCAGAACGATGATGGCGTTCTTTCGGGTGAACGCGCCCCACAGCCCCATGACGAAGAGCATCGCGGAAAGGCCGCTGACGAACAGGGGATCGATCATTCCTCCTCACCTCCGTCCATGGTGGCCTCATGCTGCAAGAGCAAGTTGTGCAGTTCTGGCAGGTCGATTTGCCCGGTACCGTTCACGTCCAAAGCGCGCATCAACGCGTTGACGTCGCGGAAGGTCAGGTCATCGATGCCCGCTTGCCGAAGGGCGGCTTCGAACTCCATGACGTCGAGGGCGCCCGAGCCGTCGCGGTCGAAGCCGACAAACAATTCAGCCACGCTGAGGCCGCGATCGGCCAAATGTCGGGCGAAGCGAGCAAGTTCGTCCCCGTCGAGGGCCGATGTCGTCATGGCTTCCATCCGCTTACGAACGTCCTCATCCGCCTCCTGCCACAGCAGGTTTTCCAAGCGTTCGTCACGTACGAGGTAGGCCGCGCCGATCATCGCCACGGCCAACAACACGCCCAACAGGGCGAGGGGCAGCGACCAGGCACCGAACATGGCGTCGGACAACATCGGTGTGTCGAGGGTGGCTTCGCTTGGGTTGGCCCAAATCGCGTCGTCGGCCAGGACGCCAAGCAGCACGAAGAGCAGGGCGAGGAGTCCCAGCCGGGTGGTGATGGAGGTCAGCCTCATTCGAAATCCTCCTCAAGGATTTGGCGGCGGGTGAGCATGATGCCAAACAGCACCACCAAGCCGACGCTCGCGATGTACACCAAGATCTGAATGGCCGCAAGAAATTCGGCGCCAAGCAGGATAAAAATGCCAGCAATTGCGAGAAAAGCGAAAATGACGAAGAGCATGGAGTGGGCCACTTTCTGAGCCTTGATCAGGCCGTAAGAACCTGCGAGCGCAGCCGTCGCGAAGAAAAAGAACACTGCCGTTTCTGCGACTGCGCCAAGGTCCATCTCACGCACCCTCCTCTGCAGCCTTGGCGGCGCGAGCTGCCGCTTTGGCGCGCTTGTCGCGTTCCTTGTTGGCGCGCTTGGCCAGTTCCGCATCCACCGCTTCTTGGTGGACGGAGGGCAGCACGCGCGTTCGGGACGCGTCAAACCAGAGGTCTTGACGTGTAAAGCCGGACATACCATCGTACTCGTTGGTCATGAAGAATGAAGTGAAGCCACAGGCTTCCATGCACAGGCCACAGAACATACAGCGGCCAAGATCAATGCGGCCAGAGACGATTTGATCGTCAGCTGTGTGAACGCCTTCGCGCCCCATGACCTCTTCCTCACCCGAGTCGTTCCAGCGCACGGTCACCGAGTCGCCGGACAGGTCGAGCACTTCACCAAAGCGCCATGATTCGGGCGCGTCGTCATGCGCCGTCGCGAGGTTGAACGTGGCTTGCTCTTCGGCCACGCCCTCAATCTCCACGGCCGCCCAGCCGCCGATCTCGAGGTCGGCGCCCAAGCCTTCATGCTCGCCCTCAGCGCTGTCGAGGACGTCCACACGAAGTTCGGTGGTCATGTGCAAGCAGTCATTCGGGCATGCGCTGACGCACAGTTTGCATGCGGTGCAGGTTTCCCAAATCACGCCAATGCGCCCGTTGTAGTTCCCGGGAACGAAAAGCCACGGTTCCATGTCCTCGAGGCGCTCGTACGGATAGAGGATGGTTTGCGGGCGCCAGACCGAGGGGACCAGGTCGCTCGCCTCACGGTCGGCCGCGTACTGATGCGCGTGCTTGGACACGTCGTTGAACTCCGCGTTACCTTCGACGCGGGCCTTGCTGCCCTCATCGAGCACCTGCGGGGCCAGCGTGTTGTGGTAGCCCCACGAGAAGCGCTTCCCGATGATGGGGAAGGTCCGTAATGCGGTAATCATCGTCACTTTGAAGGGATACCAGAAGAGGTTCCGGAAGTTGGGTTGTGCGTGCGGGTGCATAGGCATGGTCTCACCTCACTCCGTTCCTGGGACAACGGTCCCTGCGGGCTCAAGCGTCCGAACGTGGAACATACGCTCCGGACTCGCGTCTTTGTCCTCGTCGTTGAGGAGGTAGAAGAACAGGCCGAGGCTGACCACGGTCACGATGACGGGCAACATGTAGGCGAAGATGCCCAAGCCCCAAGCGTTGCCGAGGCCTTCCTCAACGACGCCGGCGGGGTCAAAGAGGAAGAGTCGGAAGAGCACCGCCACAAGCAGGTTGATCACAGAGAGGGGCAGCAAGATGCGCCATCCAAACTCAAGGATCTGGTCGGTGCGGATGCGGAGCAAGGCCACACGGGCCCACACGAAGACCACCCCGAAGACCAACCATGCCTTGAGCAGCACCCAAATGATGCTGGTGCTGGCAAGACCAATGATGGGCACGTCACCCCACACGCCCGAAAATGGCGCGTGCCAACCACCGAGGAAGAAGTGCGCAAAGAGGATGCATGCGGCGTAGGTGCGCATGTACTCGGCCGCGAAGAGCAGGCCGAAGCGCATGCCGCCGTATTCCGTCCACCATCCTTCGACCAACTCGGCCTCGGCTTCAGGCATGTCGAAGGGGATGCGCTCGACTTCGGCGAGCATGGAAATGAGGAAGAGCGCGCCGCCGAGGGGGAGGAGGAAGAGGTTCCAAGCGCCAGACTGGCCTTGGAAGGTCACGATCTCCACGAAATTGAACGAACCGGAGACCACGCACACCGACAGGACAGTGAGCAAGAGGGGAATCTCGTAGGAGGTCAACTGCACCGCAGAGCGAATGCCGCCGATGAGGGTGTACTTGTTGTTGGACGCCCAGCCGCCGAAGAACACGCCGATGGGCGCGATGCCAAACACGGCCATGGCGAACAGCACGCTAAGTTCAGGGTTGGCGCCATAGATGCCAGCGCCCATGGGGATGAGCCCCAAGATGAGCACGGTGGAAGAAATGACGAGGTAGGGTGCCACTTCGAAGACGAGTTTGTCTGCACGCTCAGGGACCATGTGCTCCTTGATCAGGAACTTCATGCCGTCTGCAACGTTCTGGAAGAAGCCAGGGAAGATGGCGAATCCCATCCAGGAACGGTTGTTGACGCGGTCGACGGTGGGGCGATCCGGATCGTGGTTGCCGAAACTGGCGTTCAGCCAACGGTTCACGGCCCCGATGGGCTTGCCGATGAAGGGCACCATATCCCACCATGCACCGGCCGTGGTGCCGTTCTCGCCAATCCACAGCGAGCGGAGCGAGGTCATCGCTCCACGGCGATCCATCATGCGGCCGAGCTGCTTGCGCTCAATCCAGAGGATCATGAACATCGAGAGCATGATGGCTGCGAAGCCCACCAGCGAGGTGATGAGTGCGCCGGTGAAGGCGGCGATGGCTTCGGCCTGCCCCTCGAGGGGTGTGCCGTCAAGCAAGTTGACGATGACCCCGCCAAGGTTGTCGTAGACAAGCGAGCGAACGGTTGGCAGCTCCATGGCGAATCACCTCAGCGGTCGGTCTCCCCAATGCACGGATCGAAACTGCCCATGATGGCAGGAATGTCGGCCACCTTGTAGCCGATCATCGTCTCCGCCACGAATGGGATGGTGATGAACATCGGCGAGCGGATGGACAGGCGATACGGGTTTTTCCCGCGCCCCTCGCCACCCCCGTGGACGTAGAATTGGCTTGCGCCGCGCGTGCATTCGTAATTGCTGAAACCGGTGGCGCCGGCGGGTGCACGCGTGGGTGCCTTGGCGATGATCATCTCGTCGCCGTTGGAATAGGTCGTGTTCTTGCCGCCTGGAATCTTCTCAATGGCGTCGAGGATCATGCGGCACGACATGCGCATCTCTTCCATGCGGACGCGGTAGCGGTCGTAGCAGTCGCTGCCCTTCACGCTGGTCGGCTTTTCAACGGCCGGCTCCCAATCCAACTGATCGTACACCGAGTACGGGTGAGACCAGCGCACGTCGTAGTTGACGCCGGAGGCGCGCACGTTCGGACCGGACACGCCGGATTCAACCATGTTCTCAGCCGTGGCGTAGCCCACACCCTGCAGGCGAACGAGGAAAATGGTCGATTCGTCGAGCAGCATTTCGTACTCGTCAATGCGCTTCTCAAACAGCTTCACTTTGGCGATGAGGCGGTCTGCCCAACCGGGTGGGATGTCGCGCTTCACGCCCCCGATGCGGGGGTAGTTGTAGTGCATACGAGAGCCGCCGAGCTCCTGAAGCAGGTCAAGGAACATCTCGCGCTCACGGAGCGCCCACGTCATGATGGTCAGGTTGCCGACGTCAGGGCCGTAGGCACCGAGCCACATCAGGTGGCTGGCGATGCGCTGACACTCCGCGGAAATGCAGCGGATGTACTCGGCACGCTCGGGCACTTCGACCTCAAGCAGGTCTTCGGCCGCATAGATGTATGAGTTCGACCAGGTCATGGCCGACACGTAGCACAAGCGGTCGCAGTAGGGCGTGACTTGCGTGAAGTCGCGTGCTTCGGCGATCTTCTCGACGCCACGGTGAATGTACCCAAGTTCTGCCTCGGCATCGACGACGGTTTCACCGTCGACTTGGACGCGGAGCGTCCACAGGCCGTGCGTCATGGGGTGCTGAGGGCCCATTGTGATCCACATCTTCGCCATGGTGATCCCTCCTCACTTGACCCGGCCCTCATCGACCGGTTTACGGACGAAGCCTTGGGCGTCATCGTACATTTCGTTGAAGTCGTGGTAGCGAATTTTGTGCTGCTTTTGCAGCGGATGAAATCCTTCCGGGCTGTCGTGGGGGTTCAGCACACGGAACATGTTCTCGTGGCCGTCGAACTTGATGCCCACCAAATCCCACGTTTCTTTCTCGTTCCAGTCCGCACCGCGCCAAACGGACTGAACGCTGGGCACGCGAGGGTCGTCGCCTTGGGGCAAGGGTACGAGCATCTCGATTTCGATCGGCATGCTCATCCCCGACAAATCGCCAGCGACGAGGACGTGCGACGTGTTTGGGTCGGGGTTGATCACCGGCATGCGTTGGAGGTGATAGGCCACTTCCCAGCCACGGTGTTCGTCACCTTCAGGAAAATGGGTGCCCGTTACCATCGAGCAATAGTTGACGCCCATGTCGTGCTTGAGGCCCTTGGCTACGGTGAGCACGTGGGGCGCAGGCACGGTGAGGCGAAGGAAAGCAAAGCCGTGGCCTGCAGAGTGATTGACCGCTTCAGCCACCACGCCAAGGGCCGACCACGCCTCTTCAGAGGCGGTCACCGCGGCGGCCACGGCCGCAGCGTTCTGTTCGGCGCTGATGCTCATGCCCATGCTCAATCCTCCCCAACGATAAGCGGCTTCTCACCGGCACGGCCGGCGTCTGGGGCGCCGCCAATGCGGATGATCTTCTCGCGCAACAAGCCAAAGCCGTCAATCAGCGCCTCTGGACGAGGTGGGCATCCGGGAATGTAGACGTCGACCGGAATGACCGTGTCCACGCCTTCGAGGATGTTGTAGGACTGGAAGTACGGGCCGCCGGAAATGGCGCACTCACCCATAGCAATGCAGTACTTGGGTTCAGGCATCTGCTCCCAAAGGCGGACGATGGGGTCGGCGAACTTCTTCGACACCGGCCCGTTGACCAGCAAGACGTCGCTCTGGCGGGGCGAGGAGCGGAAAATGACACCGAAGCGCTCAGCGTCGAAGCGAGGGATGGCTGATGCGGCCATTTCGATGGCGCAGCACTTGATGCCGAGGTGGAGGGTGAACAGCGATTTGCGACCGGCCCAGTTGAAGAAGCGGCCAGCAAGCACCGACAGGAATTGCTTCAAGCGAGTGGCCTTCAGCGATTCATCGGTCACGTCGCCAACAAAGTCGAGCAGGGCCGAGCTGTTGAACGCGGCGTAGTTTTGTCCTGGATCGCTCATGTCTTCGCCTCAGATGTAGATGCGTCCGCGCTTGCGGAACACGTGCCAGACGCCCAGCGTCATGATGGAGAAAAAGGCCGCCAGCACGAGCAGTCGGCTGATGGCCGTGCCGAGGTCACCGTCGGTGGTGGCCGTGGCGTCGTTGATGACGAAACCGCCGAGCGCCATGAACATGAACGCGACGTCGAAGACCAGGAAGATCAGCGCATACCAGTAATACTGGAAGTGGAACTGAATCATGGCGTCGCCAACGGGTTCCGAGCCACACTCATACGTGGACAAGCGGCGAGGGTAGAGGCTGTGGTCGGCCTCGTAGCCTTCCAGCAAGTACGATGTGGTCTTGTGCGGCTGAGACCTGTCTGTCCGGGGGCGAACGAAGTACGAAGTGAGAAAAGCGCCGAAGGGAAGGAGGAAGCCAACCACTGTCATCAGTCCGACCGCAAGGTAGGCGTCGGTCACCGTGGTCACGCCGGTCATTGTGAGACCCCAGGGGAACGCATACGCTCCCTTGATTTCTCCACCTGTGGTCCCACCATAAGCGTTCCCAATTTTCCAGATTTTTAGGGAGTCCTAAAAGGGACACGTCGCCCCTGCCAAGAACGGGGCAGGTGAATCGGAAAGCGGCACGAAATAGGTGAAAATTCGCCGCTTTCATATCACGAAAATCAGCGCCGAGAAAACTCAGCCCTGTGCATGGAAGAAGCGTGCCCACGAGGCTTGGAGGGAATCGTGTTGGCGGCCGCTCAACTTGTAGACGGTGTAGAGGATGGAAATCGGTCCAATGAGGGAGCCTGGCAACACGAAGAGCATCGCGAGGGCGCCTTCCCCGCCCGCGATCATGGCTCCAACGAGAGCGAGGCCGAATCCTGCACCGGGCACCACGATGAAACCGAGGAACATCCAGAGTAGGGTGCTGCCGATGCTTCTGTACGCCGTTTGATGGCCGGTCATGTCCTCCAACGCGATGACGTCCTTTCGGAACATCATCATGCGGTACAGGTTCAGGCCGGGCACCAGCATCATCACGAGGTGGTTCGTTCCACCCGGGCCAAGCCCGGCGTGTTGCTTGAGCTCCTCCGCACGACGATGGATGTAGAAGAGCATGTAGATACCAAGCGTGAACGGCGCGTAAAGGAAGAAAATCAGGCCCCAAGAGACGTCGGGCACCGGACTGTGCGCGGGCATCGGGATGAATTCGTCCGCATCCAGCGTCATCTCAGACAAGCCTCCCGTGGCTGCTGCAGCCGCCGATTGCTCTCGACGGCGAACGTCAGCCGCGGCCTTTCGGGCGGCCAGCATCGGTCCGGATGCGCGAGCCATGACGCCAAGAGCGACCACGGCGATGAAAATCACCCCGATGTTGGTGACGCTCTGGGCCGTCAAGCCGAGGCCCAAGAAGCCCTCGTCAGGAATGCCGGTCACAGACAATTCCACGTTTTCGCGGGTGAACACGCCGCCGTCTTTGGGTTCGACGGAAAGCGTGAAGCGGAACTCGTCCTCGATGGTGGCTCCGTAGGGCGGGCGAACGTCCACCATGATCATGAGCACTTCAGCCGGCTGCAACAGGCACATCAGATCACCCTCTTCGATGCGGCAATCACCACTGCCGTCGTCCTCGATGTCCACCGTCCAACCCCGTTCCCCCGCGGAGGCGAAGATACGAGCATCTGTGGGGACGTTTCCATCGTTGACCACAGCAACCTCAAAGGTGGCTTTGTCAGGGAAGGTCACGTTCAGTTTGGACGGCGTCGATGTCAAATCAAAACCAAGGTCTTCGATGATACGAACGTCAAGCACCACGGAAATGCGCCCGTCTCGGTTCGCGGTGTTGTTTTCACTCAACACCGTGACGTCCAAAGCCCCACCGTCCCCCGTTTCTGCACCGGGGTTCACCGTCAAGACCAGTTCGACCAGCACCTCATAGGGACGAATCTCGTAATTCTCGAGGTTCTCCGTCAGCCCTGCGTTCACCTGGGCCAGTTGAGCAGCTTCCTCGTTCCGCTCAACGATCGGCACCCCTGCGTCGTCAAACATGAAACGGGATTCAGCCACGTTCCAAATGCCGTAGCCTTCAGGAATGTACAATGGACCGGTCACGGGCAGGCCATAGACCAAGACCTCGCGCGTGGCCAGACCCTCAAGCCCGTTGAACTCGAACACGGCCATGTCAATGGAGGCGTTTCCGGTGTTGCGCACCCAAAGATTGACCCTCATCGAACCGTCAGGGGGCAATTCCACGCGTT
>Ga0163109_10004006_pt1 | contig 11231 bp, 10 predicted proteins | sample CRUFie1St13metaG_FD_108704 | JGI IMG/M metagenome (GOLD analysis project Ga0163109, IMG submission 108704) | Marine microbial communities from the Costa Rica Dome - CRUD Field 142mm St13 metaG | ecosystem: Environmental > Aquatic > Marine > Oceanic > Photic zone | place: Costa Rica: the Eastern... | reverse complement strand
TCGGTTATTAAGAACGATTACAGCTTAGAAGCCAGCTAATTTTATGCGCGAGGCAAAGTACGTCCCGTCAATCCACAAGTCATTTAATAAAGCTCTACTTCCAGCAGTTCTCAAATGAACAGTGGGTTTGGACCAAATTTGGACCACTGCGGCGCAACCCACCACAACTAATGACAATAAGTGGCAATAGAAAAGCGGTGGTGGTACCTTATTTTAAGTGACGCAGGCTGTTGTGGTGAGTTGTGGTCGATTGTCTGCGAGGGACTCATCATCCGTCGGTCCCAGGTTCGAGTCCTGGTGGGCCCACCAACTAAATCAATAAGTTACACCTCCCTCGCAGTAACACCTCAACAAAAGAGCCGGCGTCTTCACACCAGCTCGTACCCGATTTTTGCATACTTAGCCAGACGGCGGCATAGCCAAGGGGCAAAGCAGCTGCTGCCCTGATCCCGAAAGGTTATCGCTTCTAACATACTCAAGACATCATGACATTACAAACGAGCATCGCTTTCACATTAATCTAAAATCGTTATTTGATTCAATGTACTTGATAATACATCGTATCGTCTTACTGATCTCTTCATCAACAGAGTTGTATCCTTGAAACCCATAAGCTGAATATACTTTTTGCAGCTCTTCAAAGTCGGCCTTATCGATTTCAATTTCAAATTGAGGCTCTGCCGAAAAACACCCCTCACCGCATTGTTCTCTAACTGTACCAAAAACTAAATCTCTGTCCTCGGACCTGAGAACGGAACTGATGCATCGCTGAACAATTTCTTCGTTTGAAGATACCGCATTTTGTTTTTTCAACGCGTCCAGTGTCCAGAGATGTGAATCTTTTAAACTAAGACTTATTTCCACTACTTTACTCCAAAATAATATCAGACTTTCGCCTTATTGAGTTACACGTGCCTATCTAAGGATACACTAAAAGCTAATTGAACCTTCTGCTGTTTCGAAATCAACATCAAATGAGTCGGCAATCCTTGCTGCTGTAAGGACCATTTTTGGTTCCCCTGCGTATGCTACGCCGCCATCTTTTAATAGGAAGGCAGTATCTCCATATCTTCTGACCAATGCAATACCATGAATCACCACTACTACGCCAATTCCGCCATCTGCAGCTGCCCTCAGAACTCTCATGACTGTTTGTGCTTGTTTAAGATCCAAATAAGCCGTGGGTTCATCAAGCAACAGGAATTTTCCTTCGCTAACTGAAGCATCTTCGACAGCTACTTGTGCAAGCGCTTTAGCAAGAAGAATTCTCTGTTTCTCACCCCCTGAGAGTGTCATCAGTTCCCTTTCGGCTAAGTGCAGCGCGTCAACGCTCCGTAGGGATTTCTCAACATACTCTGAGGATAAAACAAGGTTCTCTGCGAACGGGGCTCGTCCAAGTTGGACCATCTCCCAGACCTTGAGCCCGAATGCGGGAGAAGTTTTCTGCGGCATAACTGCTCGACGCAATGCGAGCTCCCTCGCTGGATAAGAACAGACTTCTGCCAGATTCAAGAGAGTGGTTCCGCTTGTTGGCGCAAGATCGCCCGACATCAATTTTAACGCAGTCGATTTTACAGCCCCATTTGGGCCAACCTACTCGACATCCAAAGCGGCAGGCCACTCCCTGACTCAAGGCCAGCGCACGGTACTAGCCGGCCAAAACACGCTTGTATGCGGCATTTATCCCGGCCCAATCGACACGGACATGACAGCTGACATGACCGTAGAGAAAGGATCAACAGAGGAAGTAGCCATTGCCGTGTTTGAAGGCCTGGCGCAAGGCACTGAAGAGATCTTTACAGACAACATGGCCAGAAGGCTAGCTCAGGGCTTGAAGGCAGACGCCAAAACGATGGAGAAGTCCATCGCCGCACAGTATCAGAACGTGCGATAAGATATCAGAAAATTTTGGGCCTATAGCTCAGTTGGTTAGAGCGCCGGACTCATAATCCGTCGGTCCCAGGTTCGAGTCCTGGTGGGCCCACCAACTAAATCAATAAGTTACGTGCTGCTGCTCTGCACCTCATCCAACGAATCATTTACGATGTAACTATGGATGTGAGCGCATCTTTACCATAGATCATCTAACCGCTCGAACGACCCTACCCCCTATAAAAACCAATCGCGATCTGGCCGCACCCACCCCCGGCGATCACCCCCTTTATTCAGATTGGTTCCATACGGCGTTTATACATATTATTCTGGACTGGGATTCGGTGGTTTTTTTTATTAGTTTTCGTTTTATAAGCGCAGTGGAATTTAAGGTGACAAATGAAGAATCTCACTTGGCATTCTGTGTGCGTGGCTGCGGCTTTTTTCTGGTCCTACGCTGGCACTTTACACTTCATTGACCCTCAATGGTTTGAGCCAATCGTACCTCCAGTCCCCGGCTCTGCGAGATTCTGGGTATATATCAGCGGCGCAATCGAATTAGCTTTGGGGGTTGGGTTCATTGTACCAAGCACAAGAAAAATAACAGGATTCGTAAGCGCAGCTTTTTTGGTGTGCGTTTACCCCGCAAATGTCTACATGTGGATCTATGATCTTGAACTTGGTGACGGAAGTTCTCTTACTACAGAAGGTCATATCATTCGGTTTTTTCTGCAGGTTTTTGGTGTTCTTCTCAGCCTTTGGGTATGGAAATTTACAAAACACGATCATAAAGCACTTCTAGGAGGAAGATAAAATGACTATCAGTGAACTAGGTTCGTTAGGTGAGGTGGTGGGAGCGTTTGGGTTGATCGTGACACTTGTGTTTCTGGCGATGGAAATGAGATTGGCGAGGCAAGCTGAACAAAGTAGAGACCTCGAACAGGTGCAGATCAGAGTTCAGGAGTTGAACCTTGCTGTAGCCACAAGTCCGTCACTAAGCGCCATCATGGCAAAGTGGAACAAATTAACTGGTGGGCACTTCCAGCCACTTCCACATGACGTTACTGAAAGCAGGATTTTGGAGACATTTACAGAGGAAGAAAGGGCCGCACTTGTAAATTATTTTTATGGCAACGCCATGAACATGGAAATGATCCTAGCGAAGGTTGCCCGAGGAACCCTACCCCGTTCAACCTTAAGGTACTACGACACCTCTTTGAGAGAATCTGCAAGATACCTAACGGTTCTGGGGAATATGACCATCCCGACACGCTTAGGCAGAGAATACTTATCGAGCTAGGTGAAACCTATAAGATTAGAGAGGGACTCATATAATCCGTCGGTCCCAGGTTCGAGTCCTGATGGGCCCACCAACTACTTCTAGCCATCAAGCGAATCCCGCTAACCCTTGGCTACCAAACCGCTACAGATCATCCCCATCTCTCCACCGTCTGAATGACATGCCGGGCTCGAAGCTCCATAAAATATTCAAAAAGAAACTTACCGTATAACTTCTAGTGAATAGCATTATTAGTTTCTTTTTACTGTCAGTGCGAAGATAACTTCGCAAATCTGATGTAAACAGTTTTGAATAACACTAACCCGATACTTTACAGCTTCCATAGTTGGTGTAGATTAGAAGCAAGAATAAGACTTCTGTCGATACTGCGATATTGCTCGCTCGGAGACCCAAATATGAGAGAAACAATAATAAGAGCGTTATGCCTATCGGCGGCATTTAGTATGCCTACGGCTTCAGCGCAAGACGAAAGTATGCGGCGGTCTTACATTGAACTGGCAGATCGCGCATACAAGATGCAACAGGCAACTCAAACCTTCCCGGGACGGAGAATGACTGCTTCAGACAATCCCTTACCTTTACCGTCAGCCGGGTTACCCAGTGATTTCGACGTTCAATACGAATGGGAAGGTGAGCTGTACGGCATCGACAAATTTAATGAGCGTACCCATAGCAATGCACTGCTAATCCTCAAAAATGGGAAGGTTGTCACGGAGATTTACCGAAATGACTCTAATCCCGAAACTCAGTTTATTTCTTGGTCAACCGCAAAATCATTTACCTCGACAATGGTTGGACTGGCTATCGAGGATGGCTATATCGAAAGTGTAGAAGACGACCTGACTGATTATCTGCCTTCTTTGATCGGAAGTGCCTATGAAGGAGTTTCGATAAAGCATGCTTTACAAATGGCATCGGGCGTCGGATGGGATGAGTCGAGCTACAACTTTGACGATTTAAGCAAACCGCTCGCATACCAATGGGAAAATTCAATAATTCGACAAAGATACAGATTCATTGAAGGCGCGAACCGCCTTATCAAGAGGTCAGAGCCGGGACTGGAGTTTAATTACAGCACCATGGAATCCAGTATCCTTGGATGGCTGGTTGAAAACGCTAGTGCTCAAAGGTTAGCGAATTATATGGAAGAGCGATTGTGGCATCCGGCAGGTATGGAGTTCGATGCCGTATGGTTACTAGATGGCCCTACTGGAATCGGAAGGGAAATGGCCGGCGGCATGCTCGCCGCTTCGCTCAGAGACTTTGGTCGATATGGACTTTTGATGCTGAACAAGGGGAAAGCCGGAGCGCGTCAAGTCATCTCGGAAAATTGGATTGAAGAGGCAACCACTCCAGACAGCGCTGCGGTAGACTACGGCGCCCTATACGATGGTTATCCTCTTGGTTACGGCTATCAATGGTGGTTATTTCCTGATGGCAGGTTTGAGGCACAAGGCCTGTTTGGCCAACTCATCTACATCGCGCCTGACGAAGATGTAGTCATTGTAAAACTTAGCGCATGGCCCGAAGGCGTAGTCGAAGAAATGGAGTTCGAAAGTTATGTTTTCTTTGAGGCCGTGATCAATGCGCTCAGGGATTTCTAATGGTCACGCCTTTACTGCCATCGAGACACAGACAATGGCACTCAAAACTAATTGACTTCTTATCCGTTTGCGCGCCGCGACGGAGTTCTCCACACGAGCCAATCCAGACTATAAGATTGCATTTTAGTTAGAAATTGAAAAGGCGACGGGAAGCAATGGAAAAAACATTTTCGTATAAATCTTTCATGAAAAGCACCCAGGTAAGTAATAAACACACAACTTACTTCGATAGCTACGATCATTTTTTTCGAGATTATCGGAATAAAGAAATTACGTTTGTAGAAATTGGAGTTCTCGATGGTGGCTCTCTATTTATGTGGAGAGATTTCTTCGGAGAAAAAGCAAGAATTATTGGAGTCGACTTGAATCCAGCGGCGAAGAAATGGGAAAAAGAAGGTTTCGAAATCTTCATTGGAAATCAGTCGGACAAAAGCTTTTGGGATGGGTTTATCAAAGAAATCGGAGCCATTGACATTGTTTTAGACGATGGAGGCCACACTTATTCTCAGCAGATTATTACAGCTGAAAGCTTACTGGCCTATATGAATGATGGGGGGATAATTGTTGTTGAAGACACCCACACATCCTATTTTGATGGCTTTGGCGACGTCACTTTCTCTTTTATTGAGTACGTCAAAGAACATATTGACAAGATCAACATGAGGTTTAAAGCTTTGCCCGAAGAAAAAGCTGAACGAAGATTTTGGAGCATAGAAGTCGTTGAAAGCATGGTCGCATTTAAAATAAACAAAGCTGCGACTGCCTTTAAGTCTGAGCCTGTTTTTAATATCGGCTCGACCTCACAGGCCAAGGACTTCAGGCATGAAGATAAAAACGCCTTTATCCCAGTTGACAAGATATTCAACAAGAAAAAGCCTAATGTCGCTCTTTCGCTCAAGCAACTAGAGAGAGTTCTTTCTAAAATAAAGCAGGAACAGCCGGGCATCGCTCAAAATTTAAGAAAGATATTGGACTAAAGTACACGGTCGTCTTTCGGTTTTTGCGTGTGTGACGGAAACTCTGCTGTTTTGGCTTTATGTAAGTGCGTCGGCTACAGATTTAAGCTATTTGACTATCTTTTGGTATGAGATCAAATGCTAAGACTATGCGGTCTTCTGATGACTCGAAGGGTATGGTGTAGTGAAGTAATGAAGCTGGAAATAGACAGATGCTTCCTGTCACGACATCTAAGCTAGTTTTTGGGCTCGATGATTTGTCATGCTGACTTTCAGCATCTACACAGAGAACAAGGTTTCCACTTTCTGGCCTTTTCTTTTTTGGTACATTTATGTACACACTCCCTGTGATCCAGCTTGCCTCATGCATATGAGGACTTATAGCGCCTCCTGACTGATAGGATACTAACCAGCCTTTTAAAAGAAGCTCTTTCGGCCAGAAATGGACTAACCCTTCATCTTTTCCCCTTAAGAATCGATAGTATTCTTCCAGTTCCTGCAGAATAGTATATCTAATTTTCTCAATTCTTGGGTCCTCATTGTCGAATATATTGCCTGCTGTTTGCGTACCTGCCTTTAATTTCGCTTGTTCGCGGTAAGCTGTTTTGGAATCTGTAAGTATCTGCCGGCAAGGTTCTAGGAATATGTCATTAAAATCGACTTCCAAGCTTAGATTGCGATGCCAGATGCATTCAAGGGGAAAGTTACAAAATGAATTAGATATTTTCCTTTTGAACTTGATCTCGGATCTTAAAATGAGAGAACCCAAGAGAGAACTAACAACATTTTCTTGATTAAGCTCATTTAGTAGCATAAAGAATTCGGATTCCATGCTTAAGTGAAAGTAGCTCTTCAGTAAATAAAGCCTCTCACTTAGAGAATCTTGTCCGTAAAATAGTTCCTTGCACTTGGAGTAGTCTTCACTCTCAAAAAATATATCTCCTAAATTAAGTCGCGCTTCTGAGAGATGGGGGTCAAGAGCTGTAGCCTTTATGAATTCATTCTTAGCCTCTTCCAGATCTCCGCATTCGCGGAGCGAGACACCTAGGTTGTTGTGTATTTGGGCAGATTGTGGATTTTTCGAAGCTGCGCGCCTTAGATTAATTACAGCGTCCTTCAGATCTCCCATGGAATGCTGAATTAAGCCAAGGAATGAGTGAGCCTTGTCGCTGTTTGGGTCAATTATTGCAGACCTTTCGAAGCATAAAGCGGCGGATTTTAATTCTCCATAAGTTTTAAGCAAAATCCCTAGTTGTAAATATGCTTTGGCACTGTTTTTCTGCGTCTTTGCCACGGGAAGCTCTATCTTAAGCGCCTTCTTTAAGCTTGCGATGCCTTGGTCTTTTGTTCCTAACTCAATTTCTACCGTCCCTTTGAGAAGGTATGTTTGGATGTAAGTAGGATCGAGTTTGTGGGCAGACTCGAAGCGTTTCAATGCAACGAGAAGATTTCCAAGTTTAATACTTACATTACCACTCAGTAAAAGAAGGTCACGTGAATGCGGACTAGATTGGAGGGTACGCTCCAAATAATCATTCAATTCACCAAAGTTCCTTTCTTGGAAAAGCTCTGATATTTTTTTTTTTACAATTTTGATGTCTGTTTCGGTGGATTTGTTGCCCGCGTGGACCATGATATTCGATACACCTTGTTCTAAATGTTCTCTATCAAAGTCTATTTAAGAAGCCCGGTCAAGGACAAAAAAGCGGGTGGCGACCATTGTTTTTACTGCAAGCATTAAAGCTTGGCTTCAACTCAGATGCGGACGATATTTTTCCCTGCGATGTGGTTGGTGATTATTTCAGGTCGGTACAAGCACAAAGCCTCGGCGTAAAAATCAAATGCTGGTGCTGGAGGCGCTGGGGAAGAGGTACTCCGAATAAGCAACCATTACGGAGAGGGAGATGTTAAGCATCGCTAAAGAGGTCGTGTGAAGATCGAAAAATGCATCGGCGCGAGCAAGAGAGGCACTCAAGGGGCTTCAAAAGATTGATCGCATGGTGCTCGCAAAAAGGGAGGGGGTATAAATTGGCTCGACATTTCGGTTTTTGAGACTCGTTTCGGCCCCCTATAGGGGGACCGAAAAAGCCAGAAGGGGTCGTTTTTCGGTTTTTAATATTTCGGGATTTTCGAGACACCTCAACTCATATCTAAAAATCTACACATGCATAAGGTAAGCGGTCTATTTGACGCGGCCACAACAGACAGAGGAGATACTAAAGTAATAGACAACCAAATTACGGTGTCAACTCATCTCCGTAATATGCTTCCGTAGCATCGAACCGCTCTCTCCTGTCACTTTGCCCTTAATCCATTACTACATCCAGTCTCAAATGCGGTTGTTCTGTCAGGCTAAATGGAGGCCAAACCGGCAAGCTATCTCTGTGAGGGTTACCGTTACGGGCAAATTGCATCCAATAAGCCATCGTCGCTCTTGAAAGCCTTTCATCTTCTTTTGGAGCCGATTTAGGCAGTTCGTTAAAACGTATTTGACTTCCATGCAGTGCGAAGCACGTTCGTCAGGTTGGTCCATGTTACGACCAAAAAACGCAGAGAAGGGCATCTTGACCGGCCTTAGCAGCCGCAAGCGCAAGCTCCCTGCTCGGCAGGACAAACATTTCGCCGCTGATATAGTCGAACTCTGTTGCCCTGATCTCACTGGGGTCTCCTGCCACATACAGATCAGTGATATCCGAATAACTGGAATCAAATTGGGCTACTCTTTTTCCTCTCTGAAAGAGTATTGACTGGGGCAATCCAAATCTATGCACATACATGAGCCCCTCGCCATAGTTATATCCTGACATGATGGGAACCTTGATTTGCTTTCCTTCTCTGAATACTTCATACGCCGATTTAAGATAAATCCAGCCATCAACCACGAGCGACATAGGAACCTGCAGACTTAAAACTTAATCAGCGGTGAGATCGCGAAGCCCTCCATGGGTCTCCTCTGAAGACGAAACCGTTTTCTTATTATTGAGAAAACTGGAGTTGACACTTATGCTCAGGACGAGGTCCTTCAAGCTAAAGCAAACTTAGTAGTCGTCGATGATTGACTTCCCGGAATCAGAAATCTTGCCCCAGCCGCGTTACCGTAGGTTTCCCTGTGTTTTCCTGACCCATGATAGCAACGCACATATTGGGAAAAACTCCTGGCTTGGACCAAATTTGGACCACTGCGGAGCATCCCTCTGCAGCTAGTGGCAACAAGTGGCAAAAGAAAAGCTCTAGTGAAACCTATATCGAGCGTCGAAGGCTGTTGTGGTAAGTTGTGATTTATTGTCTGCGAGGGACTCATGATTCGTCGGTCCTAGGTTCGAGTCCTTGTGGGCCCACCAACTAAATCAAGATGAAGACATTATTCGTCGATTTTGCCAAATGAGCTAGCGTGAAAATTCATTAGCTCTGTGCCAATACTCTCGTACAACTTCAAAGGATTATGATCAACGCCACCGACTACGTAACTCTTGTAATCAATACCTAAAGAGTCGAGAAATTGCATATAGTCTAGCGTCGCTCTGTAGTTAAACCCTTCTGTTCCAACCCAGATGGCGATTTTCAGTGTCGGAACATCGTTTTCTGCATAAATTTTTGCCAAAGAGTAGGCATCGTTTCCCTCGCCAAAATCAAAGCTCGAAGCATCTTCGCGGCGCGTATCTAACTCCACTCCTGAATTTTCATAAATCTGTTTTTCCACAGCATACCCTGGCCCTCCTGCTGCGGCAGACGAAAATAGCTCTGGGTGCTTGAACATAATCCTAGTTGTACCGCGACCACCTTGTGAAAAACCCTGAATTGCGCGACCTTCTCGGGTCGCAACCGACCGATAAGTGAAATCAATATGAGGTATGAGCTCCCTCACAAACAAATCTTCTCCCATAGAATTAAGCGGGGCGTAGTTGTAGTGGCTTATTACCCCACCATTTATGAATACGTAGATAGCAGGCGGTGCCTTTTCGTCAAGTATATTTTCATGAATTAAGTTAGTCAGCTGCACACTTCTTGACTCGCTTCCAGGTCTACCTCCATGTAGATAGTAAACAACTGGGAAGCGTTGACTAACGTTTCTTTCATAACTTGGAGGTAGGTAAATTGCATAGCCTACGTCTTGCCGCATTGATTGACTGAAGAAAGTTTTATGATACACACCAGGAGGCAAAGCCATGTCTTCCGTAAATGGGTTCACCCATTTAAAGATCCGTCCACTGAACATGATCTCACCTTCTGCAGCAAAAACTGAAATAAAAAGAGCCCAGGCCATAACTGCAATAACTGATCTGACAATCATTTTCATTGTTCCCTCCACATTTCGAAGTTGAACCAGCAGGATGAACCTCCAGCGTCTCCTTGATCCTTGACGAAAAACAGACCATATAAAAATTTTCTAAGGAGCATCAGGGTACGTATTGTGGAACTGCAGGCTCTAAAAATGATATTAAAACCAAGTTACAATTCATCATTCCGACATGTTTTTTTGCGTATAAGCTAGCAGGCTGAAAAAAATTATCTAGCATGGAGTCTGATTATGCCGCTTTTCTCAGTTTATCGAACGCATCATGTTACCTCGCTGCAATCCCGACGTTGCTTTTTAAAACTCAGCGCGACGTTGGGCGGTGCACTTTCCTTGGGCGGGATGCCAGTGATGCTGCATGGCGCGGCGCGGCGCTTGGGGAATCTGCCTGCTGACCCTTTCAACCTGGGCGTCGCTTCTGGGGATCCAACGCCCGACTCAGTTGTGCTATGGACTCGCCTTGCAAATGAAGTGTTAACAGAGGTCGGGGCCGCCAGTGATGCTGTCGAAGTAGGATTTGAAATTTCAGATTCCCCCAGTTTCCGCAACGTCTTACGCCGCGGCGCTATAGCGGCCGTACCGGAGCTGGGGCATTGCGCACATGCCAACATAAGAGGCCTAGCAGCGGACACTGAATACTTCTACCGTTGGCAGATAGGCAACGTCACCAGTCCAGTTGGACGAACCAAGACTGCTCCTGCCGGATCAAGCGATAACCAGAAATTTCGCTTCGCATTCGCTTCCTGCCAGCAGTACGAGCATGGATTCTATACCGCCTATCAACACATGGCCAAAGAAGAAATGGACCTGATCGTTCATCTTGGAGACTACATCTATGAACGCAGCTGGGGACAAAACCTTGTGCGACATCATGAAGGACCTGAAATTGTTTCTCTAGCTGATTACCGCAAACGCTACATTACCTACAAAAGCGATCGGGATTTGCAGACAGCTCATGCCTCTGCCCCATGGGTCGTAACTTGGGACGATCACGAGGTTGATAACAACTATGCCTCGGATATACCCGAGGACGACCAGACCCCTGAGCAATTACTGCTGCGCCGTGCTGCCGCTTACCAAGCTTTCTACGAATTCATGCCAATTCGGCTGCCGGTTGGTCGTCAGGGACCAGCGATGCCCATACATAGACGTCTGCGCTTTGGCCGCTTGATGGAAATGAATGTGCTTGATACCCGACAGTATCG
>Ga0163109_10004005_pt1 | contig 11234 bp, 8 predicted proteins | sample CRUFie1St13metaG_FD_108704 | JGI IMG/M metagenome (GOLD analysis project Ga0163109, IMG submission 108704) | Marine microbial communities from the Costa Rica Dome - CRUD Field 142mm St13 metaG | ecosystem: Environmental > Aquatic > Marine > Oceanic > Photic zone | place: Costa Rica: the Eastern... | reverse complement strand
TATTTTTCAAACGAATTAGGAGATACTATTGCAGAATTTCAAATTGAATTAGCGGAATCCAATAAAGAAATACAAATTGGTATGATGTGGAGAAAAAGTATGTCAAAAGACATGGGAATGCTTTTTTTAATGCCTGAGGAAAAAATTCAAAGCTTTTGGATGAAAAACACATATATACCTCTAGATATTATCTACATTAATTCGGAAAGACGAGTGGTGAGTATAATAGATAACGCAAAACCAATGAGCGAAAACCCGCTACCCTCCATGGAGCCTGCAAATTATATACTAGAGATCTCAGGAGGAACATGCGCAAAATTGGGAATTCAACCCGGAAATTTATGGAGATGGAAAAGAGACTGAGAATTCTATTTATTACAACAATAGTTGTCATATCTAATCTAAACTTGAAATGCCAAGTCATCGAAGAAAAAATAGATGCTTCAAAACTGGAATGGCTAGTATACCCAATAAGCAATCAAAATAGACCGCATGAATGGGCTTGTGAACCCAGTATTGCAACAAATCCTTTGGGAGATCAAATAATTGCCGGATCTGTTTTAGATCAAGTTCACAGAGTCAAAGCATCTAATAATTCTAAATCTAATAATTGGATTCATCAGACACTAGAATCACCTTTCGGGGTTTGGGGTGATCCAATAATTCAGTATGATTATGAAGGAAGAGCATATTTTTTGCATTTAGCAACACCAAATGGTAAAAAAGATGAAGACTATCTAGATAGAATAGTACTTCAGTATTCAGATGACCATGGCGCTTCATGGAGCACTGGGAGCAGCATTGGCTATAATCCACCAAAAGATCAAGATAAAGAAGGAATTGCGATTGACAAAAGTAATACCCTTCACGTTTCATGGACCGAATTTGACAAATACGGAGAAAGCGATAAAACAAAATATCGTTCAAGAATAAGATATTCCCAATCGACAGATCAAGGTGAAACATGGTCTCAAGCAATAACAATTTCCTCCAATGAAGGAGATTGTATAGATGATGATAATACAACAGAAGGAGCAATACCTGCTGTTGACCCATCTATGGGAGTAGTTGTAATTTGGAGTTTTCAAGACACTATTTGGCTGAACCGATCTGATGATGACGGTGCAATTACCTGGCTTAGTCAAGAGCGGCCTATTGCTACTCATGTAGGTGGTTGGGCTCAAGAGATTCCAGGCTTTGGAAGAGCAAACGGAATGCCTATATCTCAATTTGAATTAGATGGTGATTTTCATTTAGTCTTTGGCGAGCAGGAGTCTGGTGAAAAATCATGGCTAGTTCACATGGTCTCTAAAGACGGTGGAGTCAAATGGTCAAATAAGCAAAAAATACCTGTACCTAATGGTGTCATTCATCATTTTATGCCATGGTTTACTATCGACTCAACAAATAATTCCCTACATATTATAGCATATGGACAAAAAGACTCTACTACTTGGGAAACTCAGGCATATCATACCTACAGCAATGACGGTGGACAATCATGGCATCATCACGCTTTAGCAGAATCTTTTTCGCCTACTCCAAATCATTTTTTTGGAGATTACAATGGCATCGTAGCGCATCCAAAAAGTGGAATTCATATGGTTTGGACTCAACAAAATGATGGAGTAAACTCGATTTACTATTGCAACATGAAATCATCTCTTGAACTAAATTCAAAAAACAAACCAAAAAGAAAAAAGAGAAATTGAAACTATTACTAGCCTCAACATCCTCAATTCACGGTCACTCCTACCTAAGTTACTTTAAGAATGCTTGGATAAATCATTTTACCGGACTAAAAGGACCAGTGATTTTTGTTCCTTACGCCCGACCTGGAGGGATTTCATGGGATAATTATACATCTTTAGCAGCAGAGGCCTTTAATTCTCAAGGAATTGAACTTAGAGGTATACACACGTTTAATAAAACTTCCGACGCCGTAGAAGAGGCAGGAGGTTTTTTCATCGGAGGAGGAAATACTTTTGTTTTACTCAAGACATTAATCGAAAATGGCTCTTTTAATGAGATTGATAAAGCTGTTCGGGAAGGGAAACCATTTATGGGTAGCTCTGCAGGAACAAATATTGCCGGGACTTCAATCGGAACAACAAATGATATGCCTATTGAATACCCCCCTACTTTTAAAGCATTTAACTGGGTTCCATTCAATATTAATCCCCATTACCAAGATCCGATCGAAAATTCAACCCATATGGGAGAAACTAGAGAAATTAGAATTCAAGAATTTCATGCATTTAACAAAACCACGGTAATAGGACTTAGAGAGGGTTCTTATATTCTATCCAACGGGATTGATCACTTTCTTGAAGGAGAATTATCAGCTCGTATTTTTAAACCGGATAATTCCCCATTTGAAATTGAAAAGGGTCCACTGAGTATCTGATATTTTACTTTTATTAAATTTTAGATAGAAGTACATTTACAATGTGAAAAGTTCTTTCGGTAAATCTGTACTATTAATTTTGGATGGCTGGGGAATTGCATCTGATCCAAAGGTATCAGCTGTAGACATAGCGGAAACTCCTTTTATGGATTCGCTCAAAAAAAGTGCAATAACCGCAAAACTCGAGGCGTCGGGTTCTCATGTAGGACTACCTCAGGGGCAAATGGGTAACTCAGAAGTGGGACACATGAATTTAGGAGCTGGTCGCATCGTATACCAGGATTTAGCAAAGATTGATTTAGCTTTTAAAGAAAAAGCAATCTTACAGAATGAGAATTTTCAAAGTTTATTAAAAAATTCCGAAGGGAAAAAGTTACATCTATTGGGATTAGTAAGTGATGGAGGGGTTCACAGCCACATAAACCATTTAAAAGGCTTATTAACAATATTTGCAGATCATGGCTTAGTTGACGTCTATTTACATGCATTCACAGACGGTAGAGATACAGATCCGCATAGTGGAAAAGATCATATAAAAGACATTGAGCGTCACATGAAAAATACCACTGGAAAGGTTGCGAGTATTTGCGGGCGCTACTTTTCTATGGATCGAGATAATAGATGGGAAAGAACTCAAAAAGCATATAATCTAATTGTGCGTGGTGAGGGAAGACAATTTAAAGGTCATGCATCAGATGCAATTCAATCTGCGTATGATTTAGGACAAACAGATGAGTTCATTTCGCCAATTCAAATTGAACCCATAGAAATAAGTGATAATGATATTGTTTTATTTTTCAATTTTCGAACAGATAGGGGAAGGCAGTTGACAAAAGTTTTGACTCAGCAAGATTTTTCTGAAATTGACATGTTCAAATTAAAAACTCAATTTTATACTCTCACAAATTATGATCAATCGTTTTCAAACATAAAAGTCATTTTTGAAAAAGATAATATAAAAAATACGCTTGGCGAGGTTTTAGAAAGTTTTGATAAAAGTCAAATACGAATTGCAGAAACAGAAAAATATCCACATGTCACTTTCTTTTTCTCAGGAGGGCGGGAAGCTAGTTTTAAAAACGAGAAGAGAATTCTTTGTCCCTCGCCCAAAGTCGCAACATACGATCTTAAGCCAGAAATGAGTGCGAAAAAAATATGCCGAGCAATAATTCCTGAATTAGAATTGCAATCTGCAGACTTTATATGCCTAAATTTTGCTAACCCGGACATGGTAGGTCATACGGGAAGTATTACAGCTGCAATTAAGGCAGTAGAAACAGTTGACAGTTGTGCCATGGAATTAGTTGATATTGGACTCAAAAATAATTATACATTCTTCATTTTAGCAGACCATGGAAATGCAGATTGTATGATTAATAGAGATGGTAGTCCAAATACAGCACATACAACTCAACCTGTACCCTTTCATATTGTATCAAAAAATATTACTGACTTAGGTCTTAAAAATGGAGTTTTAGCTGATGTGGCCCCAACAATATTAGATTGGATGAAAATTCCTAAGCCCATTGAAATGACAGGTCAATCTTTATTGGTAAGAAAATGATCGTAATAAAATCGTTAGATGAAATTGAACGAATGCGAAGGAGCGCTTTAATGGTATCCAAAACCCTAGGAATGCTCGCATCTGAAATAAAACCGGGTGTTTCGTCGCTTCAATTAGATAAACTTGCAGAAAATTTTATAAGAGATAATGGCGGACAGCCTGGTTTTTTAGGAATGTATGGTTTTCCCAATACTTTATGTACCTCTGTAAATAATGAAGTTGTTCATGGTATTCCATCGAAGAAGCCATTGGTTGAAGGAGATATTATTTCTATTGATTGTGGTGTTCTATTTGACGAATACTATGGAGATCATGCATATACATTTGCCGTAGGAGAAATATCTAATGAAATAAAAAATCTATTACACATAACAAAAGAGTCGCTTTATAAAGGAATATCAGCAATGACTGCTGGGAACAGAATTGGCGATATTGGATATGCTATCCAGCAACATTGTGAACTTCATGGATATGGAGTTGTGAGGGAATTAGTAGGCCACGGGATTGGGAAAAAGCTTCATGAGGATCCTCAGGTACCTAATTATGGAAAAAGAAATTCAGGTAAATTATTAAAAGACGGAATGGTATTAGCAATTGAGCCAATGATTAATCTGGGAACTCATAAAGTACGGCAACTAAATGATGGATGGAGTATTGTAACCCAAGACAACCAAGTATCTGCCCATTTTGAACATGATGTTGCCATCATCAACGGACAGCCAGAAATATTATCAACTTTTGATTATATATATGAAGCGTTAGGAATAGAAAATAAAAAATCTAAAAAAGCTTTATGATAGAATTTGCCTTGAAATATATCCCGCGCCCTTGGCTCATAAGGCTTAGTTCGATCATGAGATTAGTCGGGCCAATTATCTATTCAGGAAATAAATTTACCGATCCGATAGATGGCCGCAATTATCGTAAATTCTTGCCTTATGGATATGCAGGAAGAATAAGGAAAAATGCAATGGGACCGGGAACAAATTCATTAGAACGGCACCGGCTACTTTATTTATATCTCAAAACAGAGACTAATTTTTTCTCTGAAAACCTTAAATTATTACATATTGCACCAGAGCAATGCTTTTATTTCAAATTCAAAAAGCTACATAATCTTGACATTACTTTCGCGGATATTGAATCTCCTTTGGCTGATATGCACTTTGATCTACACGAAATTCCGATTGATAATAATCAATATGATGTTGTTTTTTGTAATCATGTTTTAGAGCATGTAGATAATGACATAACCTGCTTAAAAGAGATTTATCGTGTTATGAAAAAAGGTGGATGGGGTATATTTCAGGTCCCTTTTGTTAGTGGAATAAAAAAAACAAGAGAAGACCCCTCTATCAAGGATCCAATCGAGCGAGAACGGTTATTTCTGCAATATGATCACGTAAGGCTCTATGGAGAGGATTATCAAGAGCGCCTTGAATCTATTGGATTTAGAGTAAAATGTACGATTTTGGGCCAAAAACTACCCGAAGAGGAGGTCCTAAGGTTTGCAATCCCAAAAAATGAGCCCCTTTATATTTGCTTTAAAGATTAACTGAAAAGTAGATGAATTAATTAAAGCGCTTTTAAGAAAGCGAAGCAATTTCTTTAGTCATTTTATCTTCTTCTTGTTGCGCGAGCTCTGGGTCAACCAAAATTCGACCTGAATGCTCGTCGATCATTATCTTTTTTCTTTGAGCAATTTCCATTTGTCGTTGAGGCGGAATAGTGAAATAGGATCCACCAGAAGCGCCCCTTTCAATCGATACGACGGCAAGACCATTATTTACTTTGGAACGAATTCGAGTGTAAGCTGCTAAAAGTCGTTCATCAGAAAGGGCAGTTGCCAATTCTCCAGAGCGTTTAATTAGAAGTTTTTCTTCTTTCTGTGTTTCCTTTACAATAGTTTCCAGCTCTCCCTTTTTGAAATCTAGATGACTTTTTCTTTCCTGCAATCTTTCCTTGATGGTTTCCATTTGTTCCCCTCGAGTTTCAAGAACAGACTCAAATTCACCTATATGCTTTTCCGCCAACTGAATCTCTAACTCCTGATACTCAGTCTCTTTGGCAATAGCGTCAAATTCACGATTGTTTCTGACATTTTTTTGCTGCTCCTCGTATTTTGAGATTTTTTCTTGACACTCTTTTATCAATTGTTTGTGACCCTTAATTTCGTTTTTAGCAGACGACATCTCTTCTTCGACTTTAGAAAATCTCGTTTGCATTCCCGCAATTTCGTCCTCTAAATCTTGTACTTCAAGAGGTAACTCTCCACGAAGGTTCCGAATTTCATCAATTCGTCTATCTACAATTTGAAGATCATATAGAGACCGGAGTTTCTCTTCGACTCCGGAGATATTTGATGGTTTTGTCTTTTTTGCCATTTCAGGATATAATAATTGGATTCGTATTTGATTCCGTTTTGGTGACCGCGAAATTAGTCATTTTCGAGCGAATGTAATCAGCAATTAAGTCAATTGTATGCTGTTCACTCTCCCAATGTCCTATATCGGCCAAAAAAATACGTTTTTTTGCATCAAAAAAAGTATGATAAGAGATATCTGAAGTAAGAAATGCATCACAATTAAAGGTAATAGCGTCTGACATTAATTTCACTCCTGCGCCCCCACAAACAGCAACTTTTTTAATCATACCATTTCTAGATTTTGTATATCTAAAGGACTTCAAATTTAATATTTTCTTAATTTTTTTTATAAAATCCTCCTCACTGTGTTCAACAGGTAAATCGCCAATAGCTCCAAAACCCTTATTCGCATCAAAATTCGATAATTCAATCCATGCATATGAAATTTCTTCATAAGGATGGCTTTCAAATAGAGCACGTTCAACCTCATATTTGAACTCTGGAGCCACTAAAACTTCAATCCGATCTTCATCTTGCTCTTCAAGTTTCCCAATTTCTCCTTTAAATGGCCTTGAAGACTCCAAGGGTCGAAATGACCCTTTTCCTGAAACAACAAACTTTGATTGATCGTAATTTCCTAATTTCCCTGCACCAGCATTAAATAACGATTCAGAAACTGAATCACTAAAGTCTTTTGGGACATGCGTTACTAAATGATACATTTTAGATATACCTTGAGAAAGAATCTTCATATTTAAGAGGCCTAGGGCATTACCTAAAGCGAAAGAGACACCTCCTGAAATTTTGTCAAGATTCGTATGTATGGCATATAAGGCAACTTCATTTTTAATTGCCAGCTCTATACACCTCTCAACTTCATTTTTCCCAGTGAGAGATCTTAGATTTTTAAATATTATTGGGTGATGTGAGACAATCACATTGGCTTTTTTTTTAATAGCTTCCATAATCACATCCTCTGTAACATCCAGAGAGACCAAGACAGAAGAAATATCTTTATTCCTATCACCAACTAAAAGGCCCGAATTGTCGTAGTCCTCCTGCAACGATAGCGGAGCCCATTTCTCTAAAACATTTTCAAGATCTTTAATTTTCATGGGTCTAAGATAAAAAAAGGGCCTTTCATAAGAAAAGCCCTTAAATATTCTAAATCAAACGGGCGTTATTTTTTACCGTCCATTTCCTCTTTTAAACGTGCTAAACTATCTAAATCGCCGAGAGTTGTTTTTTCAACAGCATCATTTACAGCTTTAACTCCTGAATTTTTGTTAGTGCTTTTCTTTTTCTTACTAACAGTTTCATTGGAATCAACATTCTTAAAATTTTGAGTATGAGAAACAAGTACCCGTCTAGTATCAGAATTAAATTCTATAACAATAAAATCAAGTTGCTCTCCAACTCCTATAGATGCTCCATCTTCTTTTAAAGAATGTCTTGCTGGGCAATAGGCTTCTAATTCTTGATCCGCAAACCAAATATTAAAACCTTTGTCAGCAGCAGACTTAACTTCACCTTTATGAGTACTTTTTAACGTAAATATGCTAGCATAGTTATCCCAAGGGTTTTCTGTTACTTGCTTATGGCCAAGACTCAATCGACGGTTCTCAACATCAATATCTAAAACTTGGACTTCAAGCTCTGAACCTACAGAAGTAAATTCGGAAGGATGCTTTATCTTTTTTGTCCATGATAAATCAGAAATATGAACTAGGCCATCAATCCCCTCTTCTAGTTCAAGAAACACTCCAAAATTTGTAAAGTTCCTAACTTTACCCTTGTGAACTGAACCCTGAGTATACTTAGCAGTTATATCTGTCCAAGGATCAGGAGTCAATTGCTTTACGCCTAATGACATCTTTCTCTCTTCTCGATCAATGGATAGTATTACAGCATCAACGGAATCACCAACATTAAAAAAGTCTTGGGCTGATCTCAAGTGAGAACCCCAACTCATTTCTGAGACATGAATTAAACCCTCAACACCACTTGCAACTTCAATAAATGCTCCATAATCTGCTAAAACAGCTACTTTACCTTTTACCTTATCCCCTTCTTTAATAGAAGCATCTAAAGCTTCCCAAGGATGTGGGAATAATTGTTTTAGGCCTAATTGAATACGTGTCTTAGCTTCATCAAAATCTAAAATCACTACATTGATTTTCTGATCTAACTCAACCACTTCAGAAGGGTGATTTATGCGACTCCAAGAAAGATCAGTAATATGAATTAAACCATCAACACCTCCCAAGTCAATAAATACTCCGTAACTGGTTATATTTTTTACAATACCTTCTAAAACTTGACCTTTTTCTAATTTTCCAATTATAATCTTCTTTTGCTCTTCAAGATCTGCTTCGATAAGTGCTTTGTGTGAGACAACTACATTTTTAAATTCATGATTAATCTTAACAATCTTGAATTCCATAGTTTTTTCAACATAGACATCATAATCTCGAATTGGTTTTACATCTATTTGTGAACCTGGAAGAAAAGCCTCTAATCCGAAAACATCGACAATCATACCTCCTTTGGTTCTGCACTTAACGAAACCTTGAACAATTTCCTCAGTACTAAATGCTTCATTTACTCTATCCCAAGCTTTTATCGACCTTGCTTTACGGTGTGATAATACGAGCTGACCTAATTTATCCTCTTGCTTATCCACCAAAACTTCTACTACGTCACCGACCTTCAAATCTGCATTGTAACGAAACTCATTTAACGAGACAACACCTTCGGATTTTGAGTTTATATCAATGATCACGTCACGTTCTGAAATGTTAACAACCGTTCCAGAAACTAATTGGTGTTCTACCGATGTCATCAATGTGTCCTCGTACATTTTTTCCAATGCAATCTGTTCTTTTGATCTTTCAACTGTTTTTGACTCATATTGATTCCAATCAAAAGGAGCTTGATTATCCTCTGATTCAAGAACCAATTCCTCTTCTATCTTTTCATTGGAAATACTACTACCTTCGACAGTGATAGATTGTTCCTCTGACATTGTTAAGTCCTTTTCAAGGTCAGAAGAAGTAGATTGAGTTTGAGTTTCATTGACGCTTAAAGATTCTTCTGTAGAAATATTTTCAGATAATTTCTTAGCTGCTGGTTTCTTTGCCGCAGGTTTCTTTGCCGTAGGCTTCTTAGCTGCAGGCTTCTTAGCCGCTGGTTTCTTTGCTGCAGACTTCTTAGCCGCTGGTTTCTTTGCTGCAGGCTTCTTAGCTGCAGGCTTCTTAGCTGCAGGCTTCTTAGCTGCAGGCTTCTTAGCTGCAGGCTTCTTAGCCGCTGGTTTCTCAGCAGATGATTCTTTTGAAGATTTTACAGTTTTCGTGGATTTTGTGACAGCAGTTTTCTTTGTTGCTTTTTTTTCACTATCACTTTTTTGGTCTTCCGACATGAGCCAATAAATTTGTATTCTAACCTACATAAGGATTCAAGCTTCAGTTAGAAGATTTTTTATAAAAACCTTTTGGACATCCTAGGTATTGCTTATCAAAAAGGACTGCAAAACTAATGAATATAATCCGAATCTATTTCATTTCGAATAATTTTTCTAATAAAGACGAAATTTAATTTTTTTCTACTCCAAAAATCGCTTTTTGAGCAATTCTGTGGTTATTGATCCCGGACGTTCCAAAGGCATGGATAAAGCACGATCCCAAATTAAATTCGATAGAGTTCCTATTGACCTTGAAACCCCGAATAGAACCGTATAGAAATCATACTCAACAAGTCCATAATGCATCAGTAATTGACCTGAATGTGCATCAACATTAGGCCATGGGTTTTTCACTTTCCCTGTAGATTTAAGAATCTCTGGAACAACATCATAGACATTAGAAATTAAATTAAATAAGGGGTCTTCAGGCATATGCTTTAACGCAAATTCACGTTGAGCAGTATATCGTGGATCTGTTTTTCTCAAAACTGCATGTCCAAAACCCGGGATAACCTTGCCGCTTGACAATGTCGAGTTACAATATTTAGCGATCTGCTCTTTGGTTGGCACCTCTGATCCAATTGACTCTTTCATTTCCATTGTCCATTTTATCACTTCTTGATTTGCAAGACCATGTAAAGGGCCAGCGAGACCGTTCATTCCTGCGGCAAAACTTTGATAAGCGTCAGATAAAGCAGATCCGACCAAATGAACAGTATGAGCTGAAACGTTTCCTCCTTCATGATCACTATGAATAGTCATATAAAGTCTCATTAGTTCTAAAAATTCCTTGTTGTCAAAGCCTAGCATGTGAGCAAAATTTCCCGCCCAGTCTAATTTTGTATCCGGTTCAATATGCTGATCATTCTTGTAAGCCCTTCGATATATGTAAGCTGCAATTCGTGGCAAGCGAGCAATTAAATTCATAGAATCTTCAAAAGTATGAATCCAGTATTCAGATTTCGGGCAGCCAGAGGCGTATTCTCGGGCAAAAATACTCTCAGTTCTTAATGCCATGATCGCAACTACGAATTGAGTCATAGGATGAGCTTTGAATGGCAAAGCGTCAATAGTCTTAAAAACATGTGGCGGAACAATAGCTCTTCTGGCCCAATTATTACTAACTCTTCTGACATCGTCCTCTGTTGGAAGCTCATTCATTAAAATCAGATAAAAGAGACCCTCGGGTAAAGGCTCTTCCCCTCCAGGATACTTGGGCAATAGCTTTTGGAGTTCAGGTATGCTATATCCTCGAAAACGAATACCTTCTTCAGGGTCTAATTTCGATGTTTCACATATAAGTGTTGGCATCCCACGCATTCCCTGATAAAGTTGTGTAACCCTGATATCCCCAACAACTTCATTACCGAACTTAGATAAAAAGTCTTTAATTTCATTTTTGGCTGTTGGAATTTTATGAGAAAAGTACTCTTGAATG
>Ga0163109_10004004_pt1 | contig 11234 bp, 16 predicted proteins | sample CRUFie1St13metaG_FD_108704 | JGI IMG/M metagenome (GOLD analysis project Ga0163109, IMG submission 108704) | Marine microbial communities from the Costa Rica Dome - CRUD Field 142mm St13 metaG | ecosystem: Environmental > Aquatic > Marine > Oceanic > Photic zone | place: Costa Rica: the Eastern... | reverse complement strand
TCAGTGAGTTTCACTCCAGTTGTTTCCGATACTTGACTCTGCGTCAATTCGGATTCGCATTCCATAGTATTCTCCAGCTTCTGTTGCGCTGAGTACCAAGGATGTTGATAAGTCGTTTGCATTGTTTGGGTGGGTTTCGTATTGCAATTCGTCGTGAATGAAGCCAAGTTGGTGTGCTTCTATTCCGAGTTGTTTAATGTTGTCGTGGGCAATTGTGAGCCAACGCTTTGCCAGGCAGGCCGAACTACCTTGCAGCAAGAAATTGAGTGCCTTGTGAGGACTACTTACCAAGATCTTTCGTTGGTCAATAGCTCGTATAAAGCCTCTCTCTGCAGCAGACTTAACATCGGCAAGGAGTTTATCAAGCCCTTCAATGGCTTCGATATACGCTTGTTTAATCTCTTTCCCCTTACGCTTAGCTGAGGAAGACGAGAGTTGTTTGTCATAGGAGTGTCCAATTTTTTCATCACCTGCGCCATAAAGAAAGGCGTAAGTAACTGTCTTAACTAACTTTCTAGAGATGCCAATCTTGTCAGCATTTACTTGATGGATGTCGCCGTTGAGGAGGATGTCGGCATACCTTCCTTCATCGTATTTGGCCAAATAATGAGATAACATACGCAGCTCCACGCCACTAAGATCAGAACCGACAAGGACATTCCCACTGCTTGGTATAAATAATTCTCTGAATCTTGGGTCACTAGGTACTTGAGCTAGGTTTGGATTTCGGTGGGCACAGCGAAAAGTTGCAGCCCCAGTTGAGCAATGATGATGTATCCGACTAGCACTCGTACATAACTTCAGCCAAGCGTTCTTCCCTTGCGAGATCAAGCCCAGCTTCTTCGTAATATCGAGACAACTCAGAAAGGTTTCGGCAATCGTAATCCCATCGGAGGCAGCCTCTTTCAGAGTAACTTCGTCGATTATGGGCTTCCCAGTAGCTGTCAATTGGCTCGGATTCCAGCCATGAAATGTTGTAAGAATCCATGCAATATGATCCCTCGATGTAATGTTAGTTTCAATTAGTCTTGTACATGTAGCGCCTTCGACATAGCCTTGGGTCCGATTATTTCGTTTAGGAGTAAATAATGGTCCGGCAACGAAAGGGTGCCTGTCAAGTAATAGTTGACGAGTTTGTTCAAGCTCTGATTGGAGAGTTTGTGTAAGTTCCCATGCAGCGCATTCATCAAAGTGCCATCCATATTCCTCCTGTGTTTGTAGAAGCTTGGCGACTTGGTGTTCGTGTTTTACCCATTCAGGTATTTCTGAAAATGTGAACATAGTTTGGTGGTAACTACGACGTCTTGTTCCATATAAGATTCCATCTCTTCTGACCAGAACTTCCAGTCAGTGTTATTAGAGAAGTCTCCTTTGTATTCTCCTAATCGATAGCCATAAGCTTCAAGACTGTGTGAGCCATACCGTTTCAATGGCATATGTTTCCACTTCCTCTTTTGATCTATCTCAAGAAGGTTCGGATGGAATAAACGACTGAGCAGAAGAGTGTCAATGCAATCACAAGAACGTGTGAACCAGGGATAGAACTTAGAGATAACAGGTATATCAAAGTTAATGATGTTGTGGCCAACAATACATTCTGCATCCTCCAAGAATTGAACGCCTCTGACAATCGGATCCTTAGAACCTTCATCATTGAACGTGTACGTTTCTTTAGCATCTGAATCGTAGATACATAGACAGTGGATTTTGGTAGCATCACAAAGTAGTCCGTCAGTCTCCAGATCGAATACGAGCATTTTTCCAGTGGTAGGTTTTGTCCACGAATTGAGCTTTCTTTACTGCTTCAGGTGTTGGACGCCTGGGTCCAATAGCCCATCCAATGCCTTCATAAAAGACAGCACTAGATGCAGCCTTGATTTCATAATGCTCTTTCTCAGCATCAAAAATCTGTTGTTGGGTCAAATGATTCATCGCCTTCAGTTTCATTAAATTTGCAAGTATCTAGGTCGTATTGGAGATGACAAGCTACTCCGGTCTCTCCGCTAAATCTATTTTTAAGGACTCGCACAGTTGTTCCGCCAGCTTGATTGTCTGATTGCTGATCCCGCTCAAGTGCGATGCAGCAGTCAGAGAGCTGAGCAATTGACGCGCTGCCACGTAGCTGACCGAGAGTAACTCGCGCTCCCTCCTCATGGTTCTTGTCTCCGCTATTACGTTTAAGGTGACTAACTAGAAATAATGTGATGCCAGTTCGTTCAACCAGTGAACGTAATCGTGTCATCGTTTGGTCAATCATCCGTCGTTCATCACCATCCAATCCAGATAGCAGGATGGACAAGTGATCAAGGAAGATAACTTTGCAATCAAGACCAGATGCTAGGTATTCAATCCTGTTATAAATTACGTCGGGGTCATAACTCCCGAAGCCATCAAACAGAAAGAGATTCCAATTTGCAATGGTCTTATCAAATGCTTCAATAAGTTCTTTAGCTGTTGGTTCTCCTAAGTGCAGAGATTTACCAACAACAGGACTCATCAATCCGAGAGCTGTGCGCCGATTTGACTCCTCAAGAGCCAGGTAACCGACCCGTTCTCCTTTTTGAAGAAGGTGAGAGCATATGTCTCGACAAAAGGAGGACTTGCCTGTACCTGATCCTGCAGTAACTGCAACAAGCTCTCCAAGTCTGATCCCGTGAAGCTTGTCGTTGAGTCCTTGGTAGGGGTAGTCATAATCCGATGGAGGTGTTGGTGTAGTGATTACATTGAGCAGGTTCTTTGCATCAACAATGCCATCAGGTCTGTAAGGAGTAGCACCCCAAACAGCTTGAGTAATGGCTGTAATATCTCGTGCCTTCAGTGCATCTGAGGCATCCTTGTATTGGTCTAGACGAGCGATGAATGCCTTACCTGGAGGTAATACATCGGCTGCTTCTTTCGCGGCTTTCTGGCCGGGCTCGTCGTTATCAAAGAAGAGAACTACTTTCTCAAACCCTTGCAACCATTCAAAGTTTTTCTGAATAGACTTCTTAGCTGCTGCTGCACCATTCGGTAGAGACACTGTCTCCCAGGTGCCCATGGCTTGAGCGACTGATGCACAGTCAAGTTCACCTTCAGTGATGATGATCTGTTTACCTTTTGATCGCCATAAGTGTTGACCAAAGAATCGACCATCAGTCTCACCTTCATAGGTAAAGACTTTGTCTGCTGTCTTTTTCTTTGCACCAATGACTTGGCCATTCTCATCGTGGTAGTGGAACCTAAGTTCATCACCATTGCGGTAGATCTTGAACTTCTCCGCAAAGGCTTCACTAATGTTCCGACTCTTAATGGCTTGAGCAAACCCTTTGTAAGAGGCTTTATGACTGGTGGTCATTACAGGAGTGGAATCGTTTTCATAAGTTCGGTGCTGACATACGAAACAGTGGGTATGACCGTCGCTATAGAGAGCGTTACCGTCACTTGACCCACAGTTATCGCAGTTGATGTGTCTTACGAACTCACTTTCTAGATCAACCATTCGAGTGGAATGTCATGAAAGGAGGTCCAAGGTATCCCTAATTTTTCGCAGTATTTTGCATAGGTAGTCTTGGACTTTTTACTAATAGTATTAAATGGTGATTGAAACACCATCCTTATATCCATGTCAGGGTTCTGTTCTTTGACATTACGGATCTTGCGCCTATCTTCACTGTCCCAATATCCCTTTGTTTCTAGGATTACTCCGTTTGGAAGGACAAAATCAGGACAGTAATTATGGGAGATCGTGTAAGCAATCTTGGTGGTCTCGTATTCATAAGACACACCAAGTTCAGTCATTAAATCAGCAACCCTTTCTTCTAAGCCAGACCTAAAAGTCCGGTTGGTCTTCTTCTTTCTCGTCATTGGTGATATTGGGATCTGATGCCTTGAAGCCTTTGGTTGTTCCAAACAGGTCAGAGACCTGCTCAGCATCCATGTCTCCTACATCGACACCAGCACCACTGCTTAGAGCGACAACTTGAATGCCTTGGAGGACAAGACGAGTGCCAATAGTCTCTCCGTCTTTGAGCGTATAACCATTTTGTGTGAAGGCAAGTTTGACCTTCGAGCCAGAATAAAGAGGAAGGTTCTCATCAGTGATGAGTGTGCCCTCTGTATCTACAATAGGAGGCTCTTTCCCCTCCTTCCAAGCAAACTTAGCTTGGGTCTTTCCGTTGCTGACTTCCATCCAAGGTTCAGGCTTGATGGTGCAACGACGAGGATTCTTCAGTCGTGATTTCTGATACTTGAGTTCATCTTCTCGACCGGCTTCCAGTTTCTCAACGACATCATCAGGCAACAACGCTGCCAGGTTGTACTTGCCGTATTGAGAAAGCTTGAGGATTGACTGGAATCCTTCAAGAAGCACGGGTTCTTTCGTGACAATAACTTCTTTCATTTATGTTGGGGAGGATAGGTTAACAGAAGAAATAAGTTGAATCAATTACTGATTCAGGATTCAATGTTCCGATAATTGGAGGCGCTGTCTCAGCACCGATTTGTTTAGCCCAGTCGGACAGGTAGTCATGCTCCGCAAAGAGATGCATGTATGTCTCACGAAGAACGGCTGATAAAGCAGACATGTCAGTAGCACGACATAGTACCGAATCGTGTATGAGGGATACTGGAGCATCGAAGCGTAGACAAGATAGATGTAACAGTGAGGCATCTAGACTGTGAATCAGGTTGGGTGAACTAGCACTCTTATGCTTCGCAATATTGACAACATCTGAATCACCAGTTGCAACAGTTACTTTCTTTATTTTTCCTAGTAACTGAAGTTCCATACGGACAACCTCAGGCTTCATGATCTTTTGAGTGACAGTGAAACCAGACGGTGTTGTCCAGACCAATTCAGTTTTACCAGCTTTCAAAGCTCGACCAACTTCCTGTTCAATCCAGGTCATCACAGCCATAGGGCCAGGGAAGATCACCTTCATTGAATCTCTAAGAGCATGTGTGATCTGAGTGACCACCTCATTGGGAGGCTGCAGACCTTTAGCAACTAGCGCATCCTTCACATATTGCCAGTTTGATTTGAACTTGGCTGAGTAACACAATGTCATGACCAGGCGCTTTGCTACTGATCTGTCTACATGCTCTCTCCATTCGGGAGGACAGTTACTGGCGGCATGTTCTGCGACGGCTCGATATGCATCGGCGGGCTTGTCGGATGGCAATACGTTGACGAGAGAGGCAGTGGAAGCATCTCGGGCAAGGCCCGCGAGGATCTGGAGTCCGCTTGCTGTGGCGTCAACGGCCACAGGCAGAGAAGTGTAAGAGCGATCACAGGTGATACAGCAATGGTGGTATTCCTCACAAGCAGCGAGGAACATGAATGGTTCATCAGCGACTTCCCATTCAGGAAGACAACCAATGGGATCATTAACAATTCGACTAATCAGTTCGTGATTATCTTGTGCCCATTTAATACGAGACTGGATAGGTTCCTTATCAAGACCATATGTAGTCCCAACTTGAAAGGCTAACCATTCTTCAGCCAATGGTGTCATGAATGACTCATTAGCAAACAGCAATAAACTTTTTCCAAAGTCTGTATCTTGCTGAGTTAAGAAAGCAGGGATCGGATATACACGACCCCTATAATCAAACGAATGTGGATTGTAGAATCTTTCTACCTTCCTAAACTTTCTCATTGCATTCATTGTCATACGAGTACGACAACTCTTCTTCACCAGCTCCATGTTCTTATTATGAACTTGGGCAGCAGCTCTGCAGTACGCCTTACGTGCGTCCGCATTCGTGTCAATATCTACAGGCTTGGGTGGTAATTCAAGCGTAGCTGTTGAAGGAATGAATTTAGGTTGTTTACCCACGGTACGACCCATCTCATAGAGGCGTTCAGCAACGTCTGCTATGTACTGATTGATCCGCATGGGAACTGCCTGAATCTTGTTCAGAAAGGCAACAGGGTTCTTCCCCTGTATACGGGTCGGATTGCCCCTTCGCACCATGTCATGGCCCCGCATCACCTCGTCTAAAAGGTAACCGCCGCAACCATTGTCAGTCCAATCCCTCGGTGGGATCAGCATCGGCCACTGCTCTGCACTGAACAGCATTGCTTGCTCAAGAATCTTGTCTTTGAGGTCAACAAAGTGAGCAGTTGGAACCAAATAAATTCTAGTCTTTGCACCCTCCCTCATGGTGCAAGGCTCAAACCATCCTGAAGCTTTGACTACACAATCGACAAGGATGTTGCCAAGTTTGATGCGTATTGGCCTGGGCCATTTGATCCAGGTCACATCAGCACGGTTCATCATGAGCTGCACATCAACAAGTTTTTGTTGAGTGCCGATTGCTTTGTGCCAATAGTTTTTCTTCAGGACCTGCAACAGACCAGGAGCTTTGCGTTGGTAGTAACGCATCTGTGCCTCTTGCATGACAGCAGTGCCGACTGAGTCATAGATGTTGGTCAGCAAGCCATCGTCTGGATCCTTGACACTGAACACCTTGTCAAAGACCAGCTTGCAGGCAATGCCACCAGCCACTAGAGGCTCGATGTCAATCAAGTACTCCTTGATCTCCTTGAATGCCACACCATTCTTCCTCTCCCAGATCCTGTCATGCATCCCTTCAATCTCTTTCTCTACAGCGGGGATCAATTCTTGAATCGATGCCACGCCATAGACAGTGGATGAAGCGTAAGCCGAGGCCTCTGCTTTGAGCGTCATCTTCTCAAGGTTCTTCTCACCTTGGTGAATCTGTAAACGCTCTTGATCGACTTGCTTATCGATAAGTTCTTGGCACACCATTGTGTTCGAGATCCCTTCCAAGTATCTGGACTTGGCGTCTGAGGTATTCAATACGTGGCTGGACTTTGTCAATAGTTTTTTGGGGTTGTTGTTCGAGGTTGATAAGTTCGGACTGGAGAGAAGTGATGCGATCACGCAGCCTGTTGCGCTGGCGTTTCTGCCTCTCTCTTTGCTTTTGATTACGGGTGTAAGACACGAGCTGGAACCGGGATTGGTATTTGTATTCAGGGTGGACAGGTAGACAATACAGGAAAGGCCAGGGTTTTAAACCTGACCTGTTCGTGACTGTATTTCAAGTGACTTGGAACCTAAAACCAGCGCGTATACCAATTTCGCCAGATGGGCCAGGGGATTCCAAGCATTGGATTCATTGAGAATGAAGCGGTTACCTGTGGAAAAGGATGCGAATCAAGTACACGTTAGACGAGCCTAGACCGTGTAAAAGTCCTCTTCTTTCCCGTTCATGGTTACCTCATCTTTCCATGTCAGACCAATACAAGTGTCATTTTCTGTACATTTAATCAGGAACTCGTTGATCTTTTCAGCATAAATTACTTTGTACAAAGCACTTCTCCAGTGAACTGTTTCTCCTGAAAGAACAGCGTCTTTGATTTCTTGAAGTTTCATGGGTAGTTAAATTGCAGAAATTGCAAGATCGAGTGCTTTAGATGTGCAGTGTGCATATCTTAGCGTTGTCTCTATCCGACGGTGTCCAAGGATCTCCTTGATGGAGTGAACAGGCACACCAGCCTCAGCCATCCATGTAGCGCAAGAATGCCTCAATGTATGGAAGACATACCCCTCTGGCTTTTGGAGCAGTTGTAGGGGCTTGTAGAACGCTCTCAGAAGCTGGTCACGGTTGGCCCAGTCATCACCAAACAGTTTGCCTTTGTCTCCCTTCTCTAAAAGGCATGAGTGTGCCCTCTTTTCTACAAGAGAATAGATAGAAGGATGAATAGGAATCACACGGCAATTCTTTGCCTTAGTTTCTACTCCCTTCATGCCTCCAACACATATACGGTTGCCAACTAAATCGACATCCATACTGCGTAGCTTCATGATTTCACCTTGTCGCATACCTGTATAGGCTGCGAATTGAATCACATCAGCTAGATCAGGTCGTTCAAATACTTCGGTGGACAAGTAAATTAAACGTTGAACTTCTTCCTTGGTGAAGTAAAACAACCTGCCTTCATTCTCCTTACGTCGTGGAAACTTAGGAGCAGAAGACAATAAACCATGTGCCTCGCAATGTTTCAGTACTGTTGATACTGAACTGACAACACGATTGATCTTTGCATCTGATGCTCCCTCTTCTTCCATCTCTATACCAACCTGGACAATTACAGGAAGAGTAATCTTTTTAAGAGGGAATGAAGCACCACGTAATCTTGTGAAGTGTTCACAGTTAATACGTGCAGCTTCAGCGCCATTACCATGACGCCATGTGTGCCTGGTAGCGAAGGTGTACTTGACACCTTGTTGCCAAGTCTTAACGGATTGGTCCATAAAGATCCTCAGTGATGTCACGGACAAGTGCTTGTCCTTTGGATGTGAGACGACAAAGAAAACGCCGACCGTTTGAAGGGTCTCTGTATTTCTCTACGAGTTCGAGTCCAGGCTTGGAAAGCCTTTGCCGACCGCATAGCCAATCAATATTGCGTGATGCTGCTGCTGTTGAATGACAAAGATCTTCCTCAATAGCTTGCTTATGACATGGGTCATGGCTCGCTATGTAGAGGAAGGTTGAAACAACTTGAGCAGGCATTTCCCGATCAAGCATCCTTAGACGCTCGAATGCTTTGAGTACGGCAAGCGTTGAGTCATCTGTGATTGCTCTTTTGAGCGGGTCCATATTGAAAGGCGTTCAAAAGGAACAGTCGCCTCAATCAATAGTTTACCAAGATGAAGACACACAGTGCCTCGCTCCACAAACATTGCCCAATAGGGATCAAGAACCAAGCCTATGTACATAACTGCTGTTGCATGATTTGTATTTGTGAAAATGAAGGATGAGTGAGATTACAACGAAATGAACATGAGAACCAGTATCAATTGAATTTATGCATTAATGGAATCAATATCCATTGTGGACATAGTACAAACGTACTCAGAACCATCCCTCTTCGTCAAGCATGTCGAAAGGTGTTGCATCCCTTAACATGAACACAGCATTGTTTGTAGCCACTGTGACTTCATAATTCCCAGTGAATAGTTCATCCATGTAACGCTTCGCATGGTGTGGTGAAGTGAATGATCTCTCCACTACATCCATTGGCCTGCCTCGCCTTGAACCTCTAATTACAAACTCCTTGCCAGGTCTAAGCTCCCAGTTCTTGTGAAAGACGTCATCAAAGTCAAAGTCCTGAAGCAATTCCTCAGGTATTGACATGACATCGTTAATCCGATTTGGAAAATACTTCCTGATCTTCTTTTTCTCTGACATAAAGTAACTCCGTAGGTATAACATCAGCCAGAATGTCATCACTAGCTTCTGCTAATGACATAGCATCCCAAGCAGCATTCTCAAAATTCTCCGAAAGGAAATAAACCCTTTCCCCACTAATCATGCGGGCTTCGTATTCAATCAGCATTACATTTCACCTCTCATAGTTCCAGCATCTGCATATTCAGTGAACATATCGTGCAGTTTTTGCATACATTCACGCAATGTATTCACTTCATGATCCTTGAGTTGATCAAGCTTGATCTTGCTGTCTCCACAACAAACAAGATTCCTCATTAAGTTCACCATCTTGCTAGGACTGATGCCATGAATCTGAACTGATTCCTCATTGATATCATTGATATACAAAGACTCATCATGCTCGAAATACATGACATTACAGACTTCACCAGTGAAGCGAAGTTCAAGAGACTGTGACTGTTCGATCATCGTGATTTTTGGATGGAAATAATGGACTGTTTGACGTGATACCTAGAGCTTTGAATCTCTCTAAGTTTGTGATAGTCAGGGCGACTACCTGAACCTGTGACTCGGGAAGCGCCATTCTTGACTCTCCCTCCTTTGTTATTCCTGAAGACAATCATAACAGGGTGTACAAGTAAAAAAACTCTTTATCTGTTAAGCACAAATTTCACGCGCCTTCAGTGTGCCCTTGGCGAGACTGGAATGTTTTAGGGCTCCCAGGTAAACCCGTTATTTGGTTGTGAATTTATATTGGCGAAGCATCTAAAGGGTGGACAGGTTAGCTGGGCCAGTTACATGATTGTCTGTGTCTTTATATACCGCCATGTGAAGTGCGGCTAAACCGCCATGAGTGTGCAATGAGTGTGGACACAAAAAAAGGAGACCGATTGGCCTCCCATAATTGATAGATTCTATGGGCTCTCGCGCCTCACATAGTCTGGCCAATCTATCATGGCGAGTAAAGCTTCATGCCATAATGTGTACATGAATGCCATGATCAAACAAAGCGTGTGGCTCCGCATTATTCATGATGGATACATTCTCCCTCGATAATCTACAGGATGCGGAACATAAGGCATGAAATGCACCGGGTAGATGTGTGGATTGTCCATGATTTCATGGACTTGAGTATCAATGTCCTGCTCTCGATACTCTCCGCTCATTAACAACATAGTGAAGATTCTTTCATAGGTTTCTTCTTCATTCATCGTTGATTCAGTATCCAAGGTATTTAAGAATGGTTTTGCCATTGAACATTGATTCATTCCACTCCAATGACTCAACAAAGTCCTGAAAGTCTTGACCGTGCTCATCAAAGATTTGATCAATTGCCCATCCCGCAGCGTTACCTTCAGCGTCACAAGTTGAAAGGAATGATTGTTCGTAAGTCATTTGATTTTCCTGATCCAGTAGGTTGTGGTGCGGTTGCAATGACAGTCTTTCAATTCAGTGATACATACCCTGGCTTCTTCTTTGGATGTGTAGTATCCATGTGAGTCAGGATAACCTTCTTTTGATTGTGAAAGAACGCGATACATGATCATGATGCAGGAGCGAAGTTGTAGATCTGGGTAGATGTAGCGTTGGGATTCTCACGAAGCCATTTCAATCGTGCAGGTTCGTTCTCACATTTCACAACACGTACTCCCCACTTGATTGAACTGCCACAGTCCAATCGTGTTCGGTAGTGTGCCTGTGCAAGTGCTGACTTGTAGTTCCAGCAGATGAGCCAGTCCTTTGTTGGCTCACCTTTTTCTGTGCATGTGATGATGAATTTCAGATGAGTCATTGGTTCAATGGTGTGTGTGTTCAGGAAAGGTGCGAATCCAGCTGCGCTCTGTGAGCTGGGCTGGTTTGAACCCTGATTAGACACTGCTTTGCATTCCACGGCAGGTAACCGTGTGGTCTGTCGAGAACCACGCCAGTGAGCCAGGACCATGCACGGAAGTAACCGTCTGTCGCATGGCTGCCCCATCTCGCCGCGTAGTCATTAGCTCGGTTGTCCTCCCATGCCAGCAAATCGAGAACATCGACAGCACGAAACGGTCCTT
>Ga0163109_10004003_pt1 | contig 11235 bp, 11 predicted proteins | sample CRUFie1St13metaG_FD_108704 | JGI IMG/M metagenome (GOLD analysis project Ga0163109, IMG submission 108704) | Marine microbial communities from the Costa Rica Dome - CRUD Field 142mm St13 metaG | ecosystem: Environmental > Aquatic > Marine > Oceanic > Photic zone | place: Costa Rica: the Eastern... | reverse complement strand
TGCGGTGAGACTTTTACCGGTGCTTGTGGTGCTTCATCCAGACGCATGGTCACGACAATTTCGTTACCGGGTTCGGGTCTTGCCTTGCTGATACTGTCTAAGATATCTCCAGGGAGAGATCGTATGTCGTAAACTGAAAGCTCTTTGTTTTGGTAATCAATGGGGATTGCGTAGCGCAATTGGTCTGCCACAACTAGTGCCGTTATCTCTCTTAGTTGGGAAGACGAAAGTAGATGAAGTTGATTCAGCGAGCAGTGCCTAATGAAGTCAGACATGGTGCCTCAACGCTCAAAAAAATTATAGCATCCATTAGTTTAGCTTATTTCTCAACCTGACCAGTGTACGTTGGAAGTTCACATTTCTCTTTTTGAGATCTGATTTTCGGTAGGTCGTCGAGTATCTGTTCATACATTTTTTGTCCGTGCCAAAACGCTTTCTTTTGAGAGAGCAAATAGAAGAGTGGCCATGCTTGCGATTTGTCACCGAACTCACAGCAGCAACTTTGTTGCGCTGACTTGGCCTCGAAAAATTCGAGGCACACCAAAAAACATTCCGCCGCGTGAATCGACGAATGCGAATGATGCGCGTTTAAATTCAATAAATAATTAATTTTAGTGGGTTTTTTTTTGTTATAAAGCACTAGTTTTCAAGTGAGGTATCTAGTTATGAAAGGCGTTCCACAGGTAGTAAACACGCTAAATAAGCTACTAGCGGGTGAATTAATGGCGGTTGATCAGTATCTAGCCCACGGCGAAATTTACTCGGACTTAGGATTGGTAAGGCTCGCAGAGCATACGCTGCACGAGTCAGACCACGAGCGCGAGCACGCGAGAGCGATCATACAACGAATTCTGTTCCTCGAGGGCGAGCCTGATCTGGCCTCGCGTCATCCAATGACTGTCGGGAAGTCGGTCGAAGAAATGTTAAAGAATGACCTCCAGATCGAATATCAGGTAGCGAACCATCTCAAGAAGGCTGTTGAGATTTGCGAGGAAAATCATGACTTTGTTAGTCGCGACATGCTTGTTAAGCAAATTGAAGATACTGAGATGGATCACGCTTATTTTTTAGAGAAACAAATCAGGCTCATTGAATTGGTTGGAATCCAAAATTATTTGCAGAGCCAACTTGGGCCAGAACAGGAAGTTGGGTGATGAAGGGGCAAAAAGAAATTATTAAGTGTCTCAACGGTGTATTGAAAAACGAACTGACCGCGATAAATCAGTACTTTCTCCACGCCAGGATGTTCAAAAATTGGGGGTTCGAAAAACTTAACCAACAGGAGTACCGTCAGTCGATTCGCGTCATGAAGGAGGCAGATAAAGTCATCGAAAGAGTTCTTTTTCTAGAGGGGTTGCCAAATTTACAGAATCTCGGGGATTTAAATATTGGTGAAAACGTACCGGAGTGTCTGGGCTCAGACTTAAGTTACGAGGTGGGGGTGGCCCGACCAAGACTACAGGCCGGAATTGCGCTCGCCGAGACAGCAGAGGATTACGTCACTCGTGATCTCTTGGAGGGTCTGCTTGATGCCAGTGAGTCTGCAATCGACTGGTACGAAACCCAGCAGACGTTAATTAGTGAAATAGGACAAGAGAACTACTTGCAATCGCAAATCCACGATTAGCAAAAATAATTGCTTGAAACAGTAGCTACTAAATGATAATCATTTGCGTCTCAGGAGGAGGCAAATGTATCTATGCATATGTAGTGCTGTTTCGGAAAACAAGGTGATTGAATTGATTCAATCAGGATGCAGTAACTTTAATGAAATCTCTAAAGCCACAGGCCTCTGTGCCGAGTGTGGCCAGTGCACTTTCAGGGCGAAGAGAGAGTGCGAAAGATTATTTGCCGAGTTCGGCGAGCATTCTCAAAATAGTAGTCAGGTTTTGGCGATACAGACTATAAACAATCTTCACACACCACATACAAAGTCTGAGTGTGCTTGATAAGACGTCCTTTCGACTCAGAAACGACCTCCTTGCGCAATGCATCGAATTCTGTTTTATAAAATTCTTTTATTTTTCCACAGCCTACGCATACCGTGTGATCGTGGTCCTGGGTATTCGACTCGTAGACGGTTCCGACAGAATCGAACTGGTGTCGAATCACTATGCCTGTGTCTTCGAATTCCTTGAGGGTCCGATAAACAGACCCCACGCTTTTCCTGACGCCACTACTGCTCAGGTCGTCACAGATCTTTTCAATCGAAAAATGAGTTCCTTCCTCATAGCCCGATATCACTGAGAGGACTGCCAGCCGCACGGTCGTTGGCCGTAAGCGGTTGGCCTTGAGGATAGCGATATTCAGCACATCGATCATTGATCACCCCAGAACAGTCGCGGGTCGTAAGCAGTTAACTTTGAGGATAGCGATATTAACCATATCGATCATTATTTATCCATGAGCTGTTAACCTTAATGCTAATGATTTGCATTATTAACATGTTTTGCTATTGTGTGGTACTCGTTTTCTGAGAGTCGTAAATACAGGAGCAAAGAAATGGACAGAAAAGTTACCCTTTCAGTCGTGGTAGGGACCGTCCTCGCGCTGGGTGTGTCAGCCAGTCAAGCTGAATCTTATGGGCCATACCCGATTACGTTAAAAGGGTATTCTGGCGATAAGAAAAATTCGGTCGCCTACACTGGCCAAGTAGCAAGACACGTGCTACATAACAGCCTGAAGAAATCAATCTCTAGCGGAATGTCGCGTGGTGAGATGCAAAAGTTTTGGGCCGGACAGAAAGGCGAGCTCATAGCTCTGGATCCCAAGACTAAGGACGGGTTTCCGGTCACGGAGACCGATATCAATAAGATCTCGGGTGGGAAGAATCTAAATAAAAAAACGGTGAACAGAGTTGTGTCGGGATGGCCCGGCGGAATGACCGGTCCAGAAATGGTAGAGCTCTGGCTGGATAAGGCCGCAAAATCAAACAAAGGTTTTGACGCTAAGTCCGGTATGGACTATACCCAACTGGTTTCTAAGTTTCTGATGGGCGCCGTATTCTATAATCAAGCGTGCGACGGCTACCTTGACGAGAAACTCAACGCAGACAATAAGCCGAATAACAAACCTTATAAGAAGGGCGCCTACTACACCGGTAAGGAGCATTCTTGGGACGAGGCTTTCGGGTATTGGGGCGCCCCGGCGCACGCGATGAGTCTGACCCCTAAATCGACTTATAACATCGCGAAAGGCAAGGGCCTGAACGTGGCGGATGCGAATGGCAACGGTAGCGTCGACCTCAAGAGTGAGATGACTTTTGCACACGCCTATTACGCAGCCGACGCCGACAAGAGTGGGAAGACGAAATATCTGCACACTGTCACACAGGCGTTCATCGACGGTCGCAAGCTTATTACTGCGGCAGACGGGAAGGCCCTGACCGATTCCCAGCGCTCGGAGTTAAGAAACTTCGCCGCCACGATATGCGACAACTGGGAGCGCGTGATTGCGGAGGCTACCTTCAAGTACGCGGGCTCGGTCTACAAGGACATCGAGAAGCTTAAGACAATCATGGAGGCGAACGGCGACACAACGAAGATGTATCGTACCTACGCCAAACATTACGGCGAGTTGAAGGGTTTCGCACTGGCCCTCCAGTCGGGACGAAAGGATCTAGGTAAGATTGGGGAACAGATTAACAATCTAACCGGCTACGGCCCTGTGACATTGGACGGTCGTCAGATAAGTGGCTTTACGTTCAACCAAAAGTATAGTTACCAACTCAAAGGGATGGATGGATTTGCGTTGCACATGCTAAAGCTGCAGAAGTTACTGGACGATAACTTCAATCTCTTAGCTAAGAAGAATAACAAGTTATCTGAGATTGCAGCGGTCACCAAGGCCCTTGGTGATTCCGGGTATGTCGAAAACGACTAACCGTCTAGGGGTTTAATTGGATATAGTTATAGACCCCGTTCTTGCGCTTCTGTCGGATCTCTGGAACCCACAGAAGCGCATTTTCGTTGGCTACCTCTTAGTAGCCTCGGTACTGGCAGCTTTGGTTCTTCGGCTCAAGTATCCGGGCAGTTTTTCACTACAGCTGCTTATGGGTTCTCTGTTTTCAAGAAAGGTGTGGCTGTCTGAATCGTCTTTCGCAGACATAAAACTGCTCCTTTTCAACCGGGTGCTCTTTGGGGGCATAGTCACTCAGGTCGTTTCTAAAAGCACCGTCGGTCTTGGTGTCTATTTTCTTCTGATGGACACAGGTTGGTTTTCGGCAACTCCGGCAGTCATATTGCCTGGGTATGCTTATGCACTGATATTTACCGTGACCTTATTTGTCGTGGACGATTACAGTCGTTATTGGACCCACCGAGCATTGCACCGTATCCCGATCCTTTGGGAGTTTCATAAAGTACACCACTCCGCTACCACCCTGACCCCGTTGACTGTTTTCCGCACACACCCGCTGGAGGCGATAGTCTTTTCGATTCGTGGCGCATTAGTTCAGGGTACTATCGTCGGGATAGCATTCGCTGTCATTGGCTCCAATTTGAATCTACTCACGATTTTGGGAGCGAATTTCTTGAGTGTTTTGTTCCACGCGGTGGGATCGAATTTAAGACATTCCCACATACCACTGCGGTACCCGCGGTGGCTCGAGCACTGGCTCGTGTCTCCTGCGCAACATCAATTGCATCATTCGGTCAGCGAGGAACATTTCGATAAAAATTTTGGGGTAGCCTTCGCTTGTTGGGATTTAATGCACGGGACGCATCACTTCTCGCAAGGCCGCCGGCTGACTTACGGTCTCTCAGGTGATTTCAACTGTGACCGCACGAAGCAAACGCTTTCTCATTTATTAACCGGACCCTTCACCGCAGCCTACCGGCAGTTAACTCGTTTCGCGCGTTCTGCCATATTCAGAGCTGACACTAAAAACAGAAAAATTACATCTCGGACGGGTCTACCCTTGATCAATCAGATTGCAAGGTTCAGGCCGTTTCAGTCCCATAAATGATCTATTTTTTCGTGGCTTTTTCTATCTCGGATATCCCCAGGAGATGACGATGATCAAACATTTATCCGAGGCATTGAGAGTCATGTACTGGTCCGCAACACTTCGAACTAATTCTCGTTTCCCACATCTTTGGTGACTTTTTTCTATAACCAATTCATTCACTGCCAGGCGCATGAGACTTGATTGCTGATCGGGAAGCCATAAATCTTAACAAAGCAAAAAGACGTGTTAGAATCGCGTCGCTCCGGAGATGTGGCCGAGTGGCTGAAGGCGCTCCCCTGCTAAGGGAGTATAGGGTTTGTAGCCCTATCGAGGGTTCGAATCCCTCCGTCTCCGCCAGTAAAATTTCATGAACGACGACAGGGAGTCAGTTGATGCGAATCGGATCCCCGAAAGAGGTAATGCCTGGAGAGGCGCGCGTTGCCATGACGCCCGAATCAGCCGCACAATTACAGAAACTCGGCCATGAGTGTTTCATTGAGAGTGGGGCCGGGGCTCTCGCTCGCTTTTCTGATACTGATTACCAAACGGTTGGCGTAGCGGTCGTCGATTCCGCCGAAAAACTGTTTGACTCGGTTGATGTGGTCGTTAAGGTACGTCCACCTTTAGACGTCGAAGTTGAGCGAATGAAGAAGGGTCAGACGCTGGTTGGTTTCTTCGACCCTGCTGGTAATCAGCCACTAATCGAACTTGCTAAAGCGCGTGAAGCGAATGTCATCGCAATGGAAATGGTTCCGCGTATCTCGAGAGCCCAGAAGATGGACGCACTGTCGTCGATGGCCAATATCGCAGGGTACCGAGCGGTAATCGAAGCGGGTACCAACTTCGGGCGTTTCTTTACGGGGCAGGTCACGGCGGCAGGTAAGGTCCCCCCGGCAAAAGTTCTGGTGATCGGTGCCGGTGTTGCCGGACTCGCCGCTATCGGTACTGCGCAATCGCTAGGCGCTATTGTCCGGGCGTTCGATGTTCGACCGGAGGTCGCTGAGCAAATTGAGTCCATGGGTGCTGAGTTCCTTTTTCTCGATTTTGAGGATAATCAGGACGGCGCGTCGACGGGCGGCTATGCGGCCCCTTCGAGTCCTGAATTCCGCGAGAAGCAGCTAGCGCTATTCCTCGAGCAGGCACCTGAGATCGATATCGTAATTACTACGGCCCTAATTCCAAACCGAGAGGCGCCTGAATTATGGACCAGCGAGATGGTCGCTGCGATGAAGCCGGGATCGGTGATCGTGGACTTGGCAGCAGAAAAAGGCGGCAACTGCAAGCTGACCGTGGCCGATGAAAAAACCGTAACCGACAATGGCGTCACGATAATCGGTTACAGTGATTTCCCAAGCCGAATGGCGGCTCAGGCTTCGATGCTTTACGCGACAAACATTCGTCACATGATCACAGACCTGACTCCGAATAAAGACGGTGAGATTGTGCATGACATGGAGGACGACGTCATTCGTTCGTCGACGGTGACATTTTCAGGAGAGATCACCTACCCGCCGCCGCCACTAAAGGTACAAGCGATTGCCTCAAATACCGCCCCGAAGACACCTGAGAAGACACCCGAAGCGAAGGCAGAAGAGCAGGCCGCAACAATGGCAAAAGCGGGCCGTCAGCAGACCCAACTGCTATTGGCTGGGGCGATCCTGATGGGATTGATAGGTATCTATGCACCCGCGGATTTCATGCAACATTTTATCGTGTTCGTATTGGCTGTTTTCGTGGGGTTCCAAGTGATATGGGGAGTGTCCCATTCGTTGCACACACCGCTGATGGCTATCACGAACGCGATCTCTGGGATCATTATCGTCGGTGCTCTTTTACAGCTCGACGTAGAGAACTCGCTTGTCCAGCTTTTGGCTGGTGTCTCGGTCTTGATTGCGACTATTAATATTGTCGGAGGCTTTATGGTGACACGACGTATGCTTCAGATGTTTAAGAAGTCATAGGCGGGAGGATCAAGAATGACACTCGGACTTCAAACAGCCGCCTACCTTTCCGCCGCCGTATTATTTATTCTCGCCCTAGGTGGTCTCTCGAACCAGGAAAAAGCCAAACGCGCGGTCTGGTATGGGATCGTAGGTATGGCCATCGCGGTGGTAGCCACCATAGCCGATTCAAGTGTCAGTGTGAGTGCGCTACTGATAGGCGCAGTCGTTACAGGCACTCTGATCGGCGCCATTGTTGCTTTACGAGTCGAAATGACGGGAATGCCTCAATTGGTCGCAGCCCTGCACTCGTTTGTCGGCTTGGCTGCTGTTTTTATTGGTATCAATTCAGATTTGGATCCTCCTGATTTTGTGACTAACGCCCACCGGGTTATACACGAGATAGAGGTATTCCTCGGCGTCTTTATAGGAGCCATAACATTCACGGGCTCAATCGTGGCGTACGGTAAGCTCGCCGGAAAGCTGAGCGGTAAGGCGCTTATCCTCCCGGGTCGACACCTTTGGAATATCTTTATGGTAGGGGGCTCATTGGTCTTGATGGTCATCTACATGAACCACGCTGGGTCTTGGACCCTCTACCTGATGACCATATTGGCCTTGATAATCGGTGCTCATCTCGTTTTGGCGATCGGTGGGGCCGACATGCCTGTGGTAGTCTCGATGCTAAACTCGTATTCTGGATGGGCCGCCGCGGCCACTGGTTTTTTACTCGGAAACGATCTGCTGATTGTTACGGGCGCGTTGGTCGGTTCTTCCGGTGCAATCCTCTCCTATATCATGTGTAGAGCCATGAACCGCCACTTCCTAGCGGTGATACTGGGAGGGTTCGGAGACGCGTCCGGGCCCGCGATGGAAATTGAAGGTGAACAGATCGCGATCGATGTTGACGGTGTAGGGGCTGCACTCGATGACGCCGACACTGTAATCATTGTCCCCGGTTACGGCATGGCCGTTGCTCAAGCCCAACAATCGGTGAGCGAACTGACGCGACGTTTGCGCTCGCGGGGTAAAGAAGTTCGATTTGCTATTCACCCTGTCGCAGGCCGGTTACCCGGTCATATGAACGTGTTACTCGCGGAAGCAAAGGTCCCATATGACATTGTCCTCGAGATGGATGAAATAAATGATGACTTTGCTTCGACAGACGTAGTGATCGTTATTGGTTCAAACGATATCGTGAATCCGGCAGCGCAGGAGGATCCTAATTCACCAATCGCGGGTATGCCGGTGCTTGAGGTCTGGAATGCAAAGCACGTTATCGTATGCAAGCGGGGCCAAGGTACTGGTTACTCCGGTATCGAGAATCCGCTGTTCTACAAAGAGAATACTCGGATGTTTTATGGCGACGCGAAGACGAGTCTTGACCAGTTACTGGCGCAGATTAGTTAGTTTTCGCTCGTAAAAGCCCCGGACAAAATTCAGGGGTTTTATACAAAGGAACCCAAAATCTCCGCCTATGGGATATCAGAATCAAAATAACGTGCTAGGTGAGCCCTTGAAGCCTTGTTCGACGGATCCGTTGACTGGCTACTTTCGAGATGGATGCTGCAAGACTGACGAGTCAGATCGTGGCAGCCACGTGGTTTGTGTAGTGATGACATCGGAGTTTCTTGAGTTTTCGTTAGAACGAGGGAATGACCTGATAACTCCCCGGACCGAGTATCAGTTTCCGGGTCTGAGACCTGGCGATAGGTGGTGTGTTTGTGCTCTTCGTTGGGTTGAAGCCGTGCAAGCGGGCGTTGTGGCGCCTGTGATTTTGGAGAGTACCCAAGAGAAGATCCTCGATCACGTCAGCTTGGAAACACTGGTGCACCATCAGTATCGTTAACAGACTGAATTCCAAGGTATGCACTATTCAAGGAACGCTCGCGAGTAAGTAAAAATTGGTTTTTTACTGGTTCCTGCAAAGCTGCCGTTGAATAAAAGCGATGAAAATTTTTGAAGATGCAATACAGTAGCGTGTTGGGTCATACTACCTGTGTTTTCATAGTCTTGATTTGATGGGTTTATCCGAGTGCTGTGATCCTTAGAGAGACGACCGATTTTGTTGAGAGAGTAAATGTATGACGAGACGGAACGATACATGATTTCCTTGGACGCGCGGTTACGGTCCTTGGAGAACGGTCGATCGCAACAGTCTGGCTTGTCTGATCTGTTTAATGCGTTGGCCGTCAAGGCTGCTGATTTGAGTCGACTGATTTCTCGCGGAGGTGGACTCGGTGATGCTGTAGGTGCTCTGAACGCCGATGGTGATCCTCAGAAAGCCCTTGATGTAATGGCTGATGCCCAATTTCTCGAGGCGGTTAAGGAAACTGGTTTGGTAGCTGCCTATTGTAGCGAAGAGCGAGAGAGCGCTCTCATTCTTGATCGGGACGCTCCTCTGGTTGTGGCCATTGATCCGCTGGATGGATCATCTAATATTGGTGTCAATGTATCGATTGGTACGATTATCTCAGTACTACCGAACCCCGGTGGTGATCTTGAGAAAGCAGCCATGCAGCGGGGAGATCAGCAACTGGCGGCTGCATTCTTCGTGTATGGACCGCAGACCACGTTGTATCTCTCTACAGGGGAGGGAACAGATTTCTATCGGCTGGATCCCGCGACCGGGCTTTTTATTCTGGTTGAATCAGGCATTAAAATTCCGGCCGAGACATCGGAGTACGCGATCAACGCCTCCAATGCTCGTCATTGGTTCGCTCCTTTTCAACGTTACGTGAATGATATGCTTCTTGGCGCAGATGGGCCTAGAGATAGAGATTTTAATATGCGCTGGACCGCGTCATTGGTCGCCGATGCCGCTCGCATTTTTAACCGTGGTGGGATTTTTCTTTATCCTTGTGATCGTCGACCGAAATATGAGAACGGACGTTTGCGGCTCATTTATGAAGCTAATCCGATATCTCTCTTGGTTGAGCAAGCAGATGGTGCTGCAAGTGATGGGGTAGACCGGATTCTTGTGAAGCAACCGACCGATATCCATGAGCGGACTGGCTTGGTTTTTGGTTCTAAGACCGAGGTACGGTGGGTCGAAAACTATGAACTAGAGTCACAGCAGGGGCTCGACCAGTCACCGTTATTCAGTAATCGGAACTTATTCCGTTCATAGACGGATTGAATAAAAATGTCACAGAAACATCCAATTATTTCGATAACAGGTTCCTCTGGGGCGGGGACCAGCACGGTCCGTGATACCTTCGCCCAGATTTTTTTTCGTGAAAAAGTTAAGGCTGCGTTCATTGAGGGCGACGCATTCCACCGGTTTGATCGTGCCGAAATGGACAAGAGGTTGGTTGAGGCTCACGAGGATCCACTAAGTCATTTCTCTCACTTCGGTGAGGAGGCAAACGAGTTTGATCTGTTGGAGGAGGTGTTTCGAACCTATGGCGAGACTGGAACTGGCCGGACACGGACATACGTACATAATGAAGAACAAGCCGAGCAGTGGGATTGTCTGCCGGGGACCTTTACTGACTGGCGGTCGTTTGAAAAAGATACAGATGTATTGTTCTATGAGGGCCTGCATGGGGCGGTTGTAAATGATAAAGTCAATATCGCTCAGCACGCTGATCTAAAGGTCGGCGTCGTACCCGTGATCAACCTCGAGTGGATTCAAAAACTACATCGTGACAAAGCGAAACGGGGCTACTCTACGGAAGCGGTTACGGATACCATCTTGCGCCGAATGTATGATTACGTGCATTACATTTGCCCCCAGTTTGCGATCACCGACATTAATTTCCAAAGGGTCCCTATCGTTGATACATCAAATCCATTTATTGCGCGTTGGATTCCGACGGCGGACGAGTCGATGGTTGTGATTCGCTTTGCGAATCCGAGAGGGATTGATTTTCCTTACTTGCTATCAATGATTCACGATAGTTTCATGTCGCGGCCAAATTCAATTGTCATCCCCGGGGGGAAAATGGCGCTAGCTCTGCAACTCATATTGACTCCAATGATTTGGAGGTTAGCATCTGAATCTCGTCGTCTCAGAGGATGGGGAGACGGACCATAAAACGTAAAATATGTCCAAGAATAGCTGTCACGGACGCATCATGTAGCCGCGGGAACCAATGTAAAGGGAATTAGTATGGCCGAAGTTAAGATAGCACCATCCATCCTAGCGGCTGATTTTGGGCGGCTTTTCGAAGAGATTAGAGATATCGATCAGGCGGGATGTGATTGGATTCATCTTGATGTGATGGATGGACACTTTGTACCAAACCTCACCTTCGGTCCCCCGGTCATTCGTGCGGTCCGGAAAGCGAGCTCGAAGACGTTCGATGCCCACCTTATGGTTACCAATCCTGATCGACTATTAGA
>Ga0163109_10004000_pt1 | contig 11241 bp, 10 predicted proteins | sample CRUFie1St13metaG_FD_108704 | JGI IMG/M metagenome (GOLD analysis project Ga0163109, IMG submission 108704) | Marine microbial communities from the Costa Rica Dome - CRUD Field 142mm St13 metaG | ecosystem: Environmental > Aquatic > Marine > Oceanic > Photic zone | place: Costa Rica: the Eastern... | reverse complement strand
TGTTTAAAAAATGTTTAAGACATGTCAAAATATTGTCAACATAAAAAAAGACCTTAAATGAACTAAATCGCACTAAAAGTTAGACAAAAATAAGAAAAATTTGCACTCCAAAAGTTTTGTCGTATCATTCCTTCAAAACCACAATGAATGATTTCAAACACACAATACGCATCGCTTCTACGCGCAGCGGTCTTTCCGCTCATGTGATTCGCGTGTGGGAGAAACGTTATGTGGGTATTCAGCCGGACAGGACACAGACCAACCGTCGTCTCTACAGCGAAGAAGATATTGAAAAACTCCGACTTCTGAAACAGGCTACAGATCTTGGGTGTCGAATCGCACACATTGCTCATCTCGACATTCCGGCTCTCGCAGATCTTCTTGCAAAAGTTCGTCGTGACCAGCCCGACGCTACCAACGGTAATGGAATTCAGTTGGTTTCCGATTTGCCGGATAAATGGTCTACCGAAAACGCCGTCATCCAACTCATGCGCCACACGCGAGATTTGGATCAGGAAGGTGTCCATCGTTGCCTCTCAGAAGCTACGGTTCGTCTCGGGCATCAAGGCATGCTTTGCGATGTGGTCGCTCCGCTGACCCGACTTATTGGTCAATCCTGGGAAAAAGGCCAGATGACCATTCCTCAAGAGCATGCCGCTTCCGCAGCGCTGAAATCGTTTCTCTTTTCGACCATCAAGCCTTTCGGTAATGCGTCTGCAGCTCCTAAAATATTGATTGCGACCCCCTCCAATCAGCTTCACGAAATTGGGGCAGTGATGGTAACGGCCATGGCTGCCAGCTTGGGTTGGAAAACCTATTTCATTGGAGCCTCTGTTCCCGCTCACGAAGTCGCTGCTGCGGCCAGGCAAAAATCCGTGCACGCCATTGCTCTGAGTCTTGTCTATCCCCATGGGGATCCGCAAGTGGTCAAGGATTTGGAAGATTTGAGGGCTTCTCTACCTGAAGGTTTTCCCGTGCTGGTGGGAGGGCAAGCTCAAGATTCTTACGCCAAAACCTTGAAATCCATTCGGGCTATTCGTTGTCAAACTCTTCCAGAGCTCCAACAATCCCTCAGGACCTTGCAGTCATCCTTGAGTGCCTGATAGGCCTCTGAACTCGATCGTCGCTTTCTTTGATCGGGTGGTCTACAATGCCCCCGGCATGAACATTGATCTCGCATACGGCCAGGGAACCCTCTTTATCGATCTTCCTTCCGATTATACAACGGTGATCGAACCCAGTTTCACGGCGGGATTGCTTCAAGAAAAAGATACCTTGTCGGCAGCCTTGGATCAGCCTATCGGCCTTCCAGCCCTGCGGACCATGATCCACCCGGATGATCGCATCTGCATCCTGTTTACGGATATCACCAGAGCAACGCCTAATGATCGCATCATTCCCTGGCTCCTGGAATACCTCTCAGATCACCCAAAAGATCAGATAACCCTCCTCAATCAACTGGGGACTCACCGACCCAATACTCGAGAAGAATTAGAGGTGATGCTGACGCCTGAGGTAGTACGGAACTATCGTGTTCTTAACCACGATGCGGAAGATCCGGCTCAGCTTGTGTCCGTCGGACAAACCACTTCTGGCGCTCCAGCTTTGCTCAACCGTCATGCACTTGATGCTGATTTAAGGATTGTCACTGGGTTTATCGAGCCACACTTTTTTGCCGGTTTTAGTGGCGGGCCCAAGGGTATCATGCCTGGAGTCGCAGGTCTGGAAACGGTGATGAGCAATCATGGATTTGACCATATCGCCGATAAGAGGTCCACCTTTGGCGTGACTCAAGGCAACCCTCTCTGGGAGGAATTACGTGATATCGCCCTGAGGGCGGGTCCAAGTTTTCTGCTTAATGTCACGCTCAATCACCAGCGAGCCATCACCGGTGTCTTTGTCGGGGGGCTGATTGAGGCCCATCAGCAAGGATGTCAGCGCGTGAAACAAACTGCCATGCAAGCGGTTGAAGGGGCATTCGACATTGTAGTGACAACCAATAGTGGTTATCCACTGGACATGAACCTCTATCAGGGCGTCAAGGGGATGAGTGCCGGCTCCCGCATCTTGAAGGAGGGTGGTCTTTTGATCCTCGCTTGTGAATGCCGCGAGGGTGTGCCCGCTAGCAGTCCTCTGGATCAGTTGTTACGCAGTGCTTCCGGGCCGCAGGAAATTTTGACGATGCTCAGCACGCCAGGGTTTGTGCGACCCGAGCAGTGGCAAGCACAGATTCAGGCCCTCATCCAGAGCCGCGCAGAAGTGCAGGTCTTCAGTGCATTGGATGATGCAACTCTTCGAGCAGCCCACTTGGAACCTTGCAAGGATATCCAGAAGACCGTTGAAAACCGGCTCCAGAAGCTTGGCCCTGAGGCGCGAGTTGCCGTTTTGCCTCAGGGCCCACTCACCATCCCTTATCTTGCTAGCTAGCTCTTGAGAGTCTGGATAAGAGGGTGCACTCCGAAAGAATTCTCCATCAGAGCAGGCCCCAAGCATCCACAGTATCAAGAAAGCGTTGAACCCAATAGGTTATGGCTTATCATTTAAACTCATGAGGAGACGATTTTGCGGTGTGCTGGCCCTATGCTTTGTATGGATGCTCCAGGCCGAGGATTGGCGCCAGTTTCGAGGGACCTTTGCCTCCGGGCTTGCGGTTGAATCCCTCCCACCAACTCAACTTAGCGAGAATCATATTCAATGGAGGGCCTCCCTGCCGGGGAGAGGGCTTTCTAGCCCCATCATTGTGGGGGATCGATTATTTTTGTCTTCTGCTGAAGGGGCGGATCAATCCAAGTTGGTGGTGATGTGTTTTCATGCGGTTTCCGGCGAGCGTCTGTGGAAGAAAACCTTTCTCGCTACCGGGCGAACCATGTGCCATGAAAAAACCTGTGTGGCAGCACCCACACCCGTCTCCGACGGAGAATCTCTCTATATCTTATTCTCCTCCAATGATCTCATTTGTCTTGATTTGGAGGGTCAGCTACGCTGGTTGAGGGGGATCACCGTAGACTATCCCAACGTCAGCAATAGTCTGGGGATGGCAAGCAGCCCCGTCTGGGTTGACGGGGTGCTGGTGGTTCAAGTCGAAAACGACAGCCAGTCGATGGCTCTCGGAGTGGATCCTCGCACTGGCAAGAATCTGTGGAAACTTGTTGATCGACCCAAAGGTGCCAATTGGACTTCCCCCATTCCGTTGCCCCAGATGGATCCGCCACGCGTTGCTTTGCAATCCTCAAAAGGTGTGGATCTTGTGGAAGCTCGTTCTGGTCATCTGAGAGCCTCCTACAAGGAGGGAGCCTCGACCATCCCGTCAAGCGTGCTTTTTGGATCTACTTTGCTGACCCCTTCTCATGGTTTGACGGCGCTGGATCTTTCCCAAGCAGAGGGAGATCTTCCCATCCTGTGGCGAGCCAAATCCTTCAGTCCGGCAACAGCCAGCCCCATGGTCATGGACAACGCTGTATTCGTGGTCAACAATGCAGGCGTTTTGACTCGAGGGAGTCTGGACGGCGGTAAAAGGCAGTGGCAGGTGCGTCTTAAGGGTCCTTTCAGTGCTTCCGCGGTGGGTTTTGGACACCATCAATTCTGGGTGAATGAGTCGGGATTGGTTCAAGTGGTGGACGTTTCTGGAGAGGAGGGCGAAATCGTCAGTCAACTGGATCTGCAGGAAACGATTCTTGCGACTCCTTCGATTTCTAATGGGTCGCTTTACCTGCGCAGTGACCAGACCCTCTGGAAACTGGGAACCCCTCCCATTCTTTAACCACCCTCATGGTGCGACCTTGTGGTGTGTCTACGACTTGAATCTGTCTCAACTAGCATGAAACATGCTCTTATCAAGCCATGGAAGGGCTGATGTTATGCTAGGCAAAGGCTTGTTATCCTCTCAAAACCGTATTTGGCGGCCTCGAGTGCGCTTTGGCTTCCTTTTGAGTGGGTTCATGATGGGGCTTTTCTGCGCATTGCTGGAAGCTCAGCCGAGAATGCCCTTCACCATGAAGGTGCCAGAGCCTCGAACCTATTGGACATCCGCTGCTCTGGATTGGTTGACACCCAGTTTGGGGCCATCACCCGCCAAGATACGGGTCTTTGCATCGCCAGAAGCGGAGCATGCCTCTGAAGTGGATTACCGTGTGATCGTGCATGTCGTTCCGGAAACAGACCTTTCTGACCTTGAATCCTTCCTGGATGGGATGCCACTGAAACCTCTGGCGCATGCCAACACCTATCTTTTGGAGACGATCTCTCCTGTAGATGCCCTTTTGTGGGGTGAGCGTCTTTCGACTCGAGCGGACATTGTCGCGGCTTATCCGGTGGAGTCGAAGCCCTTCAAACCGAGAAAGGCCTATGCGAGTGTGCCCAATGATCCTTTTTTCGAACACCAATGGTATCTGGATCAAAGGGATGCCAAGGGCCAGAAACTGGGCCTGGATCTCAATCTGCGTGCAGCTTGGCCAGTGTCCGGTGGCAACGGTGTCGGGGTTGCGATTGTGGATACGGGTGTTGGATTGCTTCACCCCGATCTGGAAGAGGCCTTCAGCGTATCTGAAAACCACAATTTTATTTCGGGAGAGGACGATGGAGAGCCGGTCAGCTCGAGCATGTTTCACGGTACAGCAGTCGCCGGATTGATTGGCGCTGTGCACGACAACCAGGAAGGGATCGCAGGTATCCTACCTGGAGCCTCCCTTTCCAGTTGGGTTATTTTTGGTCTGGGTGGTGGTATTGCTGACTCACTGCAACTTGCTGAAATGTATGAGTATCGGCCGGAAAGTATTGCCATTCAAAACCACAGCTGGGGCAATGCCTTCGCTCAGCAAGAGGGACCCTCATTCATCGAAAGGTCTGCCATCAGCAATGCCTTCTACCAAGGGCGATCTGGTAAGGGAACCATCATGGTGCGAGCAGGAGGTAATGACCGCATTCGAGGAGACTTTCATCCTGGATTGGGTGATGTCAACGATGACGGTTATACCTCGATGCATCAATCCATCGCTGTGGCGGCAACCGATCGGCAAGGAAAGGCCACTACCTATTCCAATCGAGGTGCCTGCATCCTGGTCGCAGCACCCGGAGGTGAGAGCGATGACGGCCTTTTTACGACCGACTTGCTCGGTCGGCAGGGCTACACCACCTCGACGAGAGGATTGGGCGAGGGAGACTACATTCCCAACGAGATAGGTTTCATCGGTACCAGTGCTGCCGCTCCATTGGTTTCAGGGATGGCGGGGCTGGCGCTGGCGGTGAACCCCAATCTAAGTAATCGAGATGTCCAACAGCTTCTCATTGCCTCAGCCCGACAGGTCTTCGAAGATCCTGATACGGTGGCCAATGGGGCAGGGTTTACCCATAACCACAACGTGGGTTTTGGTATTCCGGATGCGGGTGAGTTGGTGCAGTTAGCAAGTCAATGGCACACCCGTGATCCATTGGTCGTGAAGAGTTTCAGCACTCAACCATTGGTCATGATTCCCGATGCTGGGCTTCGGCTCAAGGTAGAAGGGGGCACAGTCCCCGATCATCTGAAAAATATCGTTGCTTCCACGACTATGGGTTTCCAGCCCGATAGCCCTACAAACTTATTACCCATGAGTGATGAGGGGATGGTCGTGGCTGCCATTGCGAAAGATTTGACAGGGAAGGGGGCCATGATTCAGCGGGGCACCGCCACCTTCGAGCGCAAGATCCAGCACGCTGCGGATGCAGGCGCTGAATTTGTCGTGATTTACAACAATGTGGATGAAGCCGAACTCATTAGAATGGCGGGCACAGACTACAGCCCCATTCCTGCTTACTTTATCTCCAAGGCCGATGGGGATGAGTTGGTTCAACTCATGAAGCGCGATCCTAAATTGCGCATGCAACTTTCCATGGAATCAGTGGAGCATGTTTTCGAAGTCAGCGATGACATGATCTGCGAGCATGTCGAGTTGATTGTTGACGCGGATCATTCTTTCAGGGGGCAGCTGCGGATTACGCTCAAATCTCCCAGTGGGACGATCAGCGTTCTTCAGCGTCTCAACCACGACGACTCGCGAGGCCCCATCCGTTGGGCTTATCGAACCACACGTCATTTTTTCGAACCCACTGCTGGAACTTGGAAAGTTCGTATCACTGATCAAGATCCTGACGAAATAGGCACCCTGCGAGCACTCCGCTTGAGCTTGATGGGAACGCCCATTGAAGATGTCGATAACGACGGCCTGGATGATTCCTGGGAAAGAAGGCACTTTGGGAACCTTCGGGCAAGCGGGTTCGAGGACAGTGATGCTGACGGGGCATCCAACGCCAGAGAGCAATTGCTTCAGACTCATCCTAAGGTCTCCGATCACCTCTTTCGCATGGAGCTTTTGTCGATGGATGAAGATCAATTGCAGCTCCAGTGGGCAAGCCTTCCCGGGCATGTATACGAGGTTATGGGGCTTTCAGGGCTGGGACGCACCCCAAAAATTCTGGGGACTGTGCAAGCTCATGGGAGGTATGCGGAGTGGATGCTCAAGGTGGAGCCAACGGAGCAAGCCTTCTTTCAAATCGTGGATCGTGGGATGCCTTGACTAACCCCATCCCATCCATTGCCTCCAGATCCAGGGCCTGCCACCACTCAGGGCCATGCCCCAGGCCCAGAACAAGAGAAACATCATCATCAGCCCACACAACAGGTTCAGTCTGGGCGCTCTCAGCTGGTTTTCCGGGCACAGGCTCAACACCGCGCCCCATGCGATGCCGCTGACAAAACCTCCAAAATGGGCTGCTACATCACTTTGTGGTGAAAGTCCCCACAGTGAGAAAAGCATGATCACCGCCAGCATGCCGGAAACCACGATGCGAAAGCCTGCCTTGGTATCTCGTCGCATCAGATAAAGGGCATGAGGCCCCATCATGCCAAGCGCCCCCATGATCATGCCCGAGGCTCCCAAACCGCGGTAAGGCTCATCGTGGGCCCATAAGCTCCATACGTTGCCCATGGCTCCGCAGATCAGGGCAAACAAGAGGGCGGGGGTGGTCCCAAAGCGTCCCATGCAAAGACCCAGAATAATGATCCCTAAGATCAGATTGGAAGCAAGGTGAGCTACATCGCCATGCAGCATGACTGCGGTGATGGTTTGCCACCAGGCGCCACCACGGAGTACCTCCTGGCTCTTGAGCATGCCCATTTGCTGCAATTCCGGTCTGACCTCCCAGGCAAGCCAGGCGAAAACACTCAAAAGAATGCACCACCCCCAAGCAGACCAGTCGTAGCGCAGGCCCATCGCGGGCAGTTCCTGATGCCAATGCCACCCCCTGTTTTCCTTTTGAAACCGAAGAATAGCCTGCATGGCACGCAGTCTGTCCAAGGTTTTGATCCTGAGTCCGTAAGGCGCTCTTCCATCCGGGAAGGCAAGGATTTCAGCTTCGATGCGCTGACTGGTCAGCACCAGGCTCCAATCCATAACTTCCTGACGCTTGGAGGCTAGAATGATGTGCCATTGGGGCAATGGTGGAGGAGAAGACAAGGTCTTGTTCGTTTTTCAATTGCTTCGCAGTGTGCATCCAGCATCCTGTGCAGCCTACTGCACACAAAGCAGGATAATCCCGACACACAAGGAGAGCTAGATTTATGTCAAAAATCATTCGATGGGGTATCATGGGTACGGGGCGTATTGCTGGTGAATTTGCTGAAGGTTTGCGTCATGCCCCTGGATGCACGCTGGCAGCCGTTGCCTCCAGAAGGGCAGAAACCGCCAAAAGTTTTGCCCAACGCCATCAAGTGCCCAGTGCCCATTCAAGCTATGAAGCGTTGGTCAATGAGCCCGAAGTGGATGCCATTTACATCGCAACCCCGCATTCCATGCATTGCGAAAACACCTTGCTTTGCCTGGATGGCTTCAAGCACGTTCTTTGCGAAAAGCCTTTTGCCATCAATGCGATGGAAGTGGAGACCATGATTCACCGTGCACGGGAAAAGCAATGTTTTCTCATGGAGGCTATGTGGATGCGCTTCATTCCCGTCATCCGAAAGGCCATCCAGTGGGTGCAGGATGGGCTCATTGGCGAGGTTCAGATGGTTCAGGCTGATTTTGGTTTTCGGGTTCCTTTTCAAGCCGAAGGTCGTCTATTCAATCCCCAGCTGGCGGGTGGGGCCCTGCTGGATGTCGGGATTTACCCCATTGCCTTTGCTTATCTCTTTCTTGGAAATGCGCAGGAAATCGTGAGCCTTCCCACCATGGGCGCCACAGGAGTTGATGAACAGTCGGCCTATATCATGAAATACTCCTCTGGAGCCTTGTTTGTCGGGTCATCAGCCATCCGGACTCATACCTCGCAATCTGCATGGATCTACGGCACTCGGGGTCGGATTCATTTTCCAAACCAATTTTGGAAGTCACAATCCTTCGAATCTCACATCAATGGCAAGGAGAGTCAGACCGTTTCCCTACCGTATGAGGGCAACGGATATCAATTCGAAGCCATGGAAGTGAACCACTGCCTGCGGAGTGGTCTTGTTGAGAGCCTCATCATGCCCCATGCCCAAAGCCTCGCGCTCATGCAAACCATGGATGCCATACGGGGGCAATGGGGCATGCGCTATCCCATGGAAAAGAGCTAGGTTTGGGCGAGGCTTGTCCTCTTATACCATGCTGCCCATTGATATTTGGCAGATGGCAAGGAAAGAAAGGCGAGAGCTGCCAGATCTTAAAGGTGACTCCCGTCAAGGCTGTGTCCGCATCGGTAGCAGTGTCTTGCGGCGTCTTGATGCGATTCGGCAGAGCAATTTGGGCAGCTTCGCGTCGTGGTGGACCGATCTCCCTTTGTCAGCTCTGCGGTGACAATCCCGGTAGGTACCGCGATGATGGCATAGCCAATGATCATCACGATGGCAGCCAGTGATTTTCCGACGGGTGTTTGAGGGGCGATATCTCCGTATCCCACGGTCGTGAGTGTGACCACTGCCCAATACATGCTCGCTGGGATGCTGGTAAACCCATTCTCCTGTCCTTCTATGGTGTACATCAGCGAACCAATGATGACCACGAGGACCATGACGGCGAACATGAAGACGGTGATCTTGGGACGGCTGGCCCTCAGGGCTTTCATAATGGTTCTGGAGCTCTCAAGATATTGGATGAGCTTCAGAATGCGAAACACCCGCATGACCCGGAGAAGCCTGACAACGATCAGATACTCGGCATTGATCAGCATGAGACTCAGATAGGTGGGGAGAATCGCTGCCAGATCGACCAAGCCGTAGAAACTCCGCATGTAGAGCAATGGGTTTCTGACGGACCAGATCCGTACTAAATATTCGAAGGTAAACAAAAAGGTGAAAGCCCATTCCAATGCCTTGAGGATGTTACCGTATCGATCCATGAACGACTCGATACTGGCCAGCATCACGGCAAAGACGCTGAGAATAATGCAGAAAATGAGGGAGATATCAAAGGCTTTACCGGCCGGGGTATCTGCCTCAAAAATGACCAGGCGACACCATTCCCTGAACGAGGGGCGCATTGGTTCGGATCCTGGTAGCTTTTCGGCCATTTCGAGATAATTACCCTGGCAACGGAGGCTTTTTCAGCGAATCTGTCGCAGGCCCATCCGCTCAGAACTCGAGCTTCCTTCAGGCAACGTCCATGGAGAGAGCCAACAGCACCATACCCAGTCCGCACCGTTTCAGGTGGACAAGGTGATGAAAGTGGAGGTTCCATGCTGGGCTTTGCCACAAAAACACTACTACCAGTAAAAGAACCAGCGAAGCAGACAGAGCCCCTTGAGACATGACGAAGTTTAGACTGGCGGGTGTCCATGAAAACTCCCAAGCAGCCATTAAGACTGATGCTGCGCCAATGAGGCTGCCGAGCCCCCTCCATTTCTTGAAAGATCCCAAAAGGCTCCCAGCCAGGAGGAGAATCAGCAAATGATCCCAATGGGGCATCCAGTGCAAGGTGCCTTCTCCCAAGCTCTGTTGGGTGTGGTCGCCGCTGAGCGCCATCAGAAGTGTCGGGCTCAAGGCCAGGATCCAAGTTGCGATCCAATGGAGCCTTGTGTTCGAACTGCTTGTGAAGTAATGGATTCCCATAAGAAAATAAAATTTACATCATACGCTCCCTAGCTGGCAACTGGCTTCTTGAGTTCTGGGTCAAAGACAAAGGGGTTTTGTAGGGTTGTGCAGAATCGCGGATGCCTCATTTTCTTGTTTTTAACGCTTGATTCGCCACCTTTTGAACGATAGTCTCCGCCTCTTGTCCTCACCAAAGGATACTCATTAACATTGCAGGCTTTATGTCCAGAATTTGTCAGGTAACAGGTAAGCGCCCCATTAAAGGAAGTCATATTTGGCGAAGTGGGAAGGCGAAAAAGAAAGGTGGCATCGGAACACATGTCACTGCAGTCACCAAACGTCGATTCTTCCCCAACCTTCAGCGGGTCAAGGTAATCATTGATGGAGAGGTTAAATACATTCGTGTCACGGCCAAAGCCATCAAAAAAGGGATGATCACCAAGGCTCCCAAGCGCCAGTGGAAGAAGTCTGCCTGAAGTCAGACTCTCTCCATTTCATTTTCATCACGCAAAAAGGCCTCCATTATGGAGGCCTTTTTGTTTTCAGGAGACTTTGCCTTTGACGTGTTGCATCATGACTCGTTTGAGCTCTCGGTCGCTGTCTCGGTTTCGAATATCTTCTCGCTTGTCATAATCGACTTTCCCTTTGCCAACCGCCAACTTCACCTTGACCTTGCCATTTTTCCAATAAAGAGAGAGCGGTACCAGCGCATGGCCCTTGATGGCAGCCAGTCCAAACAATTTACGAATTTCTGAATGATTCAGCAGGAGTTTGCGTTTGGCGCGAGGATCGTGGTTCACCCAGTTGCCAAATCGATATTCTTCAATGTGGGCGTTGTAGAGCCATACCTCTCCATGCTCGACTCGGGCAAAGGCATCTTTGATTTCCCCTCTACCAGCCCTGAGGGATTTCACCTCCGTGCCACGAAGCACAATACCCGCCTCAAAGAGTTCCACCATGTGGTAATCTCTTTTCGCCTTGGGATTACTGGCGAGATCAGGAGTGTGTGGTTTCTTGGCCATGGCCCATGCATAAAAAGGCCGGAAGATCATGCTTCCGGCCGTTCAAAGGGCTGAAGACCGGCATTAGGTCGGTCTTGCATCGGAGTCGGAGGACTCTCGGAGACTAATCGTTTTCCTCCTTGATATCCTCAAAATCGATTTTTTCTTGGATAATTTCCTCGAGAGCCGTGTCTGCTGATCCGA
>Ga0163109_10003998_pt1 | contig 11242 bp, 9 predicted proteins | sample CRUFie1St13metaG_FD_108704 | JGI IMG/M metagenome (GOLD analysis project Ga0163109, IMG submission 108704) | Marine microbial communities from the Costa Rica Dome - CRUD Field 142mm St13 metaG | ecosystem: Environmental > Aquatic > Marine > Oceanic > Photic zone | place: Costa Rica: the Eastern... | reverse complement strand
TAACAGCGACTCTGTCGCAGTGCTGGGCAACGACACCCAAGTCATGGGTGATCAATAAGACCGCCATGCCGGTTTCACGCCGAAGCCCGTCTATGAGCTCCAGAATTTGTGCTTGTACGGTAACGTCGAGAGCGGTTGTTGGTTCATCAGCAATCAGCAGTTTCGGCTTGCAGGCCAAAGCGATGGCAATCATGACCCTTTGACGCTGACCACCAGAGAGCTGGTGCGGGTAGCGGAGCAGCGCGTCCTTGGGCGAGGGAATACCAACGCGTGCCAGCAATTCCCAAGCCTTCTCATTGGCCTGTGGACCACTGAGGCTACTATGGAGGTGGATCATTTCCCGGATTTGCTGACCAATCGTAAAAACCGGGTTGAGGGAGGTCATGGGCTCCTGAAAAATCATAGCGATTTCATTGCCACGGAGGGTGCGCAGTGCTCTTTCACTCAGCGTTAGAATTTCGCTTTCACCAAAGAGGATCCGCCCACTGACAATCTTCATGGGCGGTTCCGCCAGCAATCTCATCAGAGCCAGCGCAGTTACAGATTTTCCAGAGCCAGACTCGCCAACCAAGCCGACCATTTCTCCTGGTTTGATATCCAGATCGACACCTTCAATGATGGTCGTATTACCAGCCTCAATGCTCAGGTTTTGCACTGACAAAAGTGTCTGCTCCGGCATGACGTAATGCTCCCCTTGGCTAAAGCGCGATGTTCGTAGGACCTTATCAGTCATGCAGATCAGCAACCATTCGCATACAATACCAAAGCAAAACCAAATCAAGAAAAAAATCAGCTTGGCATGCTTTGGTATTATGTTAGGCTCGATGTGTTAATTTCTTTCGCGGCTAACCAGCCGGGCACCCTGCCCATCCATCAATCGAAGGCCGCAAGGGGGAGGATATGAAACTACACTCAATTAGCGCTGCTTTGTTTGTATCAGCTTGCCTGTACACAAGCGCCCAAGCCGACACAGTGAACGTCGCTGTCGACAGCTCACCAGCGGGCTTGGATCCACACATCGTCACGGCCTTTTCGTCAGTGATTATCATTGGTGATACGATCTACGAGGGCCTAACCACCATCGCTGAGGATCTTTCGGTTCAACCGGACCTCGCCACTAGCTGGGACATTTCCGATGATGGCCTGACCTACACCTTCAACCTGGCCGATGGCGTCACGTTCCACGACGGTTCGGCCATGACTGCTGAAGACGTCGCAGCGTCTTTGCGTCGGGTGCAAAATGAAGAGATGGCATCGCCGCTCGCAAGCCGGATATCACCGATCACCGCCATCAACGTTGTCGATGATGGGACCATTGCGCTGTCTCTAGATGCACCGTTTGCGCCAATTTTGACCTCGCTGGCCGGAATCGCAATCGTGCCCGCTGAAATGGAAATGGATGCTGAGGCCTTACAGCAGGTTCCTGTCGGGACAGGCCCGTTCAAGTTCGAAGAATGGGTGCCAAACTCTCACATCCAACTTGTGGCGTTTGACGGCTATCGTGAGGCACAAATGCCGAAGGTTGACGGTGTTAAGTTCAGCATCGTTCCTGAAGCAGCCACGCGTCAAGTTGGTCTGGTTTCGGGCCAGTTTGATCTGCTGCCTGGCGTCGACCCCGCAACGGCTCTTCAGCTGCAGTCCGCATCGGGCATCATGATGCACGAGACCCGGGATCTGTCCTACACGCTTATCGGGATCAACACGACCCGTGCTCCATTCGACAATCCCGCCGTCCGTCGTGCGCTCAATATGGCTGTAAACCGGGATGAGATTATTGCGGCAGCCTTGTTCGGGAACGGAGTTCCAGCCGGTCCTTTGAGCCCAGCGCTCCAGACATGGGCTATGAACCCGAATGCATTCGATTGCTATTCGGGTGATGCCGCGGACGCTGCGGCCTTGCTTGCTGAAGCAGGTGTTGATACTCCGATTGAAGTCGAACTCCTGGTCCTGCCCCGGCAAGATGCTAAGGACATTTCACAGGTGGTTCAGCAGCAGGCTAAGGCAGCTGGATTTGAAATCACGTTGGTGAACAAGGAAATCGGCGCCTTCGTCCAGGACTGGCGGAACTCGGATTTTGATCTCTTTGCTTCAGCCAACGGGGGTAATCCGGATCCGGACGGGTACTTCTACCGGACTTTCTACGGCGGGGGCTCAACCAACGTCTTCAAATACGATGATGCCGAGGTTAACGGCTGGCTTGATGAAGGCAGAACCTCCACTGACGCGGCAGCTCGCAAGGCAGCCTATGATGCGGCGCAGATGAAGCTAGCCTGTGAAGGGCCAATCGTACACGTTGCTTACGGTACGTTGTCTACCGCCGTGGGGGAAAACGTATCGGGGTTCGTGATTAACCCTAACCGTCGTCTTTCCAGCCTCAAGTCCCTTGAACTGAGCAATTAAAACTCCAAAACTGAGCGCGCGCCGGGTTTCAACCCGGTGCGCTAATTTTTCGCGCGTGGAGTTTTAGCATGAACAGAGTCCTCCCAATTAGATTTATGGCAGGACGCTTTCTGGACCTCTTGATCGTATTGTTTGGGGTCTCGGTCATCGTTTTCATGATGATCCGACTGATTCCCGGCGACGCTGTTGCGATCATGTTGGGAGCCAACACAGAAATTACCCCCGAACGTATCGCTGAGCTTGAAAGCCGCATTGGTCTCGATAAGCCGATTGTCGTTCAGTACTTCGATTGGATAACCGGCATTCTGCAGGGGGACCTTGGCACCTCCATCTGGACGGGGCGACCCGTTGCCAAGGAAATAATGGCCAATATCTGGCCAACTCTGGAGCTAACTTTCCTTTCTGTACTTTTTGGTGCAGGGCTTGCCGTACCCATTGGTTGCTTCATGGCCGAAGCGAGGGGCAAAACCGCCGAAGTGCTGGTTCGCGTCATGGCAATCGCTGGTCTCACCATTCCGTCTTTCTGGCTCGGCATAGTGCTGATTTTCCTGCTCGCCAAACTTCTGCCCGGTGCAGCGATGCTAGGGTACGTGCCTTTCACCGAGGACCCTTTGGGGAACCTGCAACGCATGATTCTCCCGGTGTTTGCGCTCTCATTGCCGATGCTCGCGAATCTGTCACGGCTCGTGCGGTCGGCCATGCTAGACGCTCTCGGGCAGGACTACGTGCGCACGGCAAAGTCAAAAGGGGCGGGACGCTTTCGCGTTGTCTACTGGCACGCGCTCAGGAACGCCCTTATTCCTTTCATCACCTCGGTGGGTGTGGCGACCGGTTACCTTCTGGGTGGTGCAATCGTAGTCGAGCAGGTCTTTGCCATTCCGGGTTTGGGGCAGCTTGTGCTCGGGGCAATTTCCGAGCGCAACTATCCACTCGTGCAGAGTTCGATCCTCGTGCTCACGTTCACCTTTGTGATGGTCAATTTTGTTGTCGATATCCTTTACGCCATCATTGATCCACGAGTGGCACAGCGATGATGAGGGCTCTGCGCCAAGATAAGCTATTGTTGTTCGCTACGATCTTCGTCGCTGCACAAGTCGTGCTGGCTATCTTAGCACCAATCGTCGGCGGAGACCCAATTGAACAGGTCATCATGGCTCGGATGAAGGGGCCCTCATTTGAGTACTTATTGGGTACCGACCAACTCGGTCGCGATATTCTTGCACGCATCCTTTTTGGTTACCGAACGTCATTGATTACGTGCGGCCTCGCTGTTTTGCTGGCTTTGGTCGTTGGTGGATCGCTGGGCATGTTGGCGGCATTTTATCGTGGATGGTTCGACCGAATTGTCATGCGTTTCATGGACGTGCTTTTCGCCTTCCCCATCATTTTGCTCGCTATTGGGATCATTGCCGTGCTTGGACCACATGCTCTCTCTGCTTCGGTAGCTATTGCAGTCGTCTATATTCCTATTTTTGCGCGCCTGCTGCGCGGTCCCTCACTTGTGATCTGTGAAAGCGAATATGTCCGTGGTGCGCGGGCCATTGGTGCTTCAGATCTGCGGATCGTATTCAGGCACCTGCTACCCAATCTTTCATCCGTAATTCTTGTGCAGGCAAGTTTGCTTCTTTCGGCGGCAATCCTAGTTGAGGCATCGTTGTCTTTCTTGGGCCTGGGCGCACAACCGCCGACACCGTCGCTGGGACAAATGCTCTCGGAGGGACGAAATTTTCTCCTGTTAAATCCTTGGCCCGCTATTTTTTCGGGCCTTGCAATCTTGTTTCTTTCGTTAGGCTTTAACCTGTTGGGTGATGCGCTCCGCGACAGCCTCGATCCGCGACTACGCAAGAATAGCGGGATCTGAATAAATAGGAGCGGTGTTGGTTCAATCCAGCTGTAGCGCTGCCAAAGCGTCTCGAAGGTTCTGGTTGTTTCTTTCCAGTAGGTTCTGCGCATCAAAGTAGCTCTGGGCGCCTAACGCTAATAGAACGGCTTCTTTCACTGCTCCATTGGCCTTGTGTAGGTTGCTAGAAGCAGTTGACCTGCCGCATCCCGTTACTTGCATAACGATCTCCTCCGCACGTCGATATAGCTTCTCATTGTTGGCGATCACGTTGACCATCAGTCCATCGAGCACGTGCCCCAAACGCACACCCATCAGCGAAGACATCATGTTCAATGCAATTTTTTGAGCGGTCCCAGCACCCAAACGGGTTGAGCCTGCGATGACCTCAGGGGGCGTAGGCAGATGTATCGGTATATCTGCGTGAGATAGAAGCGCAGTGTCAGGGTTGTTCGAGATACCGATGGTGACGGCGCCCTTCTCCTGAGCCAGCTTAAGGATGGTAATGGTGTATGCTGTGCTCCCGCTAGCGGCGAGGCAAATGACACAGTCGCCGGCTTCAATCACGCTCGCATCGAGCTGGGCGGCAGCTACATTGTCCTCGGCCTCGCCCTTGGGACGAGACAAGTCTTCCAATCCTCCGGCTCTGAGGATTTTTATCTGCGAAATAGGCACACCAAAAGTAGGGGTAATCTCAAGGCCATCTGCCATGCCCTGCAAACCTGAACTTCCGGCTGCGGCATAGACTAATTTTCGACCATTTCGTACGGCGAGGGCCATGGCCTCAGCGCCTTGCGCCAAGCTGTCGATTGCCGCTGCAACCGCATTGGCTGCATCGACCTGGCTACGATGCAAAATGGTCAGAATTTCAGCGTTGGACAGCCGATCGAGGTTAGCCGCCTCGTGGTGCATCAACTCTGTGTTTGGCCTTGACATAGAAATCTCTTGCGCATCCCTAGAAAATACCAAATAGATACCATTGAACTATCTGCGCTACAATAGGGCCACTAAATTGCAAAGTGGTATTGTGGTATCGGCTTCTAGAGGTCAAAACACTGTGCCCCATGATATTGCACACCAATCGTGTGACCTCTCATTTGACCAAGGCACTGATCCGATGAATTTTGTAGAAATGTTAGCACCAGAAGTCTGGCTTTCGGCGAATGGTGGACCACGGTATCTGCAACTCACACGCCGCATTGAGCGCGCCATCGAAAGTAAGGAACTTCTGCCTGGAACGCCCCTGCCGCCTGAACGAGAGATGGCCAAGATCACAGGCTTGTCTCGCGTTACAATTCGCAAGGCGGCGGCGACTCTAGCTGATGCTGGACTCATCGAACAGCGCCAGGGCTCCGGAACGACGGTGGCTTCCCCAATCCGGCGGGTTGAACAGAGCCTATCGCGCCTGACGTCCTTTACTGAAGATATTGCGCGGCGTGGCATGGAAGTGTCGTCGACTTGGCTTTCACGGGGCGTGTTTTTCGCCTCTCCTGAAGAAATCATGACACTTGGCCTCGGCGCGGCTGACTCGGTTACGCGTCTGCACCGCCTTCGTTTTGCGAACGGGACGCCCATGGCGATCGAGCGGGCGGTTCTACCGCTTCAAGTCCTAAACGACCCGTATGCGGTCGGGGATTCGCTTTACCAATTGCTCGAGAAAAAAGGAAAGAAGCCCACCCGGGCGCTCCAGAACATCACCGCAGCAAATCTCAACAAACAGGATGCAGAGCTCCTTCAGGTCGAAGAGGGTGCGGCGGCCTTGCAGATCTCAAGGATTTCTTACCTGTCGAACGGTCAGATTGCCGAGTTCACACGTTCAGTCTATCGAGGCGATGCTTACGACTTTGTTGCCGAGCTCCAAATTGCTGCTTCGGGCACGTCCTAAATGAGCAAGCCTTCGCAGATGTACACTGAGGCTAGGGAGATCCCTGCGGTGGTGCATCGGCTTCTCAATGAAGGTCGTGACGCTATCCGGGATGCCGCAGGTTTCCTGCAGGCGGCCAAACCCGTGCAATTGATCACTTTTGCTCGAGGGTCTTCGGATCACGCAGCAACTTATCTGAAATATGCCTGCGAATTGATCCATGGCATTCCGGTCGCCTCTGTTGGTCCTTCGCTGGCTTCGGTTTACGAGAATGAGCTAAACCTCCGACATTCAGCTTGTTTAGCAATCTCTCAGTCTGGGCAAAGCCCTGACATTGTCAGGGCGGCCTCTACTGCCAAAAATCAAGGTGCTCTCACCATTGCTCTGACCAACCAGAGCGATAGTCCGCTTTCGGCAGCGGTGGGTAAGCTTGTCCCATTGCTAGCGGGACCCGAGCATAGTGTCCCTGCAACGAAGACCTATGTTGCCTCCCTGGTGGCCGGGTTGGCCGTGCTTGCTCATTGGCGTGGCGATGACGACCTGCTCAGGGCGATTGACGGACTGCCGGATGTTTTGGATCGCGCCCTAGAGTGCGATTGGGCGGCACTGCGCTCGGCTATGACCCAAACGTCGTCTGCCTTTGTTCTTGGGCGTGGCATTTCTCTGGGAACCGCACAGGAGGCTGCGCTGAAGTTGAAAGAAACCTGCCAGGTGCATGCGGAAGCCTACTCAGCGGCTGAAGTCCTGCATGGGCCGGTTGCTGTCGTGGGCCAAGGTTTTCCGGTTCTAGCCATGGTGACGGATGATGCCACCAGTCCGGGTTTTACGGCGGTCTGTGATCAACTTGCTGGGATGGGGGCAAAGGTAGTGTCGACCAGCTCGCGATCAAAGCATACCGCAACACTCGATGTCGCCGCGACAGGGCACGTATTGACGGATCCAATTTCGATGATCGTATCATTTTATAAGAGCGTAGAGATCCTTGCCCGCGAGCTTGGCAAAAACCCTGACCTGCCGCAAAACCTCATGAAGGTCACTGAGACGCTATGAGCGAGAGAATCGCCTTCACCGGTGCTGAAGTTTTCGATGGTCATACTAACAGAGGCCAAGCGGCACTGCTCATTGAGAGTGACCGGGTAACGGACATTGTCGAACGCGCAGACATACCCGAGGGCTACGCGCATGTTGTCATGGACGGAGGGACAATCTTACCCGGCTTGGTAGACCTGCAGGTGAACGGCGGAGGCGGTGTCATGCTGAACAACCGTCCTGACGTTGAGGCAATCAAAACGCTATGTGCTGCTCATGCTGCCTGTGGTACCAGCGCTGTCCTTCCGACGCTTGTTACTGATACTCGCGAGGTGATGCATCGAGCCGTTGAAGCGGCCGTCGAAGCTACTCGGCGAGCAGTGCCGGGCATGATCGGGCTGCACCTCGAAGGCCCGCATATTGCTGTTTCACGTAAGGGCGCGCATATGGCCAATCTGATCCGGCCGATGGACGAGGATGACCTGATATTTCTTGAACAGACCGTCGGTGAATTACCCACTCTCATGGTCACGCTGGCCCCAGAGTCGGTAACGGAAGATCAGGTCGCACGTTTGACAGCGGCTGGATTGACGGTTTCATTGGGTCACAGCGATACATCTTACGCTGCTGCCCGCCGACTGGTCGGTAGCGGCGCCCGCTGTGTCACCCATCTGTTCAATGCCATGAGTCAGATATCCAGTCGTGAACCAGGCCTTGTAGGCGTGTCACTGGAAAGCCCCGAATTGTCGGCTGGATTAATCGCGGATGGGCACCATGTTTCGATAGAGACGATAAATATTGCCTTACGGAGCAAGGTTGGGCCCGGCAGGATTTTCCTGGTCAGTGACGCAATGGCGGTGACCGGCACGTCGCTTACTGAATTCACGCTTAACGGGCGCAGAATTCTCCGCGGTGGCGGGCGACTCACGCTGGAAGACGGGACGCTCGCAGGGGCAGACCTTTATTTGCTCAGTGCGGTTGATTTCATCTGCCACAGTGTTGGACTAACGCTGGAAGAAGGTTTCAGAATGGCTTCGCTTTACCCCGCACAGGTGATCGGCCGGGAGGGCGAGTTCGGTGCCCTGAAGCCCGGCGCACGAGCGAATTTCCTGTGGTTGGATGCCGATGGAAAGCCCGGGTGTACTTACATCGACGGGCGACGCGTCCACGGCTCTACATGAGCTGCGTGGACCGGCCTCGTTCACTCCGATTGGCGCCGAGGGGCTATGGGTCTGACTGGTTGGCAAAGACGGCGTCGCGGATTTCCTGCGGCGCAATCGTCCGCCATATCGACTGATACTGTTCCAGCACGGTTGCGCGGCTGATCGGTACGCCGGGGATTGCGATCCACTCTGGAATCTTATAGCCCAGCAGCTGGCTGATGGTGGTTCGGGCCGCGGCGACACCCTGTTTGAACGGGTGCTGTCCCGCGATGCCGACGATCGACCCGCCGCTGGCCAGCGATGTGGCCGAGAACTTACCCAGATCGACGGTTGTCATTGGAATTTTCAGCTCGGACAGCTCACTGAGAACACTTTCGGCCGGCGTATCCCAAACGACGAACAGGCCGGCCATGTCCGGGTGTTCCTGCAGCATACGGCGTCCGGCAGCCCCGGCATCTTCGACCGTGTCAAAGCGTGTTGAAACCAGCTCGATGTCCGGGCGATTGCGCTCCATCCAGCGCGCAAAGGCCAGCTCGCGCTGGTTGGTTGCAAAGAAATCCGCTTGGAAGCCCAGCACGCCGACCTTGGTCTTTGGTGCGATGAAATCGCTCAGGGCCTTGGCCGCCATTTGCCCCAGGCCAAAGTTGTCAGCGGAAATCAGACCGCCATAGTCCTTGCCCGGAATCAGGGCTGTCGGGGCATTCTCGAGCAACATCAGGCCCACGCCCTTGTCACTGATGTCTTTGTGCGCCTGCGCTACGGAGGCGTTAGCAACGGGCAGGGAGATCAGCACCGACAGGTCCTGCGCGCTCAGGCGTTCGAGCGCCTTGATCTGTTGGTCCGGTGAAAACTTGCAGTCGATGACTTCGGTAACGACCACGCCGCTTTCACCAAATGTGCCGATCATGCCGTTGAGCAGGAGCCGTGACCAGTCACCGTCGAGGGTATGCATGGCGATGCCAACCCGGAAGTCGCGATCCTTCGCGCGGCGGATGTCTTCGGGGAGCAGGACGACGCGCTCTGGCGGCGAAGGGGATTCGCCATGAGGTCCAAGACCTGAAACAGTCATTTTCATCGCTCCTCTTCGTCTCGACCTGCGTGTGCTTCCGCAGGGGTGTTGTCAGCCTTCTCGGCAAAACTCGGATGCAGAAGTGGTGAACCGAGGTCGACCCACTGCCGCATGGTGCGCATTTCAAACAGCGCTTCGACGGCAATATGCCCAGCACCGATCAGGGAGGCCGAGCTCCCCATTTGCGATCGGGTGATGCGCAGATCGCGCGTCGCCAATGGGTGCGCGGCGCGGTACAGGCTCTCGCGGACCGATGCCAGCAGGATGTCGTTAGACTGCGCCAGATCGCCGGACAGGACCACGAGCTCCGGGTTCAGCATATTGGCCAGCGTCGCAACCGTAGCGCCGATGCGATGTCCGCTCTTACTGATTATATCGATGCTGGGTGTGTCGCCCATCTGCGCCGACTGACAGACATCGTTGACCGTGATGAAACCCGTGCGGTCGAGAATTTCGCTCAGCCGGGGGCTGGAGCCTGCTTCGGCTGCTTTTTGCCCTTCTCGCAGAACCATGTCGGTGCCCGCCAGGCCGTCGAGCGTGCCGACCGGCTCGCCCGCCACGGGCAGTTGGCCGATCAGGCCCACGGCACCAATAGCCCCTCGGTAAAGCTGGTTGTTTGAGACCAGCCCTGCACCAATCTGCCGTCCGAGCTTGACGAACAGCATATTGCTGACTTCGCCTTCTATTCCCCGGGTGTACTCTCCCATGGTCATTGTCTCGACGCTGGAGCGCAGCCAAACCGGCACCCGATGTGCCTGAAACAGTCTTTGCAGCACATCTGCATTGACCAGTGTCGGTTCAACGATCTGGTTCTGCCCTTCGAAAGGCGAAGATGACAGGCCGATCACCGGGCCGGGCAGGGCGATGGAAATGCCCCAGATTTCCTGTCCCTCCGGCTGGCGGCTCATGGTCCAGTCGATCAAGCGCAGTACCCGATCAACAATCTCATCCGGCCGCTCAGCCAGATCAGCCGTCTCATGGTGCTCGGTGACCAGATTACCGTTGAGATCAACCAGCCCTGCACCGATGGAGTTCGAGCCAAGGGTCGCAACGAAGATTCGTGCCCTGTCAGCGCAGAACTGGACCAGCCGCGGCGTCCGCCCGCGCGTCGACTCACCTGCGGCGTTTTCATGGACAAGACCAAGGTCGGTCAAGGTCGCCAACCGGTCGGCGACGATCGCCCGGCCATATTCGCTGGACTCTTCGATACCGAGCCTAGTGTTCGCTCGGCCGAGCCGGATCAGCGTCAGAATTTCGGCCAGACTGGCGACAACGGCTTCTTTAGACCGCGCTCTCTGACGTTTGTTTGTCTGCACCGATTCTCTCGTGTTTTGCCGCCGAATCCCGTCCCGAAGGTTCGGGCTGAACTGATCTATCCACACAAATTCAGCTTTTCAAGCCGATTATTTTGCAGAAAAAATGCAGAAATATGGTAATTCAGCACAAAAGTGGCTTGATTTAGTGCAAATCTTCGGTCTACAGGCTCAAAAAAAGGCAGGACGGCCAACCACTCAGGAGAGAGAGGCTGGATCCGTTCGAACCGCGCCAACGACGAAACGGGAGGATCAAGATGAGCTGGAAATTTGCGTATCAGGCGAATTGCTGGGGCGACCTGGGGGGTAACGCAGAGGGCGTGACGTCGATAACGAAGCTCTACTACCGGACCTTTGGAGACATGGACCGTGCCTTCGCAGAGATTGCGGCTGCCGGTTACGAAGGGGTCGAACTCTTCGACGGCAACTTTCTCGAATATTCGGCCGCTGAGATGCGGAAGTTGCTGGCCGACAACGGTCTGAGCCTGGTTGCAGCCTACGCAGGCGCCAATTTTATTTTCGACGACGTGCTGCCCGAAGAACTGCAGCGCATTGTGCAGTCCG
>Ga0163109_10003997_pt1 | contig 11247 bp, 6 predicted proteins | sample CRUFie1St13metaG_FD_108704 | JGI IMG/M metagenome (GOLD analysis project Ga0163109, IMG submission 108704) | Marine microbial communities from the Costa Rica Dome - CRUD Field 142mm St13 metaG | ecosystem: Environmental > Aquatic > Marine > Oceanic > Photic zone | place: Costa Rica: the Eastern... | reverse complement strand
TCAGGCCCGTTAATTTGGAGACTAGAATCAGATAAGGTGGCAGGATATTTCAGGTAGAAAGTATCGACGGGGGCATATCGGACTTGGTAGCGAATCACTGCCTCATGGCTGACATTACCGGACTGGATATCAACATTGCGGAAAAACTCAGCAGCAACTTGCGCTGGCTTTACGGCTAGCTGAAAAGTGGCCCCAACTGAAGAGGATGGATCCACAGCGCTGTACTCGTAAGCCATGGCAGAACTGAAACCTTGACCAGGAATAGGAGGTGTTTTGCCGTAAGTGCGAATGGCATCGCGCAAAGGCATAGACTTGAGCTGGCGAAGCTCACTTGACTCCGCGCGGAGCGCTTCTGAAAGGTGGAGTAGAAACTGACCTTTTAAGCGATTTAAGTTTTCTGCTGTGGGAAGTGGCAGATCAAGAATGATGGGCTCTGATGTGACGGCGAGGGACTGAACGAGCCGTAAATCAAGGTGTAGCTGGCCTAGTGTCTCCTTACGAAGTGTGATCACCAACTTGCGCTCAGAATCCTCACCCTGAACTTCGAAGTCGTCGACAATGTTTGATGGGCCAAGATCATCAACTTCCCACCCGGAGGGAAGGGATAAGACCACGGAAAAAACACCTGCACGTTCGATCTCATAGAGGAGGCGACCATGAAGATGCAAAGACTCTTGATCCGCCTTGAGAACCCAAAGCTGCTGAAGGTTGAGGCGGGGCTCTACCAGACCGGTACGAACGGTAGCTGAATAATTACGAGATGTAAACCGATAGGCTGAAATAGACTTAACCTTCCGCCATTGCTCTGGGAGACGGGAGGACTCGACGCGGACTAATTCTGTATTCAGACCAGACAACTCGACGGAACGCCGAGGTGCATGAGAAACGCCAAGGTGCCCTGACAAACGCAGGGCACCATCAGTGTAGATTGGTGTTAGCGGAAATGTAGCGTTGGCATCCTGCAGGAATTTTTCCATGTGCAAGCGTAGACGGTAGCTATCCTCAACTTCAGAAAATAAAGTGACACGGAGAAGCTTATGAATGGGAGCTGCAGCTTGACCCTGATCAGGAGCCTGGATGTCCCACTTCTCCAAGTTTTCCCCATCAACGGAGACAACACGGTAGTCATTGGGGACATGGATCTTGAATATTTTTATTCCTCGGCGACGAATTTCATAGTTAAATTCCACCTCATGCTGGAGGACGGCCTCACCAACTTGAAGGTGTTGATTCTGAGAAGAAATGAGGACAGGATCCAAATCATTAGCTGCTTGGCTTTTTGGAGCCCAGCTAAGAGCCACTTTGCCGGACTGCCCAAGAAAGGCCTGAAGTTTTGTGGCTTTAGCCCCTGAAGGAAGGTCATCCTGAGTGGTAGAAGCTGCCAACATGGGCTGGACATCAACCTTAAGGTTTTCCTCGGGAATGGTAAGTTCAAGGGTATTGATTGCCGCACTTGGTATGTCGAAGTGTAACAAGTTTCGACCGGGTTCAGTCACAAGTTGCAGAACAAAGTCCACATTCACCACCTGTCGCCCTGGACCTTTGGCGATAATCTCGTAACGGTTATTTTGAAATCGAAGTAACGGATTTAATCTCTCTTCAGCAGTCTCGCTATCAACAAGATCAACCGAAGAAACTCCAACCCGTCCCAATCCGACTGGAATGGTAGTCCACCCCTTTTGCAGAATATCGACTGTTAGCTCAAGCTGCATTCGGGCGAGTTTCTCTTCGACCACGCCACTGAACCGAGCGGCACTGAGAAGATGTGAGGGTCCATTATCTGGAGTCTTGGCAGGCTGACCTCGCGCCGCCTTCCAAAGATTTTGAAAATCCTTGTATGGAAGGAAAACCCCCTGATCTTCCTTGCCTAAAACACTCTCTAATTCCCTGTAGGGAACGTAGATGTGGTCAGGAAGAGGCGTGGCGACATCCACAGTCTGAGCCGATAAGACTAAGGACTCAACCGCAAGGACCAGAGGCAATAGGAGGAAGCAGGTATATTTCATGTAAAGGTCTATTTAAATGCAGGCGGGAGGAATAGAAATGCTGAACTTATGACCGTTCCGCACAAATAAAAAAGCTCCGCCAATACATGATGGCGGAGCTTAACGTTGGGTTATTGGCCAACCTTAATTCTTTAAATGCTTCACTTTGATATTCTTGAACTGAACATTCATAGGTGGTCCAGCATGAAGTTGAAGAGCAAGAAGGCCGTCAGAGCGACGATTCTTTTCATCGTTATCAATCACTTCTGTGGTCTTCACATTGTTGATGTAGTGGGTAAAGTTGAAACCATCAGCAACAATGCGGTAGCTATTCCACTCTTTCTTTTTGATGGCTTTTCCAATTTCTTTGGTGTCACCGAAAGTCTCAGCCTTTTTCTGTAGCTTACCATTTTTAGTTGTGAGCACAGTTTTTTGACCGCGAAGAGACAAAATTCCACGGAAAGCTTCGCCGTAGCAAATTCCTGAGTATCTGTCCCCAGCCTCAAAGTCAGCCTGATAGCCACCAATGCGCCAACCGTCGTGATTACCGGGTTTCTTGAAACTACGATACTGAATACCACTGTTCCCTGCCATGATCTTGAAATCTACAAGCAACTCAAAGTTTGTGAAATTCTCCTTACCAGTGTAGATGATGAAGGTATTGCCTTTAGTAGGAGTTTCTTTAGTTGTAATCCCAGTAATGGCGCCATCTTGGACGGTCCAAAATTTTGGGTCACCATCCCAGTTATTGAGGGTCTTTCCGTCAAATAGGCTAACATAATCGCTCTTCTTCTCCGCCTGGAGAAAAGCAACGGAAAAAAACGCTAGCAGGAGAATAGGGTTCTTAATTTGCATATTGATTGTGGGGGGTTGTGTTGTTTGAGAAATTGGAGGCTGCAGGAAAGGCACGGCGGAGAATCGAGTCAAGGGCAAGGGAATTTTTCTGGCTCATGGCTTATAACTGAATAGCCTAGGAGGCATGAATTGGAGAAACCTTTCGAACTGGTCGCGCTCGGCTCGTAACACTATGTGGTGCCTTGCAGGCTGTGCAGCAGGGGACTTCGGGACAATAGCCTACGTAGACTGGAAAGGAATCCAGATGTCGACACATCTACTGATGGGCCTTGCAATGATGAACGGTATTCTAACAAGCATTCTTTTGGAGACTGTGATTCTCTTGAAACAAATGGGGTTTGGTAAAGCACTGCGCACGGCTCTAGGAATGAGTCTGGTCTCCATGGTGGCAATGGAACTAGCTATGAACGCAGTTGACTACGTGGGGAACGGAGGAAGCCTTGGGGTCAGCGTATGGATGATACCCGCCCTTGGGGCTGGCTTTCTAGCAGCTTGGCCCTATAACTATTGGCGGCTTGAAGGTCATGGAAAGTCATGCTGCGGTAAATAGTTTCATACTGCTTCACTCCCCTTCAGCTTCGGTATCGGCGAGATCAACGTACTTCTTAACCGTTCGACGGTCCAGTTCCAAGAGACGGGCGGTTTCGTTGTAGTTTTGGGTTTTCTCGTAGACGCTCGCTATATATTCGCTGAGAAACTTTTCGGCGGTTAACGTCCCTGCTCCTAGAGCAGAGGTGAGGAGCTTGGCACGAGGCAGTTTTGCCTGAGTACTCTCTGGCATGTACTCAGAATGGACCATGACATTTCGAACACATTGCTCCAACTCACGGAAGTTACCAGGCCATGGGTATCCAAGTCCGAGATTTCCACGAATCCAATTACATGCTTCTTCAGTAAGTAGGTCTGCCTCATCAGAACCTGCGATCCTTCCCGCAATAAAATGCACAAGATGGTGCAGCTCTTCGGGATCTTCATGAAGAATTTCTTTGAGAGCCAAGGTCTCCACTCTATCCGCACAAAGTCGGTAGTAAAAATCTTCACGGAACCGGCCTTCGCGCATCTCTTCCGCGAGATCACAATTTGAGGCTGCCATGAACTTACCTTGGAATGGTAAAGATCTAGTATCTCCCAGTCTCTGGAACTGTCTTGTCTGGAGTACACGCAACAACTTGACCTGTATGTCGGGGCGTGTCTCCGTAATCTCATCGAGAAGGATTGTCCCATACTGTCCACAAGTTTCTAGGTATCCCTTACGGTCTTGCAATGCACCAGTAAAAGAGCCTTTACGGTGTCCGAATAACTCGGACTCCAACAATGTCTCAGTGAGCGCAGACAAATTTACTGGGATAAAACTATTGAGGAAATCTTCTTCGAACTGGAGTCGGTCAGCATCGAATGGAATAAACCGAGAAAGCCCTATGGCACGTGCTACCAACTCCTTACCGGATCCGGAAGGCCCAGTAATGAATGTAACGATATCCCCAATACGGTTGAAGAGGGAGCGCTGGTAACGCGCCATGTCATGGGTGAAAATAGACTGCCAGATCCGAGCCCTAAGACGATTGGCTGCTGGCGAGGTCCCGATAATAAACTCAAAAATATGATAAAATGCCCGCCGAATTTGAAAAAACATGGCGAAGATATGAGGCGCACCATACTGCGGCTCAGGCATTTCAGGTCGCAGAGGGAAGTAACGATTGTATTCAGACTCGAAATCCTTGTAGAAAGAGCAGGCCCGACTGGCATTACCTAGTGTGTAGGCTTTTCGAATGAATTCGAGGAATGGCTCCCTGTTGCTGGAAAACAAGGCGAAGTGCACTACGTCCTGATAAATGGCGAACTCTGTCTTGTCTACATTGCCACGGGCTTGGTAAAAGGCCAACCGAGCGCGCTCGACAACCGCCTGAGTCACTTCATGAAGACGACCTAGGTTTGTGCTAAAACCACGCAGCCCTCGCGCTTCAGCATCGGGTTCTTGAAAACCTGATCCTAAAATTTCTCTTTCAAGTTGGTAACGTTCTGGAAGGAAAGGATTGCAATAGGTAATGCGTGAAATTGCTTCTAAAACATCCCTATCAGCGACTGGAAGAAAAGAACCAGACACGATCAAACTTAATGGTTGGCCGCCAAGAGCTGGCTTAGCTCAAGCGTGCGCAGGCGTGCCAGTTCCTGCTGTTCTTTAGTAAAGCGACTTTCAAGATTACGTTGCGCCTCAATGCCCATACGGTGGCCACTGGCTGCGGCTAAGGAAAACCAAGCACAGCCCTCGACTTCATCTCGACTCACACCAAGTCCAAGCAGGTACATAAGTCCAAGATCCAGTTGTGCATCGGGATGCCGTTGGGTTGCTGATTTATGAATCCACCGAGCAGCTTCCTTAAAATCTCGTTCCACCCCGACACCTGCACGATAAGCCACACCTAGCTCATACTGTGCGAATGGATGCCCTTTCCCTGCGGCTTCACGAAGCCAATGCGCGGCCAGCTTGGAATCTTTTGAGAGTCCGCCCATGCCAAGCATGTACATGATTGCAAGGTCCACCTGTGATTCAGGCTCTCCCAGCTTTGCTGCGGATTCTAACCAACGCCGGGCAAGCACTTCGTTGCTTTCCACACCTATACCTCTAACATACATTGCACCGAGGTGAGACTGAGCTCTCGGATGTCCAGCTTCAGCAGCCTTGGAAAACCATTGAAGGGCAACGGAAGTATCCTTCTCTACTCCTTGACCACGCAAAGACATCTGGCCGAGACGAAACTGAGCACGTGTGTCCCCTCTTGTTGCCGCTATTTGAAACCAACGAGCCGCTTTGCGATGGTCCTGACGAACGCCTAGTCCTTCGAAATGAGCAACACCGAGATTATACTGAGCTGGAGCGTTTCCCTCGGAAGCCGCCTTCTCCAAAACAGGAATTGCCTTGAGGTAGAACTCCCAGAGTTCATCAGTCTCAAGTTTGGCAACTTGCTGTGCTTGCGCGGGAGCATGACTACCATGAAAACTATTAAATCGTGCCTTGGCTGAATCCAAGCTTCGACGGAATCTCGGATCGAGCCCTAACAGATATTGGCGATCTTTTTCAGCAAATTGATCTATGGGAGTCTTGAAAACCTGTCCATCCTGACGACGGAGGGTGACAACCCCCTCCTTGACTGCGAGAACTTCTGCCACGACTTCACCTCCATCCACTCCGTGTAGGCGACGATAGCCATCTGCCAATAAAGGCTGGATAGAGAGGATTAAAATGATGATGTTGCAGACTAGTCGCACAAGCACGCACAGTAGATGCGCATTTGGCACTCGCAAGTTGAAAACGCAGTTGCCGTTGACTTTGGAAGATTGAGCTGGCAGGTTAAGGTGACGCTTTTTTCACTCCATCTGCATCAAAGCCAACATGGAAAAACTGACACGCCAAATAGTCCTAGCTGGATTTGTCCTTATGTTCAGCTCACCCATCGCTTTTGGACAACCCATTCGCATTTCTGACGGTCCAGTTTTCGACAAGGTAATCCTACCTATATTGCAAGAAAAGTGCATGAGTTGCCATGGCCCAGACAAGGCAAAGGGCAAACTAAGACTACACTCACGTGATTTTATTGAAGCTGCTGATGGCCTCATAGAGCCCCACGACCTAGAAGCCAGCGAGCTCGTTTATCGAGTTACCCTGCCGCTCAATGATCCAGACGACGAAAAGATGCCCCCCTCAGGTGAACCTAATCAGCTCACGCAAGATGAAATCTGGCTCCTGAAATGGTGGGTGGCCAACGGAGCAGATTACACCAAGAAGCTTTCAGAGGTTGAAAATACCGACGATGCTAGACAACCCCTACTTCGTACTCTGCGCTACTACGCTATCTTTCCTCCAGGCACTGGAAACCTCTTAACTGCTGAACCCGAACCAGAAAACGAACCTGAACCAGGAGCTCCCCCGCCGGGAGCTACAGCCCAGAAAGGTCCACGAACTTGGGGATCTATTTATGAGGAAGTCATCGACCCACTTCTTGAGCACAACTGCGGCAAGTGCCACGGTGAAGGACGCAAGAGCGCAAACCTAAGGCTCCACAACCCAGAAGGTATCCGAGAAGGCGGAAAAAATGGCCCCCCACTCGTTGCAGGTAACCCACGTGGCAGCCTGATGATGCAACGTATACACCTCCCATCTGGAGATGACGACCGAATGCCTCCCACCGAGGAAAACCGACAACTCGCCCCAGATGAAATTCGTCTCATAGAATGGTGGATTCAATCCGGCGCACGTTTCGATCAACCGCTCAGCAATGCACCCGCAAATATGGTTCCAACCATGAAGAAGGTTATCGACGTTGCGGAAACCCGTCGCAACAGCCGTGTAGGTGCAACTGGAGGACCCAAAGTTGCTGCTGCAGATGGTGGCGCACTCCAAGCCGTCAAAAACTTCGGAGTGAATGTACTCCCTGTTTCCAAGGGATCCAATGCCCTAGCTATACACTGCGACGACATGGCCTCAGAAATCAATGATGAGGCCCTAAAACATATCGCTCAAGTTGGACCACAGGTGGTGTGGTTAAACCTAGCCAAGACCCGAGTTACTGATGCTGGCCTAGCTACTCTCGCTCAGTTTCCAGAACTTCGTCGGCTACATCTTGATCGCACTCGAATCAGTGATGCAGCTATCACTCACATCAGCAGGCTTCCAAAGCTAGAATACCTTAACTTGGTCAGCACAAGCCTTTCGGATACTGGATTGCGTCAGCTAGCAGTCATGCCAGCCATCCAAAAAATCTATGCAGGGCAAACCAAGGTCACGCAAGCTGGAGTGGACCAAGCAAAAGCCAGCAAGCCAGATCTGGAAATCAATGCAGGTTTTCTTGCTATTCCGGATGAACCTGCTCCAGGGGGTATCGGAGCAATTGTTGGTGCTGGAGGAGCTACTGCTCAAGTTGACCCGACTCCAGTCAACACACAATGTCCGGTGACGAATACTCGTGCAGACCCGAATCGGACTACCGTGTTCAACAATATGACCATCGCCTTCAGTAACGGACAAGCGTTGGCTCGATTTAACGATAACCCAGCACAATATGCAAACAGACTGGTCATCACCCGTCAGCCAAATAACGTGGCAGCAGCACCTAAGAAACCCGTCGTTGCCCCGCCAGGAACCCCACCCTTTGCCCGGGATGCCAAGGCTTTTGTCCAACAATACTGCGGTAATTGTCATGCCAACGGAAGCGCACGTGGCGGTATTGCCTTGGGAGGAGCCAACAACTCAACGGATGTTCTCCGAGACCGTAAGACGTGGAGCCTTGCGGCTTCACTTGTAAGCGAGGGAGAGATGCCTCCACAAAACCGGCAGCAACCTTCCGCCCGTGAAGCAAAGGAGTTTACAGACCTAATCCGATCCATCTTTGAACACGCCGATAAAAACCCTGCAAAGCCAAAGGCAAATGGTGGTGCCCAACCTGGCGCTCAACCCAATATGGCCAAGGTAAATGTAGACTTCGGCCCCCGAACATGGACTAGAAATGATGGACGGAAGGTAGAGGGTAAGCTTTACGCAGCAGACAATGCAGTCGCCATAATTAATATCTCAGGCCGCAACTACAATATTCCCCTAAACACACTTTCTCCCGCAGACCAGCAGTACATCCAGCAGTGGCGCTCAGCCAAAGGTGTGTAAAGAATGGGATATTGTTCCTCCAGCAAGTTGCTTTGGGGTGGGGCTTAGAGGATTTTTCGATATACTAAAACTAGCCTACTAGGCCAAGATATCCATCACTGGTTCACCGTTGTTGGCTACTTTGAAGGGTCGTCCAGAAGGCGAGTACAGGGTGTGCCCAACAGGAAGTCCAAGCGCAGTTGCTATCGTAGCGTTAAAGTCAGGAACCAAAACAGGATTCTCAATCACACGTGAACCAGATTCATCGGTCTTACCATAGGCTTGACCACCCTTAATGCCACCACCTGCAATGAGGCCACTAAAAGCACGAGGATAGTGATCCCGACCATCATTTTGATTGATGCGAGGTGTGCGACCAAACTCCGTGGCGAGCACGATGAGAGTTTCGTCCAAGAGACCACGTGATTCAAGGTCACCTATAAGTGCAGAAAGGGCGCGATCTACGGTAGCGGCGCGATCCGAGACGGAGGTAAAGTTGTTGGTATGAGTGTCCCAACCACCAAGCTGGACTTCAACAAAGCGAACATTGTTCTCAACGAGGCGACGAGCCAGAAGCACGCCTTGCCCAAAACCATTGTCACCATAGGTTTCACGGATATCAGCAGGCTCATGGTTGATATTGAAGGCCTTTAAGTCCTCGCTGGTCATGAGCTTAACAGCATCACGATACATATCAGAATAAGCCTTTACCTTTTTTTGGTCATACGCGGAGACAAACTTCTTATCGACCGCTTCAGCAAGGCGTAGCCGACGGTCAAACTCCTTCTCGGAGACATCGCTGGGACGAGTACTGTTCTTGAGACCTTCGCTTGCATTACCAAGGATAAGTGGCATGTGCTGTGGAGGAAAGAATCCAGCACCAGAACTACGACCACCACCGATGACCACACTTCCTGGAAGGGTGCGGTTATATCGACCACTGAGCATAGTCATCCAAGGGCCGAGTCCTGGATGCTTGATAGTGTTACGAGGCGCATAACTGGTATGCATGTAGTAGTTGCCTTGTTCGTGGGCTCCCTGATTGGTCTTTAGGGAACGAACGAGTGCTACCTTATCCATACGGTAAGCAAGACGAGGAAAATACTCTGAGAGAATAACATCGTCCGCTTTGGTGCGAATGCCTTGAACAGGACCACCTTCAGGTGTGCCAGGCTTAGGGTCAAAAGTATCGAGGTGGGTCATTCCTCCACTCATGTAGAGGTAGATACAACTTTTCGCAGAGTGACCAGTCCCTGTCGAAGCAGTTGGTGCAGCTTCCTGTCCCTTTAGACCAGTAGCATGGCCCCAGACGGTGACACCAAGCAACGTCTGTGCGGCGCAGTTAACAAATTGGCGACGGGAAACATCGTCGGCTTTTAGAAGTAATTCTTTCATGGCAATACTAGGCGAGGGGTGGGTGGAATTGTTATCTTATAAAGGCATACTGGCGCGTGTTCATGAGAGCTACGATGACGTTTTTGTAGCCCTTACCTAAACCATTACTGTCTTCATCGTAGCGGTTGATTTCCTGAAGCATGAGATTCTTTTCACCAAGTGTAGGCATGCGGCTGAGAAGAGTGAGGAAGATAACATCTAATTTGTCCTCTGCGCTATCTTTCGTTGCGAGATGCTTCATTAGCACAGAGTTGGACTTCATGAGCTCCTTGAACATAGGACCGTTTAGAAGAGACAGAGCCTGGGGTACAGTAGGTTGTACGCTAGCATTCTCAATAGTGTCTCGATCCGATTGGCCAAACATACGTAAAAAGTGGCCGTTAGGTGCTGGTGATGGCAACTCCGCAGCACGCACTAGACTTTTGGGAAAACCTTTCCAGCGAGGATCCATTTCAACCTCGGTCTTTGCTTTAGCAGTTTGCTTACCTTCCATGTCCATGGCCATCATAGCATCTTCAGATAGACCTTTCTGGATTTGACGCTGTGCTGAACGAGCTTCGTTGCGAGCGTTACGTTCTAGTATGCGACGTTGATTCTCTAGTTGGTCAATGCGCTTGTTATCACCAGCAGCGGAAGCTGCAGCCATTTGACGACGCAGCTCATTCCGTTGGTCGGCGTATTTGGTTTCGATGTCGGCAATCTGACTAGCGAGATCTATAATTTGTTCCGGGGTAAGAGCGAGCATGTAGTCAGCTTGCTGCTTGCGTTGGTCGACACGAATTTCTTCACGGTCACGAAGAATCCGCTCATCACTGTCTTGGATCGTCATGGAGAGCAATGAGTCCCAAAGTTGCTCGGCTGTCATGCGACGCAAAAGAGGACCAGCGAAATAGTAAGGCTCACCCTTGACATGGTCTGCAGTACTAACTTGGCGGTGGTAGGTAGGGGTATTATAGAGGATTCTTTCGTACTGTTTGAGATCGAAATTTACCTCGCGCATGAGTTCCATCAGGTAACCCATAAGCTTTGGGTGGGACTCTTGAGTGTCCTTTTTGAGATCATCCACTGGCTCAAAAAGACCATGTCCCATAACCTTCTTCCAGATACGGTTCGCAATCACCTTAACGAAAAGATCGTTTTCGGGAGACGTCATCCAGCGAACATAAGCTTCGCGTGGAGTTTCGTCTTTACCAAAAGAAACTTCCTGACGGAAGACAGGTCCTGGAGCTATAGTAGCACGGGGTTTAGCATCATCGTACTGGTAGGTGGCTGGAAGTCTAAGAGGCCGCTTGGTCTCCATGGCACCGAAAGTGATTGGCTCGAAAAGATCTCGGATCGCTCTTCCCATGGAGCGCTCACGTTCGCGGTTGCCGCCAG
>Ga0163109_10003995_pt1 | contig 11250 bp, 4 predicted proteins | sample CRUFie1St13metaG_FD_108704 | JGI IMG/M metagenome (GOLD analysis project Ga0163109, IMG submission 108704) | Marine microbial communities from the Costa Rica Dome - CRUD Field 142mm St13 metaG | ecosystem: Environmental > Aquatic > Marine > Oceanic > Photic zone | place: Costa Rica: the Eastern... | reverse complement strand
CAATACCAAAAGATTACATTCGAGTTTGGATTATTTAACTCCTTTGGAAATGGAATTGAAACTAAAAAATTTAAATTATAAAATAACCGCTTAAAAAATGTAACAAATTTTGTGGGTAGTCCAGTACGAGTAGATGGCGAAGATGGCTTTTTAGTTACAGGCACACATGGTAGTGGCGATGCCATTGAAGTAACTGGCGCAGGCACGCGCATGTTTTTTAACCCATTAAAAGGGGCTTTTAGGGCAGGGCGTGTATTTGCCAACCAATGGAATAATGCCAACATAGGCGATTATTCAACCGCAATGGGTGTTAATACAACTGCATCAGGCGATTATTCAACAGCAATGGGACAGAATACAATTGCATCAGGCGATTATTCAACGGCAATGGGTAATGCTACAAACGCTTTAGGAGGTAATTCAACTGCAATGGGTGACGGTACAACAGCATCTGGCATTAATTCGACCGCTATGGGGGAAAATAATCATGCATCTGGTTCATACTCAACCGCAATGGGTGTTAATACAATTGCATCAGGCGATTATTCAACAGCAATGGGTTTTACTTCACAAGCACAAGGCAGTAGATCTACCGCAATGGGTAATAACACAACAGCATCAGGTTTTATGTCAACGGCAATGGGTAGCAATACAACTGCATCTGGTAGTATTTCAACTGCAATGGGTAATAATACAATTGCATCAGGTGAGCAATCAACTGCCATTGGAATTGGTAATGAATCTTTTTCATGGGGCGAAGTTGCTTTGGGTACTTTTAGTACCACCTATGTACCAGCTAATATTTCAGCTCATAATACATCCGACCGTGTGCTTACCGTAGGTAATGGTGTAAATGTAGGTAACGAAAGTAACGCCTTAACCATATTGAAAAATGGCAATGCAGGCTTTGGTAACAATGCCAGTATTCCTACTAATTTATTGCATTTAAATAATGGATTAATTGACCCATTGCGTATGGAAAATGTAGTGGTTGATGCCACTATTGATACCGTTTTGGTTATTGATCCATTAGGCGTGGTACACAAAACACATATTGATGATATAGGAAGCGGCGGTAGCGCAACAGATGCCGATTGGTTTACCGATGGCACAACAGCCGCACCAGGCGCAATTGGCGATAATATTTTTACCCAAGGCAATGTTGAAATCCGCAATAGCGGCAGCGTAACGCGCCCAGCCTATCAAATAAATAGCGACAACTGGTTGTGGAGAGGCTCTGCAGGGGCTCTTAACACTTTTGTTGGAAATACACAAAATACCACCAATACAGGCGATCAAAATACTGCAGTGGGTTATGCAGCTTTAAGGGATAATACAAGTGGGGGATGGAATACTGCTTTAGGTACGAGCGCACTAGAACAAAACTTAACGGGTGCCACAAATACTGCAGTGGGTTATGCAGCTTTAAGGTTTAATACAAGCGGAAGTGAAAATACTGCAATAGGTTATAATGCTTTAACGGGGAATATTACTGGTAACAATAATACCGCTTTAGGTATTCAAGCATTAAACAGCTCCGCCAATGGTAATAATAATGTTGCTATTGGTAAGGATGTGTTTTACCAACTAACCACAGGTAATAGTAATGTTGCCCTTGGCATGGGGGCGGGTGGTCAGCAAACTTCGGGCGATAACAATGTTTATTTAGGTCACGAGGCTGGGGCTAGTAGTGCTGCACATACCAAAAGCGGTAATGTAAATATTGGTTATAGAGCAGGTTTTGGTTACAATACGGATAATCGTTTGTTTATTGAAAACTCAAACAATACAACAACGCCTTTAATTTATGGTGAGTTTGATAATGATATTTTACGTACCAATGCCGAGTTCCAAATTAACGACCCGGCAGTAACGGGCTACCGTTTCCCTACGGCAGACGGTGCAGCCAACGAAATTTTACAAACCGATGGTAACGGAACTTTAAGTTGGGTAGCTGCTGGCGGCGGCGGTGGAGGTGGAACCCTTGACCAAGCCTATGACGAAGGCGGCGCAGGCGCAGGCCGTACAATTGATGCCGTTGACGGTGCAGTACGCATAAATGGCGAAGATGGATTAATAGTTACAGGCACTTTGGGTAGCGGCGATGCCATTGAAGTAACTGGCTCAGGTACGCGTATGTTTTTTAATCCATTAAAAGCAGCTTTTAGGGCAGGCACTGTAAGTGGCACACAATGGGATAATACCAATATAGGCAATTACTCCGTAGCAATGGGAGAAAATACAAGGGCATCAGGTAATAATTCGACCGCAATGGGGCGGAGCTCAATAGCATCTGGTAACTATTCAACAGCAATGGGTTTAAGTTCACAAGCACAAGGCGTTAGATCTACCGCAATGGGTTGGAGTGGAGTTGCATCTGGTTATGTTGCTACTTCAATGGGAGCTGGTACAACAGCTTCAGGAGATTATTCAACTGCAATGGGCAATAGTACTGACGCAATTGGAGATTATTCAACTGCAATGGGGAATAATACATCCGCTTTAGGAAATTTTTCTACTGTAATGGGAACTGCTACAACTGCATCAGGTAGTCATTCAACTGCAATGGGTGAAAATACAACTGCATCAGGTAGTCGTTCAACTGCAATGGGTTTGGAAAATGAAGCTTTTTCATATGGGGAAACGGTTATAGGAACATATAGTACTAATTATGCACCTAATTCTGTTAATTCCATTATTGCAAACGACCGCCTATTTGTAGTGGGCAATGGTACAGCTACTAGTTCAAGAAGCAATGCTTTAACCATGTTGAAAAATGGTACTACCATTATAAATGGTATTGAAAGTGACAACACCAACAACCGCACCTTTTTTGTAAATGGCAGCGCAGGCGGTACAGGCGCATGGTTTAACGATTCGGATAGGAGATACAAAAAGAACATTGAGCCATTGCAAAGCGCATTGGATAAAGTGTTGCAAATTGAAGGCGTTAGCTATGAGTGGGATAACCAAAACTACCCGAACCGTAATTACGAAAAAGGCACGCACATTGGTTTTATCGCGCAAGATTTAGAAAAGGTAGTTCCTGAAGTGGTGAACACCGCAAGCGGCGAGGCAGGTTATAAATCAGTTGCTTACGCGCCTTTAACCGCCTTATTGGTCGAAGCCGTTAAGGAACAACAAACTCAAATCGATTCAGATAAGGAAGAACTAGAGCAGCAGTTAGAAAATCAGCAGCAAACCATTAACCAACAGCAAACAGCTATTGATGTGCAAAACCAAACCATTAACCAACAGCAAGCGGCAATTGATGAGCAAAACCAAACCATTGAAAATCAACAAAAGTTGATTGAGCAAATGATGGAGCAATTGCAAAGCATCAACCAAAAATTAGAAGGCAATGACTAATCTAATATTAAAATATGGATGCTGCGCTTGGCTAATGCTAATGGCTTGGGGCTTAAATGCCCAATTGGTTAACAATAACGGGGCAATGGTTTACACCAATGCCGGCTGCGAGGTTTATGTACTGGGCGATGGCCTTGCCAACAATAGCGGCACTATGGAAAATGCAGGCTACTGGTACATTGATGGCGATATGGAAAACGGCGGGCTTTTAACGGGTTTCGGGCAAAGCACGGGCGTTTATGAGATAAAGCAAAACTGGCTTAACAACGGTGCTTTCCAAGCCGACCAATCGGAGGTGGTGCTATCGGGCGGCAACCAAAACATAGGCGGGGCATCGGTTAGCAGCTTTTACAATTTGAGTTTACTAGGTACAGGCATAAAAAACCAAAGCGTAAACGCCGAGGTGCAAAACCGTTTGGATTTATCGAGCATTGAATTAGATACCGATGCGTACGAAATGTACTTGTCCTCAACCGACCCATTGGCTATTGCCCGCAGCACGGGTTTTGTAAGCAGCCAAGGCAATGGCCGTTTATCATGGAATTTGAATATGGGCAATATCTATTTTTATCCTGTCGGTTTCCACCAATCAAACAGCGATTTGCGCCCCGTAGCTATGCGCGCCAATAATGCAGGTATTTACAAAGTGCGCCTAGCCGAAGGCGAAGCAACGGACGAGGGCTATGATTTACTGAACGTAAATGCCCCCGGCATTTGCGAAGTCAATAAAAGTTTCTTCCATTATGTAGATGCCGAAGGTGCAGGCAATGCTGATATTAGCATTTACAGCCTGCCGTCGGTTGATGGCGAATGGGATAGGCTAATACAATGGAACGGCTTTGAGTGGAACGATACAGAAGTGCCGACAGTGCAGCAATCGGCTGGCTACGATGTGTTAACTATTTCAGATTGGACGGATTTTGATGAACCCGTTTTCGATTTAGCATCCAGCGAAACACCCGAGGTTAACTTCGCCAACGATGCCTACGAAATCCACTACGGGCAGCAAATTGCTTTGGATGCCTTTTATGATGGCGACGAAAATACCATTGCCAATATCGAGTGGTTCGCCCTTGATGAGTTGGACGATACCGATGCGCTTTACAACGAGTTAACCCCTGAAAGCACGGGCGTTTATGGCATCGAAATTACCAATGAGCTAGGTTGCAAAACCAGCGACGAAGCATTTGTTAGGGTAAAAGAAGGGCAGTTGATGTTGCCCACCGCTTTTTCTCCCAACAACGATGGCTATAACGACGAATTGCAGCCCACCAATCCTAATATAACAGAACTGGAATATGCGGTTTACAACCGCTGGGGGCAGCAAATATTTACAGGCAATTTGGATAACCCTGCTTGGGATGGCACTTTTAATGGCGAGCCGCAAGATATCGGTGTTTATCCATTTATAGCAAAATTTCGCCTTGGCGATGGTAGGCGCGAGCTAACCGAAAAAGGCAACATAACATTATTAAGGTAAACGGATAATATGAGCATTTTTGGCGTTGGTTTAGGTTTAAATGTAATTATGGTTTAAAAAATGAAATCCCCCTTCATTTGATTAGACTAACCGTTTATCTAACGGCTGCAAAGTAAAAATTGCAGCCGTTTTTTTTGTTGGTTAAGCAGATAACAAAGGGGTAACCACCCCGCCGACTTTTGTCGGCACCCTCGAATGCGAGCCCAATCCTAATCTAGGAGGGGAATTTGTGGTTGGCAAGACTAGTGTTAAATCAGGAAGGGAATAAACTTGAATAAAAACAGGTTTACTTATTATACCCCGCCGACTTTCCTATTAACCAGAGTTCGATTAATAAAATGAAAAATTAGCAGCAAAACCAATCATAATTTGCAATTTTTTTAAAAATTTGCTTATTCATCCCCCGAATGCGGGCCCAGCCAGATTTTTCGTTTACTCAAAATCGCCCCCTTCAAAGGGGGACAAATTCTGTTTTTTACGAAAATTTTAGTTCTAAGGTATTTCAAAACGTTGATTTTCAAATATTTGAATGTGGTTTTAAAATCGAACTGAGGTTATTAATATGAGGTCAACTTTATTGGGAGAAGGTAAATGGTTGCGTTATTAATTGACTTTCTAAAACCCTTTATTCGTACTAATTTAGTGGTCATAATAAACCATTTTACCCATACAATACCAATTAAAACGCTCAAAACGCAAAAGCATATCTATTACCGTTAAGGCGGATAATAGGGTAGTGGTGAGTGCCCCACGCTTAATGCCGCAAATGCTTATTGATGCTTTTATTAATAAGAAAAAACCGTGGATTGAAAAGAAGTTAGCTTACTTTAAAAGTTTACCCCAAATTGATGAAAATGAACGATTTAAAGAAGGTAGCTTACACTATTTTTTAGGGCAGGAGTATCAACTTAAAATTGTTAATGGTAAGAATCAAATTCGTTTGGTTGATGGAGTGTTTTATGTGCAATGTAACAATCCTTTAAGGGTTGAAAAATTGCTGGATAAGTGGTATCGAAAACAAGCTGAAATTTTGTTTGCTAATAGGCTGAGGCATTGTTATGAATTAATGGAGAAACTTGAATTACCTTTTCCCCTTTTAAAAATTAGAAAGATGAAGCGGCGTTGGGGCAGTTGCAGTAGTAAAGGCAATATTACCTTAAATCTTAATTTAATGAAAACGCCTTTACCCTGTATTGATTATGTAATAATTCATGAGTTGTGCCACCTAAAAGTGTTTAATCATAGCAAGGCTTTTTATGATTTACAAAGCCAGTATGTGCCCGATTGGAAGGAGCGGAAAAAGGTGTTGAATCGTTTTCAATTGGTGTAATTAAAAAATGGCGACTTTTTGAGTTTGGCTATTGCCGTTTTGTTCTATTTTAACCAGTACAACTTGCTTTGACCAGCTTTGTGTATTGATTCTTAAACTACTTTGCTGTTCAACTTCTTTTAATAATTGTCCATTTAAGTTGAAAATTGAAATATTTACAGCTTGATTACTTTGTATATGCAATTGCCCTTTGTGTTGTAGTATGTTTAGCCCAATTTGATTGGTGATTAAAGGCGTATTTGTAGCTAAATTGCCTGAATTTTCGAACTTTTTAGTTGAATAAAGGCGGTATTCTCCTTCGGAGAAGGTGATGGGTAGGCTTAAATCATCTACAAAAATAGAATCGCCGGTGTAAAACTCGTACCACCAGCCTGTTTGGTTAAATTCTGGCACTATTTGTTTAGGATAAACATCAAAATTGCCAAGTATTGTAACGGTTTCTTCATCTCCATAAAGGTGAATACGTTTAATAATTGATGAGGCAACATCTAATTCAAAGTTTTCAGTTTGAAAAACAGTTTCTGTATTCTTTAAATGGATTAGTGCGGCATAAACATCATGTAAATGTTTGCGATTGGGTTCATTAAAATAATCCCAACGTACTGGTTTTTCGCCTAAACGACCATTGTAATTGATGCTATAATCATAGCCCAGTTCGCCAAACTGCCATATCAATTTAGGGCCAGGAACAGGAAAAAAGAAGTTAGCAGAAAGGGCGCAACGTTGCAATGCAATATCTAAATCAGTAATATCGTAATCTAAACCGGTATTGCCTTCTTGTAAACAACGATACATCATTCGTTCTTCGTCATGGCTTTCCATATAGCCGATGGTATGTGGGGCATCCCAGCCACGGTTTTGGTACGAAATCCAACTAAAATTGCTGCCGCTAGTACCTTTTGCAGCTTGGCTGTAATTGTAATTGTGGTTGCCCCATAATAACATGCCGTAATTTGCTAGTTCGGTTTCTTCATCGTTATCTGCAAAATGTTCAAGTATAATATAGGTTTCAGGGGAGTTAGCCCAAATAAAGTCGGCTATATTTTTCCATAACTGAATGCGTGAAGCATCGTAGTTGCCCCATGCGGCAGTATTGCCCAAAGTGTTGTTTTGGGTAAATCCTTTTGAGAGGTCGAATCGGAAACCATCAATTTTATACTCTTGCAACCAATGGCTAACTACTTTTTGTACATAGTTTTTAGTGGCATCGGTTTGGTGGTTAAAGTCGTAGCCAACATTAAAATCGTGTGTTGCAATTGTGTTAAACCAGGGCGATTGAGCCGTTGGGGCATTGTTGTTAAAATACATTTGAACCATCGGGCTTTGCCCAAAATGGTGATTTAAAACAATATCGAGGATAACGGCAATACCTCGTTGATGGCACTCATCAACCAGTTGTTTAAAGTGGTTTTTTGTGCCGTAGTATTTATCAAGTGCTAGGGCAAAACTTGTGTTGTAACCCCAGCTGCTATTGGCTTCAAATTCGGCTATGGGCATTAACTCAATGGCATTAATGCCGAGGTTTTCTAAATAGTCAAGTTTTTCAATAACAGCCTCAAAGGTGTGTTGCTCAGTAAAATCGCGAATTAGCAATTCGTAAATAACTAGCTTATCCTTATCTGGCGCTTGGTAGTTGGTGGTTTGCCAATTATAGTTAGGTTGATTAATTTGAAAAGTAGAAACTATGCCCCAAGCTGAACCAGCAGGAAAAGGTGGTAGATTTGGGTAAACTGATTGGCTGATAAAGGGGTCGTTCCACATATCGAGAATTTGCTCGCAAAATGGGTCGGCAATGCGTAAATCATCCACCAAATATTGATAGCGATAAATACTTTCAGCCTCTAAACCATTTAACTCAACCCAAAATTGCTGAAAATTGGGTGTTCTGTTCATATAGGTATTATCGCTAACTTCCCAATTGCTAAAATCGCCTAGCGCAAAGGCATAATCTTTATAAGGGGCGTATAATACCAATACAACCGTTGAATTATCAATTGTATTAATACCTTCTTGTAAATTGGGGTAGGGTAGCGGTGCAAGGCTTACAGGACCACGGACAAAAAAGTAGCCACTTTCTGTAATGTTATCGCCATTATTTGAGGCTGAAACGACAAAATCATGTCGTCCGAGTTGATTTGCGGTTAGGCTAAAGTTAATTTGATTTGCAGTTTGAACAACCGAACCGTTAATTGAAAGTTGCATGTTTTGAGCATTTGATGCTTGTGCTGCAATTTGCACTTCATCTCCAAGTTCATATATTGGCGGATTGGTATCGGGTAAGGTAATGTTGATATTTAAACCATCTTCAAACAAGTTAACAAAAATGTCGCCTCCACCATCGGTTTTACCTTCGAGCCATTGGCCATTTACTTGTTGTGCGCTTCTAAAAACAAATGCTAATTGTAGTATATCTTCTCCATCAGGTACAGCATAAAAGGCTTTTGGGTTTGGGCTAATTGTAATAGAATATAAGTTGCCGCCTAGGGCTTCCATTTTGGTTTCGGGGGTGTTTTCGCCCCATTCACTTTTAACATATTTCCAATCGTTAGCGGCAACACTTTGGTTTGTAATAACCCCCGTATGTGCATACACATCGCCTGTATAGTTAGCTAGGCCACCGCTGCCTAAAGCTGCATTAAAAAAAACTGTAACTTCTTGATTTTGAGTGGGAATAGCGGGGGTGGTATAAACCAATTGCGCATTTAACTGTAAACTTATAAATGTTGTAAATACTATAAGTAGTAATGCAAGTGGCTTATTTATTATTTTTTTAAAGTGCATTTTTTGTTGTTTAAGCACAGTTAATTGTTAGTGTAAAATACAGCCAATTTTTAAAATTATCAATTGCAATATTTATATTTAACATGCCTAATACTGGTAAGTTAAACAAAAACGAAATGGCTTATGAAGCAAATTTACCTATCATTTGTTTTGCTTTTTTTTAGTTGTTTTTTATTTGGACAGGGTGCTACTATTACTGGTACAATTTACGATTCGTCGGATGCGCCATTGCCCGGTGTTACTGTTAGATTAGAAGGTACAAACTTGGGTGCAGCTTCGGATGAAGAGGGGCGTTATATGATTAAAACGATGAAGCCAGGCGAGTTTACTTTAGTTTACTCATTTATAGGGTTTAAAACCATTAAGGAAACAATAGTTGCTGAAGAGGACCAGTTGATGGTAATTGACAAAGTGATGTATGACGATACTGAATTTTTAGATGAGGTTGTTGTGGTAGGTTACGGAGTACAGCGAAAACGTGCTAGTGTCGGTTCAATTAGTACTATCGAATCTAAGGAGGTGAACGATGTAATTGGTGGTAGTTTTGATAATAGCTTGCAAGGTAAGGCACCAGGTTTGCAAATTACACAAAGTAGTGGTGTTGCTGGTGCGGGTTCGGTTATTAGGGTACGAGGTTCGGGTAGTATAACGGCTGGTGGCGACCCGCTTGTTGTTGTGGATGGAATACCTATTATTACGGATAATTTTATTGCTGGGGATAGGAATGCTCAAAACAATAATCCTTTGGCGGCTATTAATCCTAATGATATTGAATCAGTTGAAATATTGAAAGATGCTTCGGCAACGGCTATTTATGGTTCGCGGGGTGCAAATGGGGTTATTATTATTACTACAAAGCGGGGTTTAACAAAGGATAAAAGTAAGCCGCAATATAGTTTTAGTGCTCGTTGGGGGTTAAGTACTCCATCAGTTTTACCTGAAATGCTAACAGCGCAAGAGTGGATACAAATACAGCAAGAGGCTTGGGAAAATGATGGGAATGTAGGGCGTGCACCTTTGCCTAACAATTTAAGTTATGATGATATTGAGGGTGTTAATACTAATTGGATTGATGAGGTTATTGAACCTGGTTTTAAGCAAGATTATAATTTTTCAGTAAGGACGGGTGGAAGTAAAATTCGTACTTATTCGGGGGTATCCTATACAAATTCGGGTAGTTTTTTAAAGGATAATAAGCTAAAGCGTTATAGCGGAAGGTTTAATGTTGATATTTTACCAATTAAGTGGCTGCAATTGAGTTTATCAACTGGTGTGTCGCGTACAGAAAATGAAAAGGTGCGGCAAGCTTGGGCCGGGGGTTTGGGTTATGCCCTTTCAACGGCTTTGCCCATTTTTCCAATACATAATGAAGCGGGGGATTATTACAGTATATATACTAACCCTGTTGCACAGGCTGAGTTAACTGATGATGTTTCGCATGAGTGGCGATCGTTTAACAGTTTTAATGTAATTGTAAAGCCAATAAAGGGTTTGGAATGGATTACATCGGGCAATTATGAGTTTATGCGCCTAAACGATTATACATTTGAGGACTTAGGGTGGACCAATACATTTAATGTATCAAAGCGTTGGCGTTATACTTTAAAAAACCGATCAATTTACTCAACGGTAGCTTACCAAGTTCCTATAAAAAATAAAAAACACCAGCTAAAGGCTATGGCCGGTACGGAGTATTCGCAATATGATAAATTTGAGCGATATACTGAGTTAGAAAACATTGATGGCCATATTTTTGGTGGCTTTGACTTAGCTGATAATATAGACCCTGAAATTGGTAATCCAAATCATTTTGGTTCGAAAAATGAGGATAAGGGTGGGATTGACCAATGGAAGTTTCATAGTTATTTTACTAGATGGAATTATAGTTTTAAAGACCGTTACTTACTTCAATTGGTGTATAGGTATGATGGTTCGTCGAAGTTTGGCTCGCAAAAACGCTTTGGTAGTTTTCCGTCAATCGGGGTGGGTTGGATAGTATCTGACGAGGGTTTTATGGAAAACCAAGATGTGATTAATTTTTTAAAATTGAAGGCAAGCTGGGGTTATTCGGGCAATTCGGATATTGATTGGGATGAACAATATGTGCGTTTTGAAACCAACTCAACAGCTACTTATAATGGGCAGCCCATTATTTTTCAAAAGAAGTTTGCGAATAGAGCAATACAATGGGAATCGTCGCAGACTTATGATGCTGGCTTAGAATTAGGGCTTTGGAAGGATAGAGTAAGCCTTGAGTTTTCATATTATTATCGTTTGGTGCGCGAGGGCT
>Ga0163109_10003993_pt1 | contig 11251 bp, 9 predicted proteins | sample CRUFie1St13metaG_FD_108704 | JGI IMG/M metagenome (GOLD analysis project Ga0163109, IMG submission 108704) | Marine microbial communities from the Costa Rica Dome - CRUD Field 142mm St13 metaG | ecosystem: Environmental > Aquatic > Marine > Oceanic > Photic zone | place: Costa Rica: the Eastern... | reverse complement strand
TTTACTTAAAAATTTTTTGGAGAAAATTATGAAAAGAATCCTATTTTTATCACTTTTAGTGCCGTTCTTCACTGTTGCTGAACTTTGGGTTGACTATGAACCTGCTGAGCAAGTTACAGAAATGACTGTAGTAAAAGTAAAGCCAAATATGGTTGATGATTACCTTATGGGAATTAAAAGAACTTGGGTAGATTCATGTGAAATACAAAAGGAACTTGGACACATTGTTGGTTGCGCAGTTTATACAGCAGATACTGCTGGAACAGATCCAAATGTTTTCTTAACAATAACTTATGAAAATCTAGCTGCTATGGGTCCTGATAAAGAAAAATATGAGGAATTTATGAAAGCATGGAGAAAAAAGATCTCCGAAGATGATCAGAGTGAAATAGCTGGCGGCTATGGTGATATGAGAGAAATCGTAGACCTTGTTATTTTAAGAAAAGTAAACTTTAAATAATCTTATCTGGGCAGGGCAATCCTGCCCAAATTTTTCATTATGAATATTCTATTTCTTTGTGTTGGAAATTCTGCTAGAAGTCAAATCGCCGAAGGTCTTGCAAAAGAAATGTTTTCTGAAAAATTTCATATTAAAAGCGCTGGATCAAATCCTACAGGCTACATCCACGATGGAGCTATTAAAACCATGAATGAGATTGGAATAGATATTTCAGAATACTCCTCAAAATCAATCAATGACCTTGATGATCAATTTATAAAAAATTTAGATTTTGTTATCACCTTGTGCGCTGAGGAAGTCTGCCCAATACTTCCGCATGAGGCTAAATTAATTAAATGGCCAACTGAAGACCCCGTCAACTCTAACTTTTGTAAGATCGAGAATAAAATTGTATTTAGAAAAACTAGGGAAAATATTTATCAGCTTCTAAAGAAATTTATGATTGATAATTTTAAAGCTTAATAGACATTTTTTTTGTTAATATAACTTCATGGAATTAAATCCTTCAAAAATCTCATTTGGAAGAAATGAAACTTTTAATTTACGATATTCTTGGTTGAATAAAGGGTTAAATGAGTTCAAGTTAAATAAGAATATATTTTTATCAAAGGAAGCTCCATTAGTTCTTGGAGTAGGCAAAAATATGGTTAGCTCTATAAAGTATTGGTTAAATGCATATCAGATTTTAGACTTTTCATCTACAGAACCTTCGCAAACAAGATTTGGTGAAATTATCGATAAAAAGGATCCTTATTTAGAAAACATAATTTCTTTATGGTTGCTTCACTGGAAGTTGTGCACTAATCCAAATAATGCAACTCTTTATTATTGGTTTTTTAATTGCTATAAAAAAAATAAATTTACAAAAATCGAATTTTTAAATGACCTTAATCTTTGGCTTGATGATATTGGTTCTAAGAAGGTTTCTTCAGCTACACTTGAAAGAGATGCCTTATTGCTGCTAAAAACATTTTCTTCATCATCAGAGGAAACAAAAAATTTTGAGGAGCTCTTAGAGAACCCTTTCAGTGTGTTGAATCTGCTCTCTAAAAATAATGATGGTTCTTATTCTTCCACTTATGAGCCAAGAGAATCAATCAGTTGCTCGTTAATAGGTTATTGTATTATTGAAATCTTTAACTCTACCCAAAGTAAAGATTTATTTGAGAATACAAGAAAAAGAACACAAATGCCTGTTGGAGAATTTTTAAATGAGCAGCCCTCTATATCAAAAATTTTTAGGATCAATGAAAGTTTTTTTTACCAACTACTCGATGAATTAATTCATAAGTATCCAAATATATTTGGTTTCAATGAAACAGCTGGACAGAGAATTATTGAACTTAAAGATATTGAAATAGATGCTAATGATTTCATAGGAAATCTTTATACCTAGATATGAAATTAGAAAAACTAGTCAAAGTTGATAATTGGTTTTCAAGATCAATTAATCTTGAAAGAGATAGTTTTTCAATTGATGCAATTAATGCATATGTACCCACATCAACCTCAATTAAGACTCTTAGATCACTTCTCGCAAGTTTTAATAATAAAAAGATAGCAAGATCATGGTCTTTGATAGGACCTTATGGCTCTGGCAAATCCTCTTTTGGTATTTTTCTGAATGCTCTCCTTCAACCCTCTTCTTCAAAGCAGTTTGAATTAGCAATAGACAAGATTGCAGAGCTTGATAGTGAGTTAGCAAAAGATTTTTTTAAGAAGCTTAATAAATCTGAGGGGTGTTTAAATATTCTTCTTACAGGTTCTTATAATGGGCTTACAAAGAAGCTATTCGATAGCATTTGTCTTGGAGCAGTTGATAGCTCTCTAGAAAAGAAGTTCAAAAATAAGTTAATTACTTACCATAGAGACCACAAAGATAACCCACAGTCAGGAAATGTTCTTGAAATAATTTCAATGTTACAAATGTGCCTTGAAGATTCAAAGCATAACTTTAAAGGCATTACGATAACAATTGATGAGCTGGGCAAACATGTTGAATATGCAGGCAGTAATCAGAAGGATGGAGATATTTATATTCTTCAGGAGCTTGCAGAATATTGTGTTAAAGAATCAAAAATACCAGTCTTTTTTAATGTAATGCTTCACCAGGCCATAGAGTTTTATGCGAAGGATTTAGATAAAGAAACTAAAAATGAGTGGAGAAAGATTCAAGGTAGATTTGAGGAAATCTCCTTTATCGAGGGGCCTGAGCAATCTATGCGAGTGATAGCTAAAGCCTTGAATCATAATTTAACTAAAAATCAGACAGCTAATATCAAAAAAGATTTAAAAATACCTGTTCAGGCTCTTCTTAAAATCAAGGTTTTTCCTAACATTACAAAGATTAGAGAAGGAGTAAATTTTTTCTCAGAAGTTTTCCCCTTTCACCCTTTAACAGCTTTTATTCTGCCATTACTAGCTCAGAAACTTGCTCAAAATGAAAGAACAGTATTCACATTTTTGGGTAGCTCCGAAACATTAGGATTTCAAGATCTTATTAGTCAACTAGATTTCCCAAAAACAGTAATGCCTCATCATATATTTGACTATTTTGTAAATCATCAAGGGTCATATATTTTTGATCATCTTACACACAGAAGATGGATAGAGGTATTAAATGCAATTGATAGAGCTGGTGATCAAGATCAGGAAACAATAAAAATATTAAAAACTATTGGGTTGCTTAATATTATTGGCTCAATAGCTAACTTAAGGAGTTCTTATGAATTACTTTCGATAATATTTGGCTCAAAGGCATTAAAAAAATCAATAGCAGCCCTTGAAAATAAATCATTGATTACTTACAGAAAGCATAATGATGAGTACCGAGTTTGGCAGGGAAGTGATTTTGATTTAGAAGATGCTCTTAATAAAGAACTCGATCAGTTTGAAGACTTTGATATTGCTAATGAGCTGAATAATTTAGTTAAACCAGTACCACTGGTTGCTAAAAAGTACTCAATTCAAAGCCATACACTTAGATACTTCAAGACTTCGTATATCTCAGATATTAGTTTCTCATTACTTAATGAAGAAAATTATCCGACAGAACCAGAATTGTTTATTGTCCTTAACCAAAATAAGGTCAAGACAAAAGATCTTAAAGAAAAGTATTCAAAACTTCCAAAAAACATTTTAGTCATTGATGTCAACTCGAAAGAGAAATTTGAAGGTAATGCAAAAGAGTTAAAAGCTCTCAGAAATATCTATCTTAATTCTGAAAAAATCACCAATGATCCTATTGCCAAAAAAGAGATTTCTAGTCAAATTGATCACTTAGAGAGAATGTTAAAAAATGGATTGAAGTTTATAACTCAATCAACAGATCTCAGCTGGATTCATCAGGGAAAAAAATTAAAGATAAAAAATGTTTTAGATATTCAATCTCATTTAAGCAATATTCTTGAAGATATCTATTATCATTCTCCAATTCTTCGAAATGAGCTCATTAATAGAGATAATATTTCAGCTCAAGGCCAATCAGCTAGGACTAGCTTAATAAAAATGATGGGTAACAGAGAAAATAGAATGCTTCAGGATTTAGGATATGAGGCAGACAAATTTCCACCTGATAAAACTATTTTTAATGCAATTTTTAATCAATCAGGCTTATATCAAAAAGCTGATCCTGGATATATCTTTGCCTACCCAAAGAAAAATCATCCATTGTTTCAAGTATATGAGTTTATAAAAAAATCATTATCAAAAGATGAACCTGTCTCTTATTTTGAATTATGTGGCAAGCTCTCAGAACCTCCATTTGGAATTAAAAGGGGGCTTCATCCTGTCATCTTTTTTGGATTTTATTACTCAGTTGAGGCAAATATGGCTATGTATGAAGATGGAATATTTATGCCTTATCTCGACAATGAAGCAGTTGACAGGATTGTTAGAAAGGGAGACCATTTTGCATTTCAACTTCACACTTTTAAAGACCAAGATAAGCTTATAGGAGCATATAGTGATCTATTTCTTAAAAAAGAATCAACTAATATTCTTACTATAGTCAGAGCTTTTACTAGACAAATGAAGGCATTACCTGAGTTTACTCTGCAGACAAGAAACTCCTCAAGAATAAGCAATAAAGCCATAAAATTAAGATCTGCTTTTGACTCATCAAAATCACCACATGATCTTTTTACTAGAGATATTCCTAAAGCATTAGGCTATAAGAAAACTGATCTGAGTGATTCAAATAAATTAAATAGTTTTGTTGATGAGTTAAACAAGGTAATGACTGAACTTAAGTCATGTTATGGAAAAATGATTGAGGAGCAGCGAACTAAATTTGCTCAGATTTTTGGATTTGATGCTAGTGACTCGCTTGAGAAGCTCCAAAAAAAGATACATAGTAGGTATTCTGTAATTGAAGACTTTACAATTGATAATCTCTCTTTAAAACCTTTTTTAAGTAGACTGCTTCTAGATATTGATCCTGAAATTTGGTTTGAAGGTGTATTAACAATTTTAGAGAATACAAATCCAAGAAAATGGCGAGATGAAACTTTGCTCGAAGCAGATATAAAACTTAAACATTTTGCAGAGCGCATAAGAGATATTGAGATGTTAAAAAGCTATCAGATTCATCAAACCACTACCATGGAGCAAGACATATTTGGTTTAAGGGTAACAAATCATGGAAAGAAAAAGAATATTGATAAAATTGTGACACTAGAAAAGAAAGAAAAAGAAGAATATGATTTAATTAGTAAAGAGCTTGAGACCTTGTTAAATAAGGCTGGTTTTAAAGATAAAGACAAGCAAATAGCAGCTCTGGTGGCAAAAATAAACGATATAGAAAACGCCAACTTAAAGCTGAAAAAAACGGATTTGAAGCTTGTGAAAAACGAAAGAGATGATTAATGCATTTTAGCGAACTAAACCAACAAAATAATGTAAGACATGTTCTTGGCATCTCAGGCGGTAAAGATAGTGCTGCCTTGGCAATCTATATTAAAGATCGTTATCCAGAAATAAGTAAGAAAATGGAGTATTTTTTCACTGATACGGGATCAGAATTAAAAGAAATCTATGAGTTTTTAGATAAGCTTGAAGCCTTTTTAGATGCAAAAATCCATAGACTTAGCAGTGGTAAACCTTTTGAGCATTGGTTAAAGGTTCATAACGACTATCTGCCATCAGCTAAGCAAAGATGGTGCACGCGCGTTATGAAGATTAAACCGTTTGAAGAGTTTGTCGGTGATGACGAAGTAATAAGCTATGTTGGTATTAGAGCTGACGAAAATCGGGGAGGATATCAAAGTAGCAAAGAAACTATCAAACCAGTATTCCCATTTGTGGAAGATGGAATAATGCGCGGAGATGTATTTAACATCCTAGAAAAATCGACTGGAGTTCCAAAATATTATGATTGGAGATCTAGATCTGGTTGTTATTTTTGTTTCTTTCAGCGTGAGTCAGAATGGCTTGGCTTAAAACGAAAACATCCTAAACTTTTTGAGAGAGCTAAAGCTTTTGAGGAGGATTCAGGTAATGGTTTTACCTGGAGGCAAGGAGCGACCCTTGACGAAGTAGTTGCAAAGGCTGAAGCAAAAGAAGCTGCTAATGGCGGAAATATAATAGCTACTGACAGATCATCAAAAATGCAACGATGGCAAGATATCATCGATAATGAAATTGATGAAGAAGATGATGATATAGGCTGCCTAACTTGCAGCCTTTAAGTCTTTCATGTTTATTTGCGAACAAAAAAATAAGTATTATCAAATCTCTTTCAATATCGCAATCCTTGACAAAAACAATGAAGATATTCTTTATGAAGACAATCTTATTTCAATAAATAGACAAGCAATTGAAAACTTTTGTGAATATTTCAAAATAGTCCTATCTATTGAGCCACTAAAAATCAAAATTAGATACAGTGATCTTTTAACAGAGATAAGCGTCCTTGAAAATAAATCTAAGACTAAAGATTATATTCGTAAAAGATATAAACAAAATGAACTTTCCGCATGTTTTTTTAAAAAAGATCTATACCCTGAACATTTCTCTCTTAAGCCATATCAAAATGATGGCATAAATTGGCTATTAAAAAAAAGGGGCAGATTGCTTGCTGATGATATGGGGTTAGGAAAAACAGCTCAAGCAATTGTTGCCTCTACATTATTGATTAGAAAGGCACAAATAAAAAGCGTTCTAATAGTATGCCCAAGATCTTTAATGCAGAATTGGGCTGATGAGCTTGAGGTGTGGGCGCAATCTTTTAAATGCTATATGGTTCAATCAAGTGCTAACACCGAGGAGTTGTGGAAAGGAATTATTTCTCACGGACATTTCTTCATAATCAATTATGATCAAGCAAGAAAGATTGCACCTTCTTTACTATTAAATACCCCTGAGCTAATTATTTGTGACGAGGCGCATAAGTTAAGAAAGAAAACTTCGTTGGTTCATAATGGTCTAAAAAAAATATCTAAAAATGCAAAAAGATTCTGGGCTTTAACAGGTACCCCAATCGAGAAGAATGTTGATGATCTAATAAGCATTATGCAGTTAGTAAGACCAAATGCCTATAATTCTTCAGTTAGAAAATTGTCACCAATCACTGTAAAAGGCATGATGATGAGAAATGTTCTTAGAAGATTAAAAGTAGATGTTTTGAAAGATCTATCAGATTTAAATGAGCAAACCATATACGTTAGGTTAAATGACAAACAGCAAAAAGCCTATGATAATACTCTTAAAAAGATTAACAAAAATGATAAAAGTGAGATTCTTAAAATATTCAATGACTTACGTATAATTTGTGATGATTTTAATGGTCAAAGTTCAAAGTTTGATTGTGCCTGTGATTTACTTGAAAAGATCAAAGCAAAAAATGAAAAAGTCGTTATATTTTCTTACACATTGAATCCCTTGAAAGAAATGCTTAGAAGAATAGAAAAGATTTTTGGAAGAGAGTCTGGTTACTTATTTGAGGGCAAGATGGACATATCAGAGAGGAATGAGGTTATTAGTAAGTTTAAAAAAGATCCCAATACTTTTTCGTTACTGTGTTCAGGAAAAATTGCTGGTGAAGGACTTAATTTAACTGAAGCTAATAATGTAATTTTCTTAAATGAGTGGTGGAACCCATCTTCAAATAATCAAGCAAGAGATAGAGTTCATAGGATTGGCCAAACAAAAAATGTCTCAATCTTCAATATAAGAACAAAGAATACAGTTGAAGAATCTCTTGATAATATACTTAAAGAAAAAAAAGAAATTACAAATGATGTAATCGAAGCAATGGTATTAAGACCTTAGTTATATTATGGAGAAATTAAATTTTAGAAATATAGAAAAGCATATTTCGGATGCAATTATTTATGATATGGCATCTAACTATTGTGTTCCTGCTTTATATGAGTATCTGAGGAGGATTAGATCAAGAATTAATTCTCAACATACCTCAAAATACAAAAAAATGTTTAGAGATATAAAAAGGCTTCACGCTAACTTCTCTAAAACCCACAAAAAATTTATCTCACTAAATCATCTTTTATCACTTAGCTCAAAAGAAATAACTATAGAAGCAAAGAAGCTTACACTCATAACCCCAAAACTATATGATGCTCCTGTAAGAGCGTTAGTGTCACCTGTTAATTCAGATTACATCAACAAATCTTTCATGTCCCAAAGACTTGGATACAGAATAAGTCATATGACGAATGATTTAAATAAAGGAAAGTTTAGATTTGAGGACGAGATAAAACTCAGCAATAGGCAATTATATGAGATCAAAGCTTCAATACTTTTTTTAAACTGGTTTTTAGTTAAACCAGTTTACATTAGGCCTGTTGTTGGGTTTATGAAATATTCATTTAATTCAATTACAGTGAAAAATTATACGTCAATGACTACAGTGGCTTTTTTAAATCTTATTGGTGCTCGTCAAAAATTAACTAATAGAGAATTGAATTATTTGGAAGAAAAGATATGTAGAAAGGAGGGTAAGTATTTTATAAGATCTGACTCTGACAAGTTAAGGAATTTTTTAGATGGAACACCTAGCAATAGATTGAAAACAATAAGAAGACTTTACAAATCAATTTATAAAATGGGCTTAATCGAATTAGAGCTATTAGATAGATTACCTATATTCGTTATCTTAAACAAACTCTCTGAAAGTGATTACAGATTTCTTAAAAGACTTTTCGATTTAGGCTACAACAGATTACTACATCTTCGATTCTTAGAGGATAAAAGCTTTGAACTTCTTCAAGATAAAAGATTGCAGGAGATTACACTAAAACTAGCTTCTACTAATTTCTGATTTATTTTTTTCGATACTCTTCCAAAGAGCTTCCTGCTCGTCTTCAGGACAGTTTAAGTATGACTGGTAGTAGGCTTTTAGTTCTGCAATATCTTCATCATCTTTCTCAACTAGCCCCACTATCCATTGGATAATATCATTACATCTTTCAATTCTTTTAGATCTATCTTCATTGGCTATAGACCAATCATCATTTTCATTTTTTGTAAGTATCAAATGTCGCCACGGAGCTTCAAATAAAGACCATTCCACTTTTGATAGCACACTCAGCGATTCAACCATCTCGTCATAGGTTTCAGCTTCATCATCATTTAGTAAAGTTCTAGCAATTGGAGCAAGTATCTCTTCTTGTATCAATGGTCTAAAAAGTGCATTGTTTTCAGAACCCTCTTTATGCTCTAAATCTTCATTATCTGCATTATTAGTTCTCATTAATTTAGGGTCTTTATTTTTAAGATCAGGCATTGCATCTAAAAGAGCAGTCCAAACATTTGAAAGTTCTGAATAGTACTTTTCAATATCTTCATCAGAAGGCCTGCTCTGCTTATATTGGTCAATTTTTATTGATTTGCCAGATAAGCTATCAATTTTCCAGTCAGTCTCATTAACTGTAGTCTTAAGAAGTTCATAATTCATGGCATAAAGAGTTTGAAGAGAGGTAAAGAAAGCTGAAGGTGAAGCGGTTCCACTTCCAGTTTTAAAAGATTTTATATTTTTTCCTTTGCATAAAATCTTTTCATTATCAGCAGCAGCTCCATCCCAAAAAAAGAACTCGTGCTCTTGAATCAGCTGTCTTGTAACAATTGCAAATAGATCATCCTCATCCATAGCAATAATTGTATCTTTATCAACTGGTTTTGCATTTCTATTGAGTGCAGAAAAAAGTCGTCTAAACTTTTTTCTCCATGCTTCTGTATCACCTGATGTTGTAACAATAATTACTGACACAGACTCATCTTTAAAACCTTCTGGGACCGAGACACCTATATTTTCTAAATGTTTCCTGCCTTTTTCAGTAGTATCTAAAAGAGTTTGTATTGACGTAACACGATGCTGTCCATCAAGTGCATAATAATTCTCACCACCATCAAACTTTAAGATTCCATAGTCACCATTACCGTCATAAAAAAATGCCTGTTCATCATTATCAGGTTTTATTTCAGCAAAAGTGGGAGTCCCGCCTCTAGCAGCAACAACAATTGATGAATAAAATCTATCTTCTCTATTTGCAAGAAATCTCACCATCTCATTTTTAGCACGAGAACTTCTTGCTCTTTGATAAATATTATCGAGAGTCTTGTTCTCTTCAAAATCTTCAGCGAATCCAATAGAGGTAGCAACATCTCTCATTCTCATCTTAATTGCATAATAGACCCAGCCCTCATCTTCTGAGCCCATATTAAGTTTTAATGCAGGATATACCTTAGCTACCATGTATTAGAATATACATTATTTTACTTTTAAGTTAAATAGGCCTAAATTCACCAAGACTTGCTTCAATAACTCTTTTCTCCTGTTTTACTGAATCAATTTTATTAACAACTTTCCCAAAGCAGTCAATCATTGGTTGTTCAAAAGTATTTTGTATATCTTTCTTCACGTAAGGATCGATTTTTAAGAAAAGAAAAGTTAATTTATTTCCATAACATTCTGCCATTTCTAAGATTTCTTTCTTTCTAAGATGATTTTTAAACCTTCTCCTTAAATTATTTGATATACCCACATATATTGGTGTCCTAATTTGGTCAAGAAGTTTATTATTTGCATTTGGTATTGAAACACAATACATATAAATACCCCCTTTTTCTGTTACTAATCTAGATGAGCTTGAAACATAACTAACTTTTCTCCAATTACCATTTAAGAATTCTTCAGGGAGAGATTCCCAATGAATATTTTTTACTGACCAAGTTTTTCTCATCTCTTAAAAGAAGATTTTAGAGACATAATACACTATAGGTTATTATTATTTGAATGGTTTCTAGTTATTCCTTTGAAATAAAGTTTAAGCTTTAGAAAAAAAATAACCTTCATTTAGAAAACAATATTTAACAATATATTTTTAATGAATTAGCCCAGTAGGGCGCATTATATTTTCTGCTGAATTGAATTATATCTCTGGAGAGAGGCAAATTATTTAATGTTATCTGGTATTTAGGGTCAAATGTATCCATAGATTGAAGATAGTTTTTCATAATCTCAAGTTTTAATTCACTGTCACTTAAATATAAACTTTTATTTGTGGACACATCAATTTGATTAATCTTAATGATGCGTAAAGCACAATTTTTTAAAACTTGTTTAAATTGCTTGAATTTGGATTTACTTAAATATGCTTTTGCAGCATCTTGCTCAAATCTGAATAGATAGTCTATAAGTTTTAAAAAAGCATTACCTGTCAACTTACCTATCTTATCTTTTTTAAGTAATTTCCCAGCAGCTACCTCGATGGCATCATAAATTTTAATATGCCTTTTTCTAAAATATTTCACAGTTTCTAAATCCCTCTCTAT
>Ga0163109_10003989_pt1 | contig 11254 bp, 9 predicted proteins | sample CRUFie1St13metaG_FD_108704 | JGI IMG/M metagenome (GOLD analysis project Ga0163109, IMG submission 108704) | Marine microbial communities from the Costa Rica Dome - CRUD Field 142mm St13 metaG | ecosystem: Environmental > Aquatic > Marine > Oceanic > Photic zone | place: Costa Rica: the Eastern... | reverse complement strand
TGGATGTAAGTTTTGGACAACTATTATATTTATCTATTCTAGCGAGAGACAAACATTTACAAAATAAAATACGTCAAAAAAATAAATCAGTTGACAAAAATATTCCTTTTGTAATATATTTAGGTGCTATGCACTTTAAAAATTATAAATATTTCTTAAATTCAGATTACGAAGAAATAAATTTACTTGGAAAAATACAAAGTGAAACACCACCGGACAACAATCATTTTTTTCCAGTCACAGACACTAAATATTATAAATACAGAAAAAGTTATAGAGATTTATTAAAGGATAAAGGAATTGCATTAAGTACAATTAAACTTGATAAAGCAGCACCAGGATTACAAGATTGGGTTGAACAAAGGAGAATAGAAAACAAAGGTAATTATTCACACTATTTTGGTAAAAGAAAACGTAAGCGTAAAGTTAAAAGAAAGCGTAAACGTAAAGTTATTAGAAGGATAAAACAAAAATAATTGTCCTTACACAGTATTTTACAAAAATATTACATAAAGATAATTTAACGTTACTACCATGGATAAATTCATAAGAAAGAAAGTTGATTTTGATAAAAGTAAATCGATTGTCTTCCAAGTAAGAGAATGGTACAGTGGAGACATTAAACAAGACGATGATGCTGACTCCGAAGATGAGGATAGTGATAAAAAATTTCAAATTTACATGTTTGGAGTCACACAAGAAGGTAATACTGTATGCGTCAACATTAAAAATTTTAAAGCCTTCTTCTACCTTAAAGTTAAGTCTGGGGAAGAATGGAATGATTTTATGGTAAAACAATTTAAAGCTTTACTCAAAAAAAGATTAGGTAAAAACGGAAAGTACCTAACTGGATGTAAGCTTGTATTCAGAAAAGATGTCTACGGATTCAATAACCATAAGAAATTTGCTTTCTTAAAATTGTCATTCAGTAACCTTAAAGTTATGGCAGGATGTAAATGGGGTTTCAAAAAGAAGAAATACAAATTCAACAATTTTACTATTGACCGTCTTCTTACCAATAAACTTTATAACGCTAATTTAGACCCTATACTCACTTTTGTACATCGTAACGACATTCTTACTGCAGGTTGGGTAGAAGTCAACAAGTATCAAGTACCAGAAATTTCTATGAGTCGTTGTCAGATTTATGCAGAAACAAGCTTTAAGTTTGTTGTTCCTTACGATAAAGAAGACATTGCTCCCATGGTAACCCTTAGTTTTGATATTGAGTGTATGAGTACTCGTCCTAAGAAATTCCCTGACCCTACTATCAAAGGTGATGCAGTTATTCAAATTGGAAGTTCCTTTCAAAGAGAAGGTGACCCTGAGATTGTTAAACATGTTATCACACTGGGACCATGCGACCCCATTGAAGGTGTCATAGTAGAACACTACGATACAGAAGCAGAAGTTCTAGAGTCTTGGTGCGAGTTGATAAAATCAACTGACCCTGACCAACTTATAGGATACAATATATTCGGTTTTGATTGGGTCTACCTTTGGAAAAGAGCAGTTAAAGTAGGTTGTGAAGATGCTTTCACAGAATTAAGTAGACTCATTCATGTCCCTGCTAAGATGGCAGAAAAACAAATGAGCAGTAACGCTTACGGTCACAATGAATTCATCTATCTTGATATGCATGGTGTCGGTCAAATAGACCTTCTTCATATCGTAAGAAGAGAACACAAACTCACTAGTTATAAACTAGATAATGTAGCCAGTGTTTTCCTAGGTGATAAGAAACACGATGTTACTCCTGAAATGATTTTCAAAATGGCTGGTCCAGAAGGTACTTCATCAGAGAGAGCTATAGTAGCAGACTATTGTGCTCAGGATACTGCTTTACCATTACGCTTAATGAAAAGATTGAGTATCCTTCCTAATCTCTTAGAGATGGCTAAGATTACTCGTGTTCCTGTTTTTTGGCTCATCGTTAGAGGACAACAAATTAAAGTATTCAGCCAATTAGTCTACGAAGGAGGTAAAGATGGATTCTTAGTTCCTACATTGGAAAAAAAGAAAAAGAATATTGAACAGGATAAATTTGTCGGAGCTACTGTACTTAGCGCTGAAAGAGGAGCTTACTTTGAACCTGTATCAGGTCTGGATTTTGCGAGTCTGTACCCTTCTATTATGATAGCTCACAATCTTTGCTTTTCCACTTTTGTGATGAAAGAAAAGTATGACAACATAAAAGATGTTAAGTACATGCACAAAAAATGGGAAGCAGGTGACTACAAGTTCGCACAAAATGTAGAAGGACTACTTCCGAAAATGCTTAAAAAATTATGGGCTGCTAGGAAAGTAGCTAAAAAGCAAATGAAAAATGCTCCTACTCCTGAACTAAAAGCTGTATACAACGGTAAACAACTTGCTATCAAAGTTTCAATGAATAGTATTTATGGTTTTACTGGGGCTTCTACAGGTATGTTACCTTGTAAACCCATAGCATCTACTACTACTACAATAGGTAGAGGAATGATTCAACATAGTAAAAATTGTGCAGAATCTTGGTATGATGGTTCAGAAGATTCAAATGGTGTCAAAGCCCATGTAGTGTATGGAGACTCTGTTACAGGAGATACACCAATACTTCTTCAAAAACCTAACGGAGAAAGAACTATCATGACTATTGAATCTATTAACAACGAATGGGAAGAATATAATAATTTCAAACCTTGTATCAAAGGCCTTTCTAATAAAGAAAAAGGTATTACAGACTATAAAGTGTGGTCTAGAGGAGGTTGGAATACTATTAAAAAGGTAATAAGACACAAAACAAACAAAAAAATATACAGAGTCAATACTCATTGTGGTTGTGTAGATGTTACTGAAGACCATAGTCTTATTAACAACAAAGGTATAAAGTTGAAACCTAAAGATTGTGAAGTAGGTGTAACAAAATTATTTCAAAAATTTCCTGATTTTGAAAAGAAAACTTTAAAATTAGTAGAAATTGTAAACATCATTAGAAAATACAGCAATTACGAAAGAACTTTAGAAGAAAAGGAAGCTTTTCTACTAGGTATGTTTTATGGTGATGGAAGTTGTGGTTTCTACAATTGCAAAAGTGGTGATAAATTTTCATGGGCTATTAATAATCAAGACAATCTTTTATTAGAACAATGTCGAGATTATGCTATGGAATTATACAACCAACAATTTAAAATTCTTGAAACAATGAAAAGTTCAGGTGTTAACAAACTAGTGCCAAAAGGAAGTGTTAAAAAGATGGTTGAGTTGTATAGACCTTTTTTCTATGACAACAAAAGACTCAAAAAGATTCCTGATAAAATTCTTAACGGTTCTTACGAACAAAGATTACATTTCTTTATAGGTTACTATGCAGCGGATGGAGCTAAATGTGAAAACAGTCGTGTTAAAAACATCTGTTTTTCAAATAAAGGAAAGATTGGTTCTTCTCATCTATACTATCTAGTTAGAAGTTTAGGGTATGAAGCAAGTATAAGAATCAGGAAAGACAAACCTATGATTTATCATATGACTTGTTCCGAAAAATTAAGGAAGCACAAAAATATTCTTAAAAAAATTGAGTATATTGGAAATACTGAGCAATATGTGTATGACCTAGAGACTATTGAAGGTTCTTTTCATGCTGGTGTAGGTGAAATTATAGTATCGAACACCGATTCAATATATACAAAATTTACCTTACCAGGACAAGATAAAATGGACCACGAAACTTTAATGAAAGAACAATTTAGGGTTGCAACAGAATGTGCAGAAAGGATTAGTGAAACATTCATCAAACCTATTGAGTTAGAAATGGAAAAGGTAATGTATCCTTTCTTACTCTTTAGTAAAAAGCGTTATGCTTGTTTGTATTATGAAATACCTGAAAAACCTAAGGGAATTGATTGTAAAGGAATACAAGTTGTAAGAAGAGACAATTGTCCATTGGTTAAAGATGTTTGTAATCCTGTACTGGATAAAATAATGTACGATAAAGACATTCCTGGTGCAGAAAAGATTGCCGCAGATGGAGTAAAACAGTTGTTGGAAAACAAAGTTCCAATTGAAAAGTTGGTACTATCAAAGACACTGAAAAAAGGTTATCGTTGTTCTGTATGTCATGCACTAGACAATGAACATTATTGTAAAGAGTGTTTGGAAACTTATAGAAGAGAGAACAATAATCCAAACATTAAAAAAGAAAACCCTGATTTTTTAGAATACTGTTGGAAGAATTGTAAATGTGAAGAAGGTTTTATAGGAAGTAGATTGGTGACAGCATCTATGATTAGTAAAGGAGAAAATGGTGGGAGAGGAATTAATGAAGAGGTGCCGGTTGATATAAGACATTATCATAAATTGAAAATGATTGACTATAGACCTGTTATTAATTTACCTCATGTAGGTTTAGTTAAAAGAATGTACAAAAGAGACCCTATGACAGCACCTCAGCCTGGAGAAAGAGTTCAATATATGTTTATAGAAAATTCTGATAAGAATGCACTACAAGCAGATAGAGTAGAAAATCCTATTTATGCTGCTAAACATCCTAATACTTGTAAACCTGATGTTTTGTACTATTTAGAAAGACAGTTACAATCACCATTGATTACACTATTCGAATTGATTGTAACTGATAAGAATGGTAAAAAGTTTCCAGATACACCTGAAGGAAAGAGAGCAGCTGAAAGAGAAGTCGCTAGAAGATTATGGAAATACGCTAAGAGGAAGAAGATAAATGCATTGAATGGAAATCAAGATATCAGAAATTTCTTCAAATTAAAATAGTGGTAATAGTCAATGGAAGTAAGTTTTGGAGTTTTAAAGCATCTTTTGAAAAAAAAAGATTTGATTGCAGTTTTCGAAAACAGATTGAAATTAGGTTATAAGACGTACAGTATTATCAACCATGCTGAACTAGTAAATGTCATTAATCCTGCCGATGGAGATCCATGGGATTTAGTAATACCTGGTTACGGATACTCGTTGTGTCTTCATAAAACCTTTAAGGTACAAGAAGTAAAGAAAGTTTTGTTTGTAGAAGGTGGTAATCATAAAATTTTCATTAGAGTAAACGTTCCTGGTTATCAGGAAGATTTAGCCGAACGACAAATGAATGAATTTAAAAGGGACTATGAACGTCTTAACTGTTTGAAAACTCATTGGGTTTTTTTTTAAAAGAACGATATACGTCATTAATACCAACTAATGCTAAAGCGGCTAGGATAGCTCCAGTAATGTACATTGGTGTGTAATTAGTTCTCGTAGGAACATTTATGTGTTTTACAGTATCTTTTATAATTTGTTTAAAACCTGATGCTTTATCTTTATCATAGTCTTCAAATTTATAGTAATCTTTATCGTTATCATGACCTTGACTAAAAATACTAGAGTAAGTATTTCTAAATTCGATGAATACTTGTTGATTGTCAAATAAAGTACCTTTGGATTCTAAGGGCTTTAAATTATTCAAATTAAAATAATAAACATTTTTACCATCAGTAAAAAAATCTTCTATAACAGGTGTTTTTTTAAATCCGTAACCTAGAATACCTAAGTGAATAAATATTTTTAATATTTTTATTGCTAAAGACTTTTTATTAATTGTATCCGTAAATTTTAAAAAGCCTTTATAAATAATTAAAAAACTTTCAGGACTTTCTACAAGTGTTCCTATACGATTTTCACTTTGAGGTATAATATCTCTATTTATCATTGTTTCTATTAAACTATTGTCAGTGACGTACAAATATATTTTGTTATTGACGAGAGAGTAATTATTGTTAGTATTATTGTATCCATTTTTCTTCATTACTTTAGTTCTTATTTTTTCTATATAACATTCTACCATGCTATTATAAATATCATCACACGTTTTATCAATATTGTTGATCCCTTCACGAATAGTATCTCTTTCACTACCGAATCCTCCTGAAGATGACGTACCTTTTTTTATGGCAATACCAGTGAATAAAGAATCAAGAGAGTTTTTAAAATCTGGAATACTATTTGTTTCTTTTTTAAGTGTAGCTAATTCCTTTTTATGTTTTTTTAGTCTATCTTCTTCTCTTATTTGTTTAGTATTTTGTACATTTCCATTGTAAGCTTCACGAGCTTCTTTTAAATTTGAAAAAGGATTCTTTTTTTTGTAATTATACCGAAATTTATTCCACTCATTATCACTTTCTTCTACCTTTCTTCTTTTTTTCTCTTCTTTAATCTTTGAATTTTGTTGTTCTTCTTTTCTTACACTATGAGCAATATCAATATATATATCCTCACTTTTTTGTAAAATATCTAGAGCATTCATATTAGAGTATTGTTTTGATTGAACCCATGCCTGTTTAGCTTTATTCTCATCATAATCCTTCCCAAGTCTTGATTTCAAATCTGTTTGATAAACATTCCAATAGTTGGTCATAATTAATATTAGTGTACATTTTATTTTCGTATTTATTAGGAAAATAAAATATGCAGTAATACCATAAGATGCAAATTTTTGTTAAGACGCTAACAGGTAAAACTATAACACTCGACGTAGAACCTAGTGATACTATCGAGAATATTAAACAAAAAATCCAAGATAAGGAGGGCATTCCTCCAGATCAACAACGTTTAATATTTGCTGGAAAACAGCTAGAAGATGGTAGAACACTATCAGACTATAATATCCAGAAGGAGGCAACGCTTCATTTAGTGTTAAGACTAAGAGGAGGTAATTAAATCTTGTACATAAACTATTAAGTAAACTTATTGTGATAATTTTACTCAAAGTTTAATCGTTTTCGTGTTTGAAATTTTCAGGAACTTTAACATACATATGTATACTAGCTCCAGGTTTAATCCAAGTTTGTTCTATTGATAATATGTTTAGTTCTCTTAGTTGTGGATGCTTTAAAGCTCTATTACTATAAATGTGAACTCCATACTTACACTCTCTAGCAAGTTTTTCTGTTAATTTTTCTAACAATTCTTTATCAAAACATAAAGAAGAAATGTAAATTAAATCACCATGATAAACAGGATACTCTAATAAATTACCTAACGATAATTTAACTTTTGATTGTCTAGATTTACTTAGTTCACTTCTCTTATCCATAGATAGATTATGCCTACTTTCTACTAATTCAACTCCTTCACAACTTTTAAAATTCCATTTTGAAGCCCATATTGGAATACGTCCATCCCCAGAACCCAAGTCTATTATCACTTTACCCTTTGTAGTCTTATGAACTTTCGAAAAAATATCAATTATTCCTTTTAAACCTTTTTGGGTAATACTACCGAATGTAGTTTGTTTTTCGCCATACTTTTTTCTCTCTTCTGGAGTTATTACTCTATAACCTTCACCAGAATAAGTGACGTCACTAAAATTATCCTTGAAATTTAAACACACCACTAAAAGAATAACCAGAGATACTATTATTATCGCTATTATCTGCATTAAATATTAATAATATTTTATTTACTTAAAAACAACTCACCATTTTTATAAATTATGAAATGGTATCTACTATTTTTTTATTTTTTATCCGTTGTTAACGGTACGTCAATCACATGTTCAGGACATGATGGATGTAAAGGTCAAGAATGGATTGGTTCATATGACGTAACCTGCAACGGAGGAGAAAGAATTTGTCATAATACAGTTTTAAAATGTGGTCGTCAAAGTTGCTCCATCACCGTATCAGGTAGTGGTCACGATGCCTACAAAAATAGTGTCGTTTATGCTCAGAATATAAAATCAGGTGGAAAGTTTGAATTAAAGTGTCTTGCTTCAGGTCAAAGAAAATGTAAAAATAATATTATCTATTGCCCTAGAGAAGAAGGAACTGAATGCGTTTGTTCTAATTGTGACTCATCCACTAAAATGTACTATAAATACGGTACTAAATATACAACAGGTGGTTCTACAGCTAGGAGATTTTACGACGGACCCATAGTTTGTAAAGGAAGGTCTTATTGTGATATTGATGAAAGAACTTATACTAGAGACTACGCTAGCGCTACATACTATAGTTTATTATGGGTATACCCTCCTTCTTCCGATAATAGGAGATACACTTTATCTGGAACAGTATTGAAGTTTAAAGATTGTGTTGGAGAATGGTACAAAGGTTGGAGACATACATCAAGTACGTCACATCCTAGTGGGTACATTTTTACATTATACAATTATTCTGATTATTACCCACCTTACCCTAGGTATTGTGAAAGAAGAAGTTACACTGATTTAAACAAAGTATATGCTTACCGTCCTAATTGTGAAGAATTTTTATACGGTAACCCCTACGAAGGATTCTGGGTTCTTGGAGAACCAGCTCAAAGTTGTACTGATGCTTGTTTATTGTATAACATGACTTGTGATAAAAAACAACACATTCAACACCTTCATGAAATTAACACCAATGCCAAATTAAAAAATATTCTTAAAAGATTCAATATGACTTGTGATTCATACACTACTGGATGGCTTAACGGACATAATACACCAGTATACAATGCCTTAACTAGACAATGTGCATTGACCAATACTACTCGAACTGGAGACCAATGGTTTTGTAATACTCAACCTTTGTCCAATAATATTCCCAGTGAAGACAAGAGAAGACTCTGCTGGTGTGCTCCTACTACTGAAAAACCACAAAAAGTTTGTGAATTAAACAAAACAAGATGGCTAAATGAAACCATAGTACATGTAGTCAATAAAACTCATTGGATTAATAAAACTTTATTCTATATAGTTAATAAAACTAGATGGATTAATAAAACCGTTTGGAATGTTGTAGACAGAATTAGATGGAAAAATAGAACTGTTATTAATGTCGTAGAAAAAATTAAGTGGAAAAATAAAACTGTCCTGAATATTGTTAATAAAACCGTGTTGAATTTTGTCAATAAAACTTTGTTGAGTATTCTAAACAAAACTCATTGGGGCAATAAAACTACAATACTAACAAAAGATGAGAATTGTGAAAAAGGAGGAATACCTTTATTCGGTAATATGGTATTAGCTATAACTACAGGAGGGTTTGGTATCGTTAGTTTTTGTTTTTCTTTTTATGTAGCATGGCATTGTTGGCTAAGAGAAAGACTCAAAGAATTATTCCTAGAGTATTGTTGTTGTGGTTTGGGAGAGTACGTCTTGGGATGTTGGGAGTTTATGGGATGGATAGGAGATTGGAAAAGTGAATTAGAAGAAAAAGAAGATTTGAAAGAAATGGGTTTACCAGAGAGATATAAATACGCAGGTTTGACTCTAACAGAAATAGGGGAAATCAAAAAAGCAGAACAAATCAATAAAATTAGACTCAAAGAAGCCGTTAAAATAAATTGGGATGAACTTAAAAAATCGGCTATCAAAATTGAAATACCTATATTTAAACCAAAACCTTTACAAGAAATTATAGAAACACATGAAGAAGAATTCGCCGTTAAAGACGATTCACCTTCAGGTACTCCTAGAAGGAGAAGAGCTCTTATTTAAAGTATGTCCCATTCTGATGATACTACTTCAAACCAACGATTAAAAGCTTTTCTTTTAATATTATTTACAAGTCTTCTTAGTATAATCATTCTCCATCTATCAGGGAGTAAAGTCTTTATCATAAACTAATAGTAGATTTAAAATTTTCGTGAAATGTATCTTCATCGGAGCTATCATAGTCCATCATATCAACTCTTTCATACTTTGCACTCCTTCCGTATCTAAATCTACGCTTTAATTTTTTTTTCTTATCCCTTGCTACTTGGTAAAGATAACTAAAAACCATACCCATACTAATAGTAATAAATATTTTTTTTACTTAAAGATATTTATCCCTATTAATTAAAATGTTAGGCTATCATATTCACGTTGAAAACAATCAATACCATGATGCAATCAGACAATTACACAGTGAAGGTGCCACCACAGGAGCCTTTGCCGTGAAAGAGTCTTCGCCTAATCTTGCTTCCAAGTTTCAAAAAGCTTGTCAAGAATGCGACATCAATCCTAAAACGATTCCAGTACATTGCTGTCTTTGTATGAATTGCGCAAGTTCAGAAGATAGAAAGTACAAATCCGCTAGGAGAATCATAGTCAAAGAAATGAAAGCATGTGCTCAACTGGGTGTAGGCATGTACGTCTTACATCCTGGAAGTGCCATCGGCAAGGGTAGTAAAGAAGAAGCTATTCAAAATACTATTGAAACAATAAATTATGCTATCGAAAAAACAGACGATGTTATAGTATGTGTTGAGAACATGTGTGGAGGAGTTAAAGGCGGTAAAAGTAAACAGCTAGGTAAGACCTTTGAAGACTTGGCTGCTATCATAAATGGGGTTGACAATAAAGATAGAGTAGGAGTTTGCTTAGACACATGTCACGCGTTTAGCGCTGGATACGACATCAGGACTGAGGAAGGATTCAATAAAGTTCTTGAAGAATTTGAAACTGTCATTGGAATGAAATATTTAAAATGTTTACACATCAATGATAGTTTGGTCCCACTAGGTCATGGTGCGGATAGGCACGAAGTTGTTGGAAAGGGTCATATAGGAATAGAAGCATTCAAGTATGTGATGAAACACCCAGTATTGAAAGGATTGCCGAAAATTATAGAATCTCGGTCTCGGAAGGCCCACGACGACGGCCCCGTTTACGAAATGACCTTGTTGAAGTCTTTTTAACTTTCTTACCGAAATTGCTTGATTTGGTAAATATTTCTTCTACTTTTTTTTCGTAATCTGGGTCATTTTCTTGTTGTTCACTGTACAATAGGTCATGAGAAAATTGCAAAGAATCATCATATGCATTACAAATTGGTAAGTATCTTGGATTTTTGCATAATTCATTTGTAAAATCAAGTCTAATATTTGTAAAAATTACAAAGTTTTTATTTTTTAAACCTGTTCCTCTCCATTCCTTAATGTAATAAGGAAATTTTTCATCACCAGGTATAAATTTTACTTTATCTTTGTTTAATTGTTGTAGATTTTGTTTAAATTGACGAATACTTCTCATAATAGCATTTCCTTGGAAACGCAAAGGACAATGATATTTAGTAATCATTGTTCTGTCCCATTTTTCTTTAGTATTATAAGCTTTTTTAATAATATCTACTACGTCTGTATCTTTGTTGAATAAACTCTTAATTGTATAACCTGGTGAAGACTTACTAATTTTTTTTACAATTTCATTTTTTTGATAATGAATATTCGATGTTGACTTAGTAGAATTTTTAGGATTAAACATTTTGTCTAATTTATCAATTTTTTCTAATATAATGTTCATAAAATC
>Ga0163109_10003988_pt1 | contig 11255 bp, 7 predicted proteins | sample CRUFie1St13metaG_FD_108704 | JGI IMG/M metagenome (GOLD analysis project Ga0163109, IMG submission 108704) | Marine microbial communities from the Costa Rica Dome - CRUD Field 142mm St13 metaG | ecosystem: Environmental > Aquatic > Marine > Oceanic > Photic zone | place: Costa Rica: the Eastern... | reverse complement strand
TTGACCCATACGATGCCCGTGTCCATCTGTTGGGCAAAAGCGTAGCCACGTTCGGTATCTCCGGTCCAGACCGAACCTGCCAGACCGTAATCGGTTGCGTTCGCCATCTCAAGAGCTTCTTCTTCAGAGGTGAAGGGATGGAGGGTGACCACCGGTCCGAAAATTTCCTCCGTCGCCGTCCTGGACGTATGGCTGAGGCCTTCGATGACCGTGGGCCGCAGAAACGCCCCAGCAGGTGAAACGCCCTCCACGGGCGTCTCCCTCGCCGTGCCGCCGGTGAGCACCGTGCCCCCCTCTTGGCGACCGAGTTCGATGTAGCCCTCGACTTTTGTTTGATGGTCGCTGGAGATGACCGAACCCATAACGGTGTCCTCTTGGGTTGGGTCGCCCACAACGATGTTGTTTACTGCATCAACAAACATGGCCTTGAATCGGTCGTAAATGGAAGCATCAACCAGCACGCGGGAGCCGCACAAACACACTTGCCCCGAATTGGTAAAGGAGGCTCGGACGATGCCGTCCATCATTTCCTCGAGCGGTGCATCGTCCAGCACCACCGTAGCGTTTTTTCCGCCCAGTTCCAACGACAATTTCTTGAACATTGGAGCGGCGGTGGCGGCGACTGTTTTGCCCGTGGCTGTGCCGCCGGTGAACGATATGCCTCGGATGTTTGGATGTTCCACAATCGCCTGACCGACCTCAGGGCCCAGGCCGTGGACGAGGTTGAAAACGCCGCTTGGGAAGTTGAGCTTGCTGAGCACTTTTGCAAAGTGGTGAGCCGTCATCGGCGTCAACTCCGAGGGTTTTGCGACGATGGTGTTACCCATCAACAACGCCGGTGCGACTTTCCACGTGAGGAGATACAGCGGGAGGTTCCATGGGGTGATGAGACCGACACAGCCGATGGGTGAGCGGTGGACGTGATTCACAGCTCCGTGGTCCGCAAAGGTTGGCTCGGTGTGGTCTCGTCCGTAGGTTGCAAAAAATCGGAAATTCGCCACCGAGCGAGCGGCGTCCACCCTGCGAGCCAGGGAAATCGGTTTGCCGGTGTCCGTGCTTTCCAACCGTGCAATGGTTTCCTTCTCTTCCTCCAACGCATCGGCGATTCGATGCAGCCAGTCCATACGCTCTTCCATGGTGGTAGCTGACCAAGCCTGCCCTGCTTGTTGAGCGGCTTGTGCCGCCAGCGCCACATCTTCAGCGGAGGAACGTGGAAGGGTGGTGATGGTTTGACCGGTGGCGGGGTTGACCGTTGCAAGGGTGTTGCCGGTTGCCGAGGGGTGAAATTCGCCGTTGATGTAGTTCAGGATGGGGTCCATCAACTCACCTCGTGGTCAAACTGCCATCGGTCTTGGTCGGGGTCCCACTCGTCCCATGTCGGCACGGTTTCGAGGGTCTCGACGTAGCGCTCGGGAACGATGCCGGGAACGATGAAAGCCTTTTGCCGATGCAGTGGATAGGGGTTGCGCAGGTCGATACCGAGCACGCCCAGCAAGGCTCGGGCAACATACCACGTGGCCTGTGAATTCCATCCATGAGCGATTTTTATCACGATACCGAGGCCTTTGGGGTAGTCCGGGTGTTCAATGGCCATGCCGAGGAGTCCATCCGCACCTTCCTTGGCGATCACACGGCCCTCACCTGCTTTGAGGACGGTGGAATCGAGGCGATTGAAACCACCCACGAGGTCCGGGTGTCGAACCATCGCTTCCCAAATCCAATCCTCTTCTTTGTCTCGAACCAATCCGGCATAAATCTGGGCGAGCTCGGAAACGGTGTTGGAGACCGTGGGCAAACCACAGCCGTCTTTGGCAATGCGAAGCGGTTTCCAGTCCGGCCCGAGGTAGGTTCGCAACTGGTCCATGTAGGCGTGGAAGACTTCGTGGGTTGGTAAGGTGTAGCCCGCCCGCTTCCATCCCTTCATCCGACACCCGCGGAGAATGGCTGCATGTTCGCCCGAACAGGTGTGAAACCAACGTCGCGGTCGGCGGACTTGACGCCCGAACTGAATCAACGGGACGTCCAACGGGGTGAGCATCAGCGGCCACTCGGATTCCGTGAGGAGGGATTGCGCGGCCGCGACGTGTTCGGTATCACCGTTGTGAGAGGCGACGGCGATGGCTTTCTGTTCCCAAGTGCAATCTTCGAGTTCTTTGGTGAAGGCCTTCAACATGAAGGGTTTCATCATCGAACGGCCGTAGCAGAGCACGTTTCCTCCAAAGGAATGGATGACTTCGTCGCCGTGGGCCCAGGCCACGGCGCCGTGAATGGTGGTTTCGGAGACACCGTTGCGACGGTAGTCCACCAGCGGTTCCCAATCCACGTCTCGGCCGGTGGGTATGCCTTCGACCTTCTCTCCCAGAGGAGATTTCGGGTACATGGCAGAGCCCGGTTTGCCGGGTTGGACCGCAGAATACGTGTCGTGATGGATGCGCATGCTCAGGCCTCCTTCAGCATGGATTCCACCCGTGGCACCACCTGCTCCATGTAGGCCGTCATGTTCCGACAAACACGGTCCGAGTCGTGGTTGAAGAAATCAAACCAAGCCATGATGCGGTCTTCGGGATGGAACCGCTCAACCATCTGGTTGGCCACTTCCTCAATGTTGCCGATCAGGGCGTTGTCGGCGGCTCTCGAGACTTTGTCCGGGTCGATGGTTCCCTCGAGGGCGTTCCAATACGCACCGAGGGCACGGTCGGCCTCGGCCCGGGCTGCAGCGCTCTGTTCTTCAGGTGAAAGACCCGGTTCAGCGTTCAGGAAAACGAAGCTGGTGCGGGCCATGTCCCTTCGATTCCATACTCCGCCATCAGGGTGGTAAACTTCCCGCATGCGGTCGTGGGTGGCGTCGATAACCTCGGGCGAGGTGATGGAGAGGTTGAACACTTTCACGGGAAGGATGGTGTTGACGAAGGTCTGCGCCCTCGGGTCGTGTGTGCCAGCGACCAACCTTAACAGCGAACGCCGGAAATCCGAGGGGACGATTTTCAGGTCCTCGAACACGTACCTTGAGGGGATGGGAATTTCTTTCGGACGTTCGTCGAGACCCTCAAATTCAACCGCAGCGTCCTGAACCGAGACCCATTCCTCGTCGCTTCTAAAATTCGCTCGTGTGAGCACAGTGGAGCGTATTTCGGTAGAATTGATGACGTCGCCTCGAAGCAAGCGAAGGAAAATTTCAGCCGCCTCCATGAAAATCTGACCCCGCAAGACGGGCCAAGCAGCCTCTTCGACGGCGTTGCGTGGCACCACGCCGTACGGTCGTGCCATGAACTCAAACCGTCCGGCTGAAAACCCGACATGGAGGCAACGATGCTCGTTTTCATCAAGGCCGTGGAGGCTCAACAGGTTCGCCATGCGTTCGGCCTGAGCAATGGGTCCCCCCGAAGCGAGGATGGAGACGACGGCACTGCCGATTTCGATGTTGGTGGTTCGGCGGAAGGATTCCAGAGCAAGTTGTGGAAAATCGGTGCAAAGCCCAACTTCACCTTTCCAGTGCGGCACGACCGGTCGTTGGTTCGACTTTTGCGTTTCCGTGGAGAGGTGCGCCTGAGCGATCCAACCGATGCCGAAGCCGAGACGGTCCGCACACTCGAGTTGCTGGAAATAATTCCTCAGCATGGTGGCTTCGCTCGGAATGTGCCCGTCATCGTCGGGTGTTTGAGAGATGGAGAAGAAGATGTCATGCTCCATGCACACTCACCGTTCAACCCACACCGCCGTGGCTCATAATGAGTGTGGCACCTTAGGCCTCGTCTTCCCGGGGTTGCGGTTGCCCTTTGAGTTCGGTTAAATCGCTGATGCGTTGCCTGAGTTGAGCCGGTGCCGGTAGGTCAACAGCGATGAATTCGTGGAGCGCATCCGAGAGAACCAGCATGGCGGTTTGGTAGTCCTCTCGGATCTCCGCCAGGTCGGCAAGTCCCCAACGAGCCACCAACTGGCCTGACAAGCTTGCCAGGGCTTTGGCCTGTTCCAGCGACCGCTCAAAGAGATCCTGAGCCACCGTGAATTCACCGATGGTCGCCTGACAGTGAGCCAAATCAGCGAGGGCCTCCATCTGCCCTTCTTCATCCCTCAACGTCATCAGCAGTTCAAGGCGTTCTGTCCCAACGGCAATGGCGGTTTCTTCGTCATGTTGCCGTTTCGCCACGGTCATGAGCAGCGCCATGCCGTAGGAAAGCCCTTCCTTGTCCTCGAGTTGATGCCGAAGGCGAAGGGCATGCTGAGCGGTGGCTCTCGCTTCGTCGAGGTGGCCGTCGGCCATGTAGAGGAGGGCAACATAGTGGTTGACCGCCGCCGTGAGGCCTTGGGCCCCTTCCGTCTGTTCGGCTTCTTCAGCAAGTCGGAGGTAGCTCTCAAGCCCGGCTTCCATCACCTTGAGGGCCTCAAATTTTGCCCACCCGCGCTCCTCGTCGGTTTTGGCAACCTCGCTGGCGTGTTCCAGAAGTTGCTCCACCAAGTCTTGCTCACCGAGTTCTTGCGCCAAGGAAATCAAATGCAGGGCGAGCGAGGTGTTGATGTGGTCCATGGACCCACCGTTGGTCAGCATTCCCAGCACTTGGGCCGCCAATTGTGGAGAAACTTCGGTGTCCATGAACCCACCTCAGATGGAGCGCAAGCGGCCACCATCGACCGCCAAACTCACGCCTCGAATGCCGCCCGAAGCGGGCAGACAGAGGTAAGCGATGGCGCTGGCCGTTTCGAGCGGATCGATGAGGCGGCCGATGGGCACCTGATTCAGCCAACCTTCACGCACAGCCTCGGCTGATTTCCCGGTTCGCTCTTGAATTGAGTTGGATAAGTTTCCGAGGCGCTCGGTGTCGGTGAACCCCGGCAGGACGTTGTTGATGGTGATGCACGGCGCCAGTTCGTTGGACATGGACTTGGCCCACGAAGCCATGGCTCCCCGGAGCGTGTTTGAGAGGCCGATGTTGGGTATGGGTTCCTTGACCGAGGTGGAGATGATCTGAACGATGCGACCGTATCCCTCGGTTTCCATCATTGGTGCAGCGATTTTCACCAGGGTGTGAGCGGCATGGAGATGCCGGCGGAACGGGGCATCAAAGTCGCCGACGTCGTTGTCGAGCAACGGCCCCCCGGGCGGGCCACCGGCGTTGTTGATGAGGATGTGAACCGGGCCAAGGGTTTCAACCGATGAAGCAAAGGCTGAGGCAAGGCTGTCGGTCTCTTCCAAATCCAACACCAAGGCTTGGTGTTGGCCGGACCCCAACCGCCCCAATTCCTCACAGAGGGTGGTCAGCGCCGCTCCGTTGCGGGCGCAGACCGTAACGTGCGCACCGGCTTTGGCAAGCATTTTTGCCGTGGCTTCACCGATGCCCTTGCTGGCGCCGCAAACGAAGGCGTGTTTGCCGGCGAGGGCGGTTGGAACAAAGGGGTAGTCGTCGCCGAGGAGGTCCATGGTTGCCGGCAACCGCCATAGGTCATAGCCCTTGGGATGCATCCGAGAGCCAACCCTTCTCGTCGCTTGTCATCCGGGTGGCTTACAACCAGTCGAGGATGGTGTTGAGTTGAACCAGCCAGTCGTCGCTCGCCACATCGATGATGTCGTAGTGATCGCCGGGCAACCACACCTTCTGAACGTCCGCACCTTTGGCTTTCATCACCCTTGCGTAGGTCTCGGATTGTTCCAGGGGCACATCAACATCCTCTTCGCCGTGAAACAACAAGACGCTCGTCTTCGGAGGGTGGTCAACGGGGTTGAGCTGACGCCAGCGGGTTTCGTTGACCTCGGGTGCGCAGCCAATCCAGCGCCGCACCGCATCCCCGTCGTCGGAAAGACCTGCATGGTCGGCACCGATGAGGTCCGTCAACGGGGCTTGGGCAACGGCCAGCCAAGGTTTTCGTTCGGCTTTTGCACTCATCAGCAACGCAAGTTGGCCACCCGCTGAGTGCCCCATGACCATCGAGCGAGCGATGTCGATGCCCGGGAGGAGAGCGAGTTGTCCCCAAGCCCTCAAAACGTCGGAAAGGGTGTCCATCCAAACCCCTTCATCACCGGGTGACCATCGCTTGAATTCGATGTTCCAAGCGGCGACGCCGGCCTCCGCAAGGTCTTCAGCGATGGGTTGCATCAAATCAAGCGTGTACTGTTCTTTCCAGAACCCACCGTGGATGAGCATGATGCAGGGAATACCCTCGTCCTTCTGGAACGGGGACGGGTCGTCGGGCATGTAGAGGTCGGCGTACTGCCACGCTTCAGCACCCCACTGCATTCGGTCAACGGCCATGCTTGAAACAAGGGCGGTTGGGCTATCATGCTTGTGCCGTATCGTGGGAAAGGGCTTACAAACCACGATGCTTAGCGGTTGTGTGCAACGTTTGGTTTGGCTTGTTCTCTTCCTGCTGACGGTGCCCACCTTCACGGTCATGGCGACCGGTGAAGGGCGGTCGGTCGAAGGAAGGTCCGTTGTGATCACGCTTGAGATTCCTCGCCACGATTGGACCTCTGAAGAGACGGTCGAGGTTGACCTCAGGCTTCGCAACGCACCCTACAACGAAATGATGCGAGCAGAGTGGGTGCTGCGCGACGGTCAGGGAAGCATCGACAACGGCACCTTGAGGTTCACCGCTGCCGGAACCTTCACCGTCCTCAATTTGGATTTCTCGATGTTCTACCGAGGCGAGCACTTTCATGAGGTGACCGTCGTTGTTTACGACAGCACGGACACCGTTCTCGGAAGCAGCGACGTGCATTTTGTGGTGTTTCAAAACGTGAAGATGGTCAACGCCGGTTCGCTGCTGGCGTTTGGCGACTCGCTGTCCGACATGGGCAACGCCAAGGCCTCCATCCTCAACACCCCCGATGTACCGCCTTACTGGCAGGGTCGATTTTCCAACGGAGAGGTGTGGCTGGGAGGGCTGTACGACGCATACGGTTTGTCCAGCAGCATCGGTTCAGGTGTCGCCTCGACCGGAGCGAATCGGGCGTTTGGTGGAGCACAGACAGGCTCAGGCTATGCATATTTGCTCATTCCGAACGTTGGCACGCAAATTTCCAATTACTTGGCCAACGTTCAAACCACCATTCCAAGCAACGCCGTTGTCAGCCTTTGGGCTGGAGGAAACGATTTCCTTTACGGCAGCGCCAACGCAGACACCATCGCGGCCAACATGGAAGCCCATGTCCGTCAACTCGCCGGTGCCGGCGCCCGCACGCTGGTGGTCCCCAACCTTCCACCGCTCGAGGATACGCCGGAGATTCAGAGCCGCTCTTCTTCACAGCAAGCGACCATCCGAAACGAAGTGATCGACTACAACAACCAACTGGCCAACGTCATCGTCAACCTCCGTGCTGAATTGGGCATCACCATCCACACCGTCGATGCGTGGACGATTTTTGGCGACATCACGGCCAACAAGCAAGCCTTGGGTTTGACCAACGTGCAGGATGCGGCCTGTTCAGGTGGGAGCACCCTCCTGCCGCTCCCCATTTGCAACAGCGGCAGCACCATCGCCGCCAACGTCGACGAATACGTGTTTTTTGACAAAGCCCATCCAACCGCCGTGATGCACGGTGTCATCGCAAGGTACGCCGTCGAAGCGGTCGGTGAGGCCGATACGGACGGCGACGGCGTGGTGGACACGCTCGACCAATGCTCGTGGACCCCAACCGACCAGCAAGCCAACACGCAGGGTTGTTCGTACGAACAACTCGATGACGACGGTGACGGCGTCTTGAACGGTCTGGACGAATGCCAAGGCACGAATGTCGGCGATGCGGTCGACGAGCGAGGTTGTTCAGCCGCCCAACGAGATTCCGACGGGGACGGTCTGAACGATCTGATGGACCCGTGCCCGTTGAGTCCGAACATCAACGACCACGACAGCGACGGATGCGCTGACACTGAAGACGAGGATGACGATAACGATGGATTGAGCGATGGAACGGATCGTTGCCCTCGCGGTCAGATCGGTCCTCATCTCGCCGATCTGGACGCCGACGGTTGTGCGGACGTTGAGGACGACGATGTTGACGGCGACGGCCTTTCCAACAACGACGAGTCGACCGCAGGAACCGACCCGCGCGACGAGGACACCGATGACGATACCTGGCTCGACGGCGACGACGCCTTCCCGACCGATACCAGCGAATGGAAGGACACCGACCGGGACGGCTGCGGCGATAATCAAGACGCTTTCCCGTTTGACGCCAGCGAATGCACCGATGCTGATGAAGACGGCGTTGGCGACAACGCCGATGCGTTTCCGATTGACGAAAACGAATGGCGGGACCTTGACGGTGATGGCGTTGGGGACAACGGCGATGCCTGCCCGCTTGAAGCGGGTGCTTCCGTTCACCCGATGGGTTGTCCTGACCGAGACGGCGACGGCTACGCCAACACCAACGACGATTTTCCGACCGACCCAACGGAATGGGCGGATTCGGACGGCGACGGCTACGGCGACAACACCGATTTGTTCCCCGACGACGCCTCCGATTGGGCAGACCGCGACAACGATTCCTACGGGGACAACAGGGACGCGTTCCCGTTTGATCCCAGCGAATGGAACGATACCGACGGTGAGGGCGTGGGTGACAATGCAGACCGGTTTCCCACCGACCCGAGCGAGTGGAACGACACCGACAGCGACGGATGCGGTGATAACAGCGATGTTTTCCCGAACGACCCTTCGGAGTGCTTCGACGCCGATGTGGACGGTGTGGGCGACAACGCCGACGCTTTCCCCGAGGATGCATCCGAAACGTTGGATTCCGACGGTGACGGCATCGGCGACAACACCGATGCCTTCCCGGACGACAGGTATGCAAAATACGATTCAGACGGTGACGGCGTGGCGGATGCTTACGATGCCTTTCCCAACAGCGGGACCTTTTCTTCCTGGCTCGGCGTGATGGTCTGGTTGGCCGTGCTTGTCGGTGCATGCCTCGCTGGAGCCGCTTTCTATCGGCGCAGGGTGGGTCCCGATGAAATCACGGAGACGGAGCGTTTCGAGCAGGACCTGTCCTTCCTCCCCGACCACCGTCCGCTCCAGCCGCCAAGTTTTGCTCAACCAACCCCGCCGCCGCCCGCACCGAACCTTGCGCCTCCAACCGCTCCACCGGCACCCGCTCCGCTCTCCCATGTGGACGACAATGCCGGGAACGACGCTGTTGGCCAACCGTTTGCATCGGACACCGAGGTCTCCTCGGACGAGGATGAAGAGGACACGACCACGGGATGGTCGGGCCTCGATGCGGACTGGGGTGCCTGAGGTGTCCCAACGGCGAACCGCCTTGTTGGCGTTCTTGCTCGTTGGGTTGGCACCGACCGCTTCCATTTTGTCGTCGTTCGGAACCGGTGAAGGGTTGTTTGGCCGATTGGTTTGGGTTCTCTCCAAGGCTTGGATGCTGGGTCTCCCCTTGTGGTGGCACCTGAAGGTCGATCGACGGTCCTGGTCGTGGTCCCCGGTGCGGAACGGCGGCTATGTTGCCGCTGCTGCCACCGGCTTCGTGTTTTGCCTCGTCATGGTGCTGGCATGGTTGTTCATCGGCGATTCACGGGTGGACCGGGAAACGTTTCGAGCGACGGTTGAGCCGTTTGGTTTGACCAACCTCAACACCTACATCGCTGCCGCCGTGTTTTGGACGGTTGGCAACTCGGTGTTAGAGGAGTACGTGTTTCGTTGGTTTCTCGTTGAGAAAGGTGAGGTGGTGTTCGGGTCGGGGTGGCCGACCGTTCTGGCTTCAGCCTCCATGTTCGTGGTGCACCATTTCTTCGCCCTGTGGTTCCTTGGCTTTTCGCTCACCGCCATCTCGCTGGCCTGCTTGGGCCTCTTCGTCGGTGGCGCTGCGTTCAGCTGGCTCTACGTTCGGTACCGCAGCATTTGGATTCCTTACATCACCCACGCCATGTGTGACGTGGTCGTCTTTGGCGTGGGGTACGTCCTTCTGTTCGCTTGACGGGAAGCGTTCACGGACAGTAGCGCGTGAGGTCGCGAGGGAACAACACGGTCTCTCGGACGTTGTTGGCACCCGTGAGGACCATGAGGATGCGCTCCACACCCAGCCCCCAACCGGCGTGTGGTGGAACGCCGTGGCGGAAACCGGCGACGTAAAATTCGAACTCTTCCGGATTCAAGTCCATCGATTTAAGGTTCTCAACCAGCACGTCAATTCGGTGTTCACGCTGGCCACCAGAGGTCATCTCGTCCCGACCAAAGTTGAGGTCAAAGCCCCTCGAGAGTTGTTCACCCGTGCTGCCTGATTCACCCTCGACGTGGTGGATGTAGAACGGTTTCAACGACATGGGCCAGCGCGGCAGGAAGTAAAATTGTGGCAAATCTTCGGCGAGCAAGTCTGAGTTTTCTGCGTCAATGTCGTCGCCCCATTCGATGGTTCCACCTTTTTCCTTGATGATGCGAATGGCATCGTCGTATTCGACACGGGGGAACGGCAATTCCGGGACGATGACTTCGACCGGAGGTTCGCCTTGTTCCTGGCGATAGGCGTTGATGGTGGCAATAAGGGCTTGGGCTTCGTCTTCCTCAGCCACGGATTTCCATATGTGATGGAGCATGCGCTCCAAGACACCCATGACGTCGTCGTCGTTGGCCCACGAGCATTCGATATCGAAGGAGATGAATTCGGCAAGATGGCGGTACGTGTCGCTTTGTTCGGCACGGAAGGCGGGGCCGATTTCGAACACGCGTTCCAAGCCGCCGCTCATGCAGAGTTGCTTGAACAGTTGCGGAGACTGATTGAGGAAGGCCGGTCGATCGAAATATTGCATCGGGAACAGGTCGGCCCCACCTTCGGTAGCGGTGGCCACGATCTTTGGCGTATGGGTTTCAAAGAACCCTTCTGAAATCAGGTGCTCTCTACCAAACTGGAGCACTTTCCCACGCAGGCGGAACATGGCGTTGACGTGCGCTCTGCGAAGGTCCATGAAACGGTTGTCGAGGCGGGTGCTCAACTCTGCGTTGACGTTGTCGGTAACCCCCAGCGGGAGCGGGGCCTCGGCGCGAGCGATGACGTTGACCGATGTCGCCAAGACTTCGTACGCCGGGGGCGGTGTGGGCTCACCTTCCTTGACCTTGGGCGGACGCTTGAGAGCCACGGTGCCGGTGAATTGAAGCGTGGATTCTCGCGTCATGCGCTGAACGGTGTCCAGCTCTTCTTCACCGACGTTGTCGGCTTTCAGAAAGATCTGGGTCTTTCCGGTTCCGTCTCGCAGGTCAACAAAACAAATGGCGCCTTTTCCGCGATTGGCTTCCATGAAGCCGATGACGGTGACCTC
>Ga0163109_10003985_pt1 | contig 11257 bp, 12 predicted proteins | sample CRUFie1St13metaG_FD_108704 | JGI IMG/M metagenome (GOLD analysis project Ga0163109, IMG submission 108704) | Marine microbial communities from the Costa Rica Dome - CRUD Field 142mm St13 metaG | ecosystem: Environmental > Aquatic > Marine > Oceanic > Photic zone | place: Costa Rica: the Eastern... | reverse complement strand
TACATCTACAAATTATATTTTATGGACGCGAATATTGTCAGGCCAGAGCATGCTTTGGTATTGATTGCGAGATTTGCAACACTTGTTACCCTGACAGAAAAAAACCCATCAAGGTCAAAAAACCATAAGATTAACATCAAATGTAAACTTTGAAAGTATATTAATCGTTATGTAATCAACGTTTGATATAAGGACAAATTACATGAATAGGTTTACACTTCTTTTTACTTTAATAGCCCTTCTTTTTACACATAAAAGTGCGATCTCCGCAACATATGACGTAGATATGTTAAATAAAAGAGATGATGGAGAGAAGATGGTTTACTCTGAAGATATTTTATATGTTGAACTAAATGATACAGTTAATTGGCTAACTACTTCGCCCGGACACAACGTAGAGTTTATTGGCGCCCCAGAAGGCGCAGAACTTCCAAAGAAACCTTCTAAGGTAAATAAAGAATTTAGTTATACCTTCGATGAGCCAGGTGTATATTTATATCAATGTTCACCTCACAAGAGCATGGGTATGATCGCATTGGTCATTGTGGACGGCGATCTATCAAATATCGATGATATTGCATCTACGAGAGTTGTTGGAAAAAGTAAGAAAAAGCTCGAAGCACTCATAGCTGGCCTGTAGTATAATCATACATTAAAATCTGGTGAAACTATGGATAAAGTCGCCGTAATTGGAGCTGGCATATCAGGCCTTGCCCTTGCTAACAAATTAAAAAAACATTTTGAAGTTGTCATTTTTGAAAAATCACGCGGCTATGGCGGACGTGTTGCCACAAGAAGAGCTGGTGAATTTATATTTGATCATGGGGCTCAGTTTTTCAAAGTCAAAACAGATGAATTTAGGGAATACATAAAACCCATGATTGATCAGGATATCATCGATGTTTGGAGGGCACGGTTTGTTGAAATTGACAATGGTAAAATTACAAATGACCGCATTTGGGGGGAAGATCCATCAAATTATGTTGGAATACCATCCATGAATGTTATTGGCAAATATATGGCAGACGGCCTAAATGTGAGATTATCAGAGAAAGTGGCAAATATCTTAAAGGGTAACAAGTGGCAACTATATGATGAAGCCAATGACAATATTGGTGAGTTTGATTGGGTAGTTTCTGCAATACCACCCAAACAAGCAATAGATATGATCCCTGATGTTGCAAGTTTATATAGCGAAATCAGTCGTTACGAAATGCTTGCATGTTATTCGCTTATGCTGGGGTACGCGGAAAAAATAGATATAGGGTTTGATGCCGCACTAATAAAGGGAGCGGATATTAGCTGGCTATCGGTAAATTCATCAAAGAACTCAAGCGTAAATAATACAGCTTTTCTGATTCACTCAACGAACAAATGGGCATCTCAAAATATAGATAATGACAGAGATTGGGTTAAGGGCTATCTCTGTAATGAATTATCAAATTTAGTTCCAATAAAAACAGAAAATGCCAATTATGTTGGATTACAGGGATGGCGTTATGCAAATATAAAAAAACAAAATAATCTTGAATTTTTTTTGGATAGAGATAATAAATTTGGTCTTTGCGGAGACTGGTTTGTTCAAGGTAGGATTGAAGCCGCTTATCTAAGCGGCTCTCATTTGGGCGATCACATACTAACATCCTAGCTATTACATGGCTTTATCCCAATATTCCTTTATTTTCGGGAATGCATCCTTACCGTTTTGAGCCCTTTGATCTGCAGTTACGTCTCCCCAATCATATATTGCTTTTTTATATGCAGGTCTTGTTTTAATTACGTCATACCAATTATCAAGATTCTCTAAATCTTTCCATAGAGGTCTCATCATAAAGGAGTCCAATCTGTGCAAGTAAACGACAAATGAGATATCTGCTAACGAGTATTCATCTCCTGCCAGCCAAGTATTCTTACCTAAATGCTTATTCATTTCTATGAAGAGTGACTTGAATTCAATTATTGCCTCCTCTAGCAGGGGAGACTCTATTCCCATTTCAATATTTATTTGATCATTTTTTTTGCGAACCTTGTCTTTCATTTCCTTGTAGTATTTTTTAATCTGCCCCGGGTCTTTCTTTTTATAAATATGCCTGTTCACGAGACATACGCCAATTGTTCGACTTGCAACATGGATCACTTCATCAATTTTACGCATCCAAAGACGCATTTGAGCAAGATCTTCTGGCTTAGATGGTTTTAATTTCGGATTTCCACCATATTTTTCTTCAAGGTATTCGATAATCACTAAAGACTCGGGTATTGCGAGATTATCATCAATAATCACCGGGACAAGACCTTTGGGGTTTAGTTCATAAAAATTTTTTGGAAGCTGGTCGATATCTCCTAGGGCGGTGTCTACAATTATACTTTCCCATGGAATAGATTTTTCTTCTAAACAAAGACGTACCCTCTGAGCCGCACTGGTTCTGTCGTAATGAAAAAGTGTGAGCATTGTTAGATTTCTTTTGATGGAGTATTAAGGTTTATACTAATATTTTTTCTTTGAGTGAAGCTATCAAGCATCCCTTCAAGTGAAAATTCACGACCAATACCCGATTGTTTAAATCCACCATATGAATGTCCGGGGGCTTGAGCCAGGCCTTGATTAACCTGAACCCATCCAGACTCAATTGCATGAGCAGCATTAATTCCTCTTGTAATATCTCGAGTCCAAACATACGCGGCTAGCCCATAGTGACTCTGATTTGCCATTCTTATGACTTCCTCTTCGTCATCCCATGGAATTGCAACAAGGACGGGCCCAAAAATTTCTTCCTTCGCCAGACGCCATTCATTTGATTTATTTCTGAAGATAGTTGGTATTGTAAAATATCCTTCACTAAGAGGTCCGTCTTTAGGGGGCATACCACCACAAATTACCTCAGTATTTGTATTATTTAAACCGTCTGAAATATAGTCACAAACTTTTGTAAATTGTTTGTTATTTATGATGGTACCAATATCAGTATTATCATCAAGTGGATTACCGATGATCAGTTTATCAAGTTTCTCTGACAATTTACCAATAAAGCTGTCAAATATTTTTTTGTGTAGAAATAATCTTGAGCCTGCTGTACAAGATTGACTTTGCCTTGTAAACCTCATGGCACCAATAATCCCATCAACTGTCCACTCTTCATTCACATCTGGATAGACTATTGAAGGGCTTTTTCCTCCAAGCTCAAGCGACACAGGTAATATCCTCTCCGCAGCTGCCCTCATTACTAACTTTCCAACACCCGTTGATCCCGTGAAGGATAATTTATTTATTTCTGGATGATAGGCAAGCGGCTCACCACATTCAGGACCAGTTCCTGTTAGAAGGTTTAGAACACCAGGCGGTATGAACTTTTGACAAATTTCAGCAACTTTTAAAATTGCCAACGGAGCATCTTCAGCGGCCTTCATTACAAGCGTGTTGCCTGCGCACAATGCTGGAGCAATTTTACATGCACCCAGCATAACAGGGGCATTCCAGGGAATTATCGCGCCAACTACACCTAATGGTTCACGCCTCGTATAACTTAAAACATGCTCACCAAGTGGGATGGTCTCACCTTTCAACTCAGAGGATAATCCGCCAAAATATCTGAATATGTCTACCACAAGATTAATTTCTGGCCTTGCTTGGGTCTTTATTGCATTGCCGGTTTCAGTTGCAATAATTTTTGCAATATCTTCTTTTTCAATTTCTATAGCATCAGCTATCTTGAGGAGTATTCTTCCCCTCTCTTTGGGCATAACTTTTGACCATGATCTGAATGCTTTAAGTGATGATCTTACAGCGATATCAACATCAGCCTCATTGCCTCTTGGAACACTGGCAAATATCTTCTTATTTGAAGGGCATTCAATTTCAATTATCTTTTCTGATATGCTATTAGTGTATTTACCATCTATGATCATTTGGTAACTTAATATTTTCTGACTCATTCTTTCCTCAGGATATTTAATTATATGACTATCATATACTCACAGTATATTTTAATCAATTGCTTGGTTGATAGTTTTACAAATATCCTCTTTGCACTCCATTTGCTTCATTATTTGATTATTGGAGTCATAGATTATTCTAACACCATTCATCTTTCCGTTTTGGTAATTTATTTCTGATTTTTTTGTTGAGTCAATATTATAGAAAGTCCATAAGCCTTCCTTTAGCCCATCTCTGTAATTACCCTCATACCAAACGGTATTACTAATATCCCAGATACACAAACTTCTTCCTGTGTAAGGTTTTTTAGATTCCTTTAGAAATAGGATTCCATTTCTTTTTTTGCCATCAAGATCATCACATATCGTTTTTGAATTGACCAAAGCAAAAAAAATAAGGATGAGCATCAAAAAGAAAAAAAGAAGGCAAAGAATATTTCTCTCGAGTTTAATCAATATTCCACAAGCTCATCATCTATTACCTGCCAGAGATACCATGTGGCGACAGTCCGGTAAGGCCGCCACTTATCTGATATTTGATTGATTTTTTCAATTTGACTGATTTTCTCAAAATGTTCTAGGTTGTAAACTTTTTTTATGGCATTAATCAGACCAATATCTCCTAATGGGAGAATGTCAGGACTCATTTTAAAGAATATAAGGAACATCTCTATTGTCCAAGGGCCAACACCTTTAATGCTGATAAGGTCAGACTTTATTGTCTCTTCATTAGCATCTAAAAAATATTCCTTTGAGGAGATATCTGGATTTTCTATAAAATATTTTGATATATTACCCAAATAATTGATTTTTTGCCGTGAAAGTCCAGTCCCACTCAGTGCTTGTTTGTCGATGGATAAAAGCTTATCAGGGGAAACATCTCCCTGTAATAGTTTCAAAGTCTTTTTATAGATACTCTCAGCCGCTATGACTGAAATTTGCTGTCCAATAATTGATTTTAGTAGAGTTCCAAAGGGATCTTTTTTTGATTTAAGGATATTTTTTTGATTTTGTTCAATAACAGATTTAAGGATTATATCCTCTTTTTTAAGCTTTACGATTGCTCTTTTCCAATATTGAGGTTCCATCTGCAAGTCGTGTCAAAGTGAACTTGTATTACTCATCATCACTTTTTGGGGTGATAATCAAATCTGATTCTTCGATGTCATCTTCTTCAACCAGAAAGTCATTATCATCATCTTCAATCAATTCTTCATTTTCAATGTCTGGGATATCAATATCATTTTCATTTATTAGTTCTTCTTCAGACTCGTCGTCAAGGATATCATCATCCATGATAATTGGATTATCATCTTCAATAACCCCATCTTCTAGGTTATTGTCCAACGACTCTTTTTCTGGCTTTAATTCCGTTTCATCTTGGATAATTTCATCAACAACAGGAGTCTCTTTAGCTTGCAATTGAACTTGTTGATCATCTGAAGTAAGTGTGACCTTTTTACCGCATGCGGGACAGATTATTTCAAGCTTGTTGAGATCATAAAACTTTACGCCACAATCCACACACGTATGTTTATTTCCTAATTCAGCTCTAGCCACTACAACCCCTTTTTATATTTAATGCCAATTTAATACTATGTTATAATATGTACTGTTATAGTATCTACATTTATATACACATGATCATGAAAATAAACAACAAAAATAATCCAGTCATTGTTGAGAGATCGAATGCGTTATCTGGAAGTATCGACACACCTAGTGATAAATCTATTTCACATCGGGCTCTAATTCTTGGCTCGCTATGCATTGGTGAAACGAAAATTCATAATTTGCTTTTGTCAGAAGATATTACTTCCACAATTTGCGCTTTGGAGCAGTTTGGTGCAAGTATCAATGTGAGGGAAGAGCATAATATCACAAATATATACGGCATTGGTATTGGTGGATTATTACAACCCAGTAAAAAAATTTATTTAGGAAACTCAGGTACTTCCGTAAGATTGCTTATTGGCCTTATGTCCAGCTGTGATGTTTGTGTAGAGTTTGAGGGTGACGCGTCACTATCTAAACGGCCAATGGGTAGAGTATTAGATCCTTTAAAAGAAATTGGTTTAGAAATACTGAGCAATGAGAGAGAAAATTTACCATTAAAGCTAAAAGGTACGGCATTACCTGTTCCTATAAATCATAAGCTTGTTGTGCCATCAGCTCAAATAAAGTCAGCTTTAATGCTCGCAGCCTTAAACATAAGAGGGCGCTCAACAATAATTGAAACAATTAAAACTCGTGACCATACGGAGAAGTTATTTGAGTATTTTGGCGCAGATATTCAAGTAAAGTTGAATGATATGGGCCAAAAGGAAATTATGATAAGCGGGCAAAAATCTCTCACTCCAAAAGAGATAGATATTCCTGGTGACCCAAGCTCAGCTGCATTTTTTATTGTTGCAGCCCTTATATCAAAAGGTTCTAAGCTAAGGATAAAGAATGTAATGATAAATCCGACAAGATCGCTATTTATTGACTATTTGATCTCAATGGGGGCGAAGATAGACTTCCTGGATAAATATTCGAAATGTGGTGAAGAGGTTGCCGATATTGATGTTAGTGCAAGTGAACTAAAAGGGGTAACAACAAGCTTGAATGATGCCCCATCAATTATTGATGAATTTCTAATATTATCTGTTGCAGCCGCCTATGCAAAGGGTGAGAGTAGATTCTGCGGGGTTTCTGAATTAAAGGTAAAAGAGAGCGATCGCCTTGAAGCGATAGTTAATATGTTGACAGACTCAGGTGTCAAGTGTCAAACAAAGGATGATGACCTCATAATATATGGCAATGGTGAAGTCCCTGGCGGCTCCGACATTAAGTCGAATTATGATCATCGTGTAGCTATGTCAGCATTAATTCTGGGGCTTGGTTCAAAAAGTCAAATTCGTATTGATGATGTTTCCCCTGTAGCAACAAGTTTTCCAAATTTTATGGAAATTTATCATAAAATAGGAGGAAATTTTCATAGTGGATGAAAAATTAATTATTGCAATTGATGGTCCCGCGGCAAGCGGTAAAGGCACAGTTGCAAAAAAACTTGCAAAAATTTTCAACTTACCCCACCTAGACTCGGGTCAGCTATACAGGTATATTGCTCATCTTGCTATAAAGAATACAATCAATCCAAATAATAAGCCTGCACTCATAGAGCTTACTAAAAAAATTGAGTTTGACATCACTGAAATTGAAGATTTAAGGAATGATGAAATATCAACCGTTGCCTCAATTATATCACAATATAGTGAAATTCGTGATCAACTAATAGAGTATCAAAGAGACTTTGCATCAAACGGAGCAGTTGTTGATGGCAGAGACATTGGGACTATAATTTTTCCGAATGCTGATTATAAATTTTATATAACTGCATCATTGGATCAAAGAACCGAAAGAAGATACCTGCAACTAAAGAAGGATAATACTGAAATAGATAGAAATAATATCAAAAATGATATAAACAATAGGGATCTTAGGGATATCAATAGAAAAATTGCTCCCCTCAAGAAAGCAGGGGATGCAATTGAGATTGACACAACTGAGATGAAAATTGATGATGTAATTGACTTTATTGTAAAATACATACATAAAGGTTAAAATTCTATGTGAATTGGAGAATATACATAAATGGTAAAAAAAGAACTTGATAAGTTAAATCCGTCTGTTGATGATTTCGCAGCTTTGCTTGAAGAAAGTATGAGTAAAATAAACCTCTCTGAAGGAACTGTAATAAAAGGTAAGGTAACCGCTGTCGAGAATGATTTTGTAATTGTTGACGTTGGTCTCAAAACAGAAGGCAGAATACCTACACGAGAATTCAAATCAGCTTCTGGGCCAACTATCCCCGAGATAGGTGATGATGTTGACGTTTACCTAGACAGAGTTGAAAATTCAAATGGAGAAGCTGTATTAAGCAGAGAAAAAGCAAGAAGACAGGAAAGCTGGAATAATCTAGAGAAACTACATGCGGATGGCGTTCGAGTAGAGGGAGTGATCTTTGGCCGAGTGAAGGGCGGGTTCACTGTAGATCTTGATGGTGCAATCGCATTCCTTCCAGGAAGCCAAGTTGATGTAAAACCTGTTAGAGATATTGGTGGCATGCTGAATGTATCTCAACCATTCCAAATCTTAAAAATGGATAGGAAAAGAGGTAATATTGTTGTGTCGAGGCGTGCAATTATTGAAGACTCGAAAGGTGACTATAATCCGGAGCTAGCTGATAATCTTAAGGAAGGTCAGACTCTTGATGGCATCGTTAAGAACATAACAGACTATGGCGCATTTATTGATCTTGGCGGTATGGATGGTTTGCTACATGTAACAGATATTTCCTGGAAAAGAGTCAATCATCCGAGTGATTTATTAAAGATTGGTCAATCAGTAAAAGTTCAAGTGACCAAAATAAATGCAGAAAGTAAGAGGGTTAGTCTAGGAATGAAACAACTCGAGGCTGATCCATGGGAGGGCATTGCTGAAAAATATCCAATAAATACAAAGTTAAAAGGTAACGTTACCAATATTACGGACTACGGTGCTTTTGTTGAAATTGAACCGGGTATCGAAGGTCTCACGCATGTCTCAGAAATGAGTTGGACTAAGAAAAATATTCATCCTGGTAAGATTGTATCAAGCTCACAAGAGGTAGAGGTTGTGATTTTAGAAATAGACTATGAAAAAAGAAGGATTTCGCTAGGTATGAAGCAATGTGTCGAGAATCCATGGGCAAAATTTGCAGAGAATTATCCCATTGGCTCTGTTGTAAGTGGAGAGGTAAAGAATGCTACTGAATTTGGTTTGTTCATAGGTCTTGAGGGTGATCTTGACGGTATGATTCACTTATCAGATTTAGATTGGAATGAAAAGCCTGAAGTCTCTCTTGAGAGGCATGTAAAGGGAGAGGCAATCGATGTTAAAGTGCTTGATATAGATGTTGAAAAAGAGAGAATAAGCCTTGGTGTTAAACAATTATCTAACGATCCTTATTCTGGCCTTAGCCAAATTAAAAAAGGAGATACGGTAACATGTTACATAACAAATATCCGTGATGGCGGTCTTGACGTTACAGTAGGTAAGGATGGAGTCCCTAGTTCGATCAAGAGGACAGATTTATCCGTAGATAAGTCTGAACAGAAACCAGATAGGTTTGCTGTTGGTGAGATGGTTGATGCGAAGGTGACTCAAATAGATGCAAAAAATAATAAACTTACATTATCAATAAAAAGTTTGCAAATTGATCAAGAAAAAGAAGCTGTAGAACAATATGGGTCTGCAGATTCTGGTGCCTCACTGGGTGATATCCTAGGCGAAGCGTTAAGCATCGCAAGCGAGCAGGGCGAAATTGAAGCTCCCGCAGAATCCTCAGGTGCGGCGAAGAAAACTGTGAAGAAAGCAAAACCAAAAGCGGAAAAGGAAGAAAAAACAGAAGATTCAAAGACTTCAAAATAAAATGTCAAATATTGGGTAACTTATGATATTGACTCGAGCCAAGCAGTGATAAATGGTCTTAAATAACTCAGCTGAAATTAAATGGTACCGCAGAAGGATATTTTTATGGCGAATTTTTTCATTCGTTTTAGCTATATCTCTGCTCTATATCTTTTTTAACAACCCAAAAATAAATATGAGCTCAAAGCCACACATCGCAAACTACGCAATTAGTGGATTACTTGTAGACGCGGATCAGATTTTAGAAGATTTGGAGTATTTAGAGTTTGAAGATAATGTTAAAGCAATAATCATTTCTGTCGATAGTCCTGGCGGCACAACTGTTAGTGCTGAGGAGATTTTTTTAAAGATCAGATCTATATCATCAAATAAGCCAATAGTTGTAGTTATGAAGAATATTGCAACATCAGGGGCATATTTATTTTCAATCGGCGCAGACAGAATATTTGCGCGTGAGAATACAATTACTGGATCAGTTGGTGTCTTGCTTCAATGGGCAAGGATTGATCAGGGACTTGAAAAAATTGGAATTGAGATGAAAGAGGTTAAGAGTGGCAAATTAAAGGCAGAGCCAGATCTTTTTGGAGAGTCTGATGAAGAGGCGATGGCATTAACCCAAAAAATCGTTGATGAAACCTATTCATGGTTTCTTAATCTAGTTAAAGAACGCAGAAAGGTTGAAGAATATGCGATTAGTCAAATATCAGATGGGAGAATATTCACAGGTAGGCAAGCTCTAGACTTAAATTTGATTGACGAGATAGGTGGTTATAAAGAAGCAAAATTCTGGTTAGTAGAGAATAGAGAAATAAATACTGATCTTGAAATATTGATCTATAACCAAAATAAGTCTACCAATTTTATTGAACTAAGTGTTGCAAAAATTATGGATTATTTTAAAATAAGCACATCATACAGGGATAGTTTTAATAATAATCTCTCACTGATAAATATTGACGGTCTTTTATCCATTTGGCAGCATCCAAGTTGACAACTTCTGGGGAAAATATGAAGAAATCAGAATTAATTGACCAATTAGCAAAAGAGTATCCTCACCTATATCACAGGGATATCGAAAAAGTGGTTGACGTATTTTACAATTCAATTTCCGAAGCGTTAGCTAATGGTCAAAGAGTGGAGCTGAGAGGATTTGGCGCATTCTCGATAAAAGAAAGAGCTCCACGGATAGGAAGAAATCCAAAAAATGGTGAGAGAGTGGCGGTACCAAGAAAAAAGTCAGTATATTATAAGCCTGGTAAAGAACTCAAGGAACGTATCAATAGTAGCAGTTAATAGTCCAATCAATGAGGAGTGGTAATTTGAGTTTTAAAAATAAAAATGCCCTTTTCTGTGCTCTTGATATGAAAAGTATCGACCAAGCTTTATCTTTCACAAACATCATAAAAGATTATATAGACGGCATAAAGATTGGAATGGAAGCCTTTTATTCGATGGGTATTGATGGTTACTTAAGACTGCAAGATTTAAATATACCAATATTTCTGGATTTAAAATTACATGATATACCCAATACAGTAAATTCAGCAATAAAATCCCTAATTCCACTTAATCCGTTTATGATTAATGTACACATATCTGGGGGCGCTGTGATGCTGAAAGAGGCCGTTAGTGCAATTCATGAAAGTAAGGATAACAAGCCAAAAATTGTTGGGGTAACAATATTGACTAGCATGAATGAGTCTAGCTTTGCAGAACAAGGCATCGAGCTTAATATCCAAGATCAGGTGATCAATCTTGCAACTTTAGCCGCTGATTGTGGGCTAGATGGTGTTGTTTGTAGCCCGCATGAGGCAGGTAAGGTGAAGAGTAAATGCGGCAAGGATTTTTTAACAGTTGTGCCGGGTATTAG
>Ga0163109_10003983_pt1 | contig 11260 bp, 10 predicted proteins | sample CRUFie1St13metaG_FD_108704 | JGI IMG/M metagenome (GOLD analysis project Ga0163109, IMG submission 108704) | Marine microbial communities from the Costa Rica Dome - CRUD Field 142mm St13 metaG | ecosystem: Environmental > Aquatic > Marine > Oceanic > Photic zone | place: Costa Rica: the Eastern... | reverse complement strand
GGTGAAAGTAAAAGGAACTGTAGAACCAGGAGATATGTTGGTATCAGCAGGCGACGGTTTTGCTAGAGCAGAGAGCAATCCTGCACTAGGATCTGTAATAGGTAAAGCACTTTCTTCACACTCTGAGTCAGAAGGCACAATTGAAATGGTAGTGGGAAGATGTTAATGGAGTTCAATGGCTTATAAAATAAACAACACATTTGGTACTTTATTGGTCACATTGGCTGACGGCACAATTGACACAGCCACGACTGATCTTACATTAATTGGAAAAGGTTACGCAGGTTTTGGTGAGTCACTGAACGAAAACCTTGTAAAACTTTTAGAAAATTTCAACAACACATCAGCACCCACAAACAAACAGCAAGGACAACTTTGGTTTGACAAAACCAACAAGCAACTGAATGTATATTCAGGTGATAAATGGAAACCGGTAGGTTCAACTACTAATTCAACCACTTCACCAACATCAGCAGTGCAAGGTGATATGTGGTTTGACACAACCAATGCACAACTTTACGTGTATTCAGGCACAGCCTGGACCTTGATTGGTCCAACCACAGTGGCAGGTTCTGGTGTTACACAATTCACCACAGATTCAGTACAAGACAACACAGGTGTAAACAGATCGATCTTAAAAATGATCACAAATGACACCGTAGTTGCCATTGTGTCTAATATAGCATTCACACCGAGTTCGACGGCCGCCACAGGTTCTGCATTGATCACGGCAGGTTTTGCCACAGTGGCACAAGGTTTGACTTTGTCCACAGCAGTGGCATCAAACAAATTCAGAGGCACAGCCACAGACTCAGATGCATTAGGCGGAATAGCGGCCGCAAACTATTTGAGATCCAATGCAGATGACACCACAACAGGAAAAATCACAATACAAAGTGACGATGGTTTAACTTTAGGTGCAGGACAAGATATCACAATGAGTTTGAGCAGTGACAATTTGACCATTGCACAGACCACACAAGACAAAGACATCATATTCACTACCAACACAGGCGGTACCACTACAACATTGGCCACATTTGATGGTTCAACAGGTAGATTGGAATTGCCAAGTGTGGGAGATCTAAGAGTCAAAGGAAATTTAACAGTTGATGGCACACAGGTCATTGCCAACACAACCACGCTTTCAGTGGAAGACAACATTATAGAATTGAATAGAAACATTTCAAGTGCAAGTGCAATGCCCAACTACACAGGTTTGAAAATAAACAGAGGTGAGTTGTCAACAGACACAGAGCAAGATTTATACTGGGTATGGGACGAAACTTTTGCAGACGACGGCACAACAGTGTATGGAAATGCAGGTGGTGCCTTTACAGCATTCAAATCAGCAGGTGTTGGACAAGAACTGTCAGCGGCCACACTGGTTGATATCAGAGCCAATGTGGTTCATGCCACATCAACAGCGGCCCAATATGCTGATTTGGCAGAAAGATATGCCACAGACACACCAGTTGAAGTTGGAGATGTGGTTATGCTGGGTGGCGCAGAAGAGATTACTAAATGTAATACTGAGTTGTCAGACGCAGTGTTTGGAGTGGTATCACAATCTCCAGCAGTGTTGATGAATGCTCAAGCAGGAAATAATGACACACACCCTATGATAGCACTCAAAGGACGTGTGTTTGTAAAAATACAGGGCACTGCCCAAGCCGGAGACCGCATAGTAGCGGCCGGAAACGGTGTGGCCAGAGCGGCATCGATTGAGGATTGTACCGCTTTTAACGTGCTTGGCCGCGTAATCAAGGCTAAATACAACGTAGAAACAGCATTAACAGAATGTGTGATAGGAGTTAAATAGAATGGCTTATATAGCAGGTGATACAATAACAGGTGATCAGTACAATATTTTCGTAAACAACAGTTCAAGTCCTTTTGGATACAATCATTTCGCAGGAACAGGTTCAGGCGAGTATGGTCTAGGACAAACACACATTGCCACAGTCACAGGTGGTTCTTCTACTATCACAGCATCACAATGGAATTCACTTTTAACAGGTTTAACCAACATAGGAAATCACACAAACGACACATTGACAGCCAGAACAGCAGTTGCGGCAGGTGACACCATCGCAATCAAATCTGCCTTGGAAGCAGACTTGGCCACACTAGCGGCTTCAGTTGCTGGCGGTAGTGTAAACGCCACAGCATTGGGTACAAACGCAGTTGGTTCATCAACTAATGCGGCCACTTGGAACTCAACATCTACTATTGAAAGATCAGTCACATTTGCAGACGCGGACAAGATGAGACACTTCTTTAACGGAGGCGGAAAAATCCGAATTGATCCTAGTTGTGTAACAGGTATTGATGGAGTCAAAGACACAGTATTTGATGATCTCACAACCACAGCCACAGGTAACCTAGACATTGGTTCAAAAACATCTACAAGATCAGGTTCAGGCGAGACTTTAACAACCGACGGTCTAGCACTTGGTTTCCATGATTTGACAACTTCATACCAAACAATATTGAAATTGACTTCAGACAACTCAGGTTACACATCAAACACAGTGGAGTATCAGGCCAAACTGGATGCGGCAGTGGGCACAGCAGTCACAATCACTGTGAAAATGATTTCAGAAGACCCAGCGGCAGACACCACATACACATCAGGTAACACAGCAGGTGTACCAGCCAATCCAAACGAAGCACCAAGAATGACTTTGGCTTTGATTGAAGTGTATCCAACTAATGGTGAAGGTTTGAGTGCCAATATTCAGTCAAGTTCAAACGCAGAAGTTTCAAACTCAGCATCATAATAATTTTACCAGGTTGATTTATCACCATAATTATTGTATAATTGTGGTATGGACATTGGCGAACTAAAAAAACAATCAGACTTATCCTACAACATAGCAGTTGCCAAACGCAACGCTTTGGAAAAAGCACACTCACGATTGGTTGTGGTGTACAATGAACACATTTTCCGTGCGGATGCTGAAACAATCTGTCTAGTGAGAACACTCAAAGAAACTCAAGATAAGTTTTTTGTGCTGGACACAAACAAAAATCCTGTGGAGATCACCAATCCCGCAGAATTCTTGCAAATATTAATAGAGAGAAACCAAGAAGCCATTAGTTCGTATCATCAAATGTCCCAGACATTTGCTAAAAGAGGTGACTAATGACCAAAGGTGTATTGTTATTTTGTTTTGACACAGCAGAAGTTCCGTATCACAAGATATTAGAACGTTGTGTGGCACTGATCAAAAAAAATTTACAATTGGAAATCACAGTTGTCACAAACTTTGCGACCTATAAAAAGTTAAAACCTTTGGGTTTTGTCAATTACAAATTCATAGAGCCTGAATTGGGCAATACTAAATTGGGCAAAGATTGGCGCAATGTTGATCGTCATTTGGCCTATGAACTTTCGCCTTATAATGTCACTCTAGTCATGGACATTGATTACTTCCCTTTCACAAACAACCTACGCAAGTTTTTGGACACAGACTATGATTTTTTAATCACAAAAACAGCATTTGATCTCACCAATAGAAACACATTTGATCAAAGACGTTGGAGCATGATAGACATGGTATGGGCCACAGTGTTTATTTTTCGTAAAGGCAAAAAATCAAAAAGAATTTTTGACACTCTAAAATATGTAAAACAGTATTACAGATATTTTTTGGATCTTTACAGAATATATGACAAACAATTTAGAAATGATTATGCGTTTGCTATTGCATTGGAACAGGCCAATGGGTTTATCGCCTACAGCACATTGCCTATTCAATTGCCCACACTGCCACCTGACTGCCAATTGGTGAAATTCACAGACACAGGTGTGGCGTGGCAATACAATGGCGAAATCAACTATATAGAAAATCAAGATGTTCACGTGTTGAACAAGGAGATAGTGAATGTCTAAAGGATTTCTTTGGTTTGCTCAAAACAACTCAGACACTGATTATGTGGAGTTGAGTATAAAATTGGCCAAAACTATTAAACAGTATAATAAACACAATCAAATATGTGTGGTCACAGATGAAGCCAGCAAATTTCAACATCCGTCTGTGGACATTGTCAAAGTGTTACGTGAAGATTCCAGTGCTGACCACACAGTGAAATGGGCCAATGAGCACAAAGCATTTGCTGTGACTCCGTTCACGCACACAATAAAATTGGAAAGTGATATGCTGTGGGTGGAAAACACAGATTGGTGGTGGAATCATTTATGGCAACACGACCTAGTTTTCAGTGTGAATTGTAGAAATTACAAAGATCAAATTGTCACAAACACACCCTATAGGCAATTGTTTGTGAAAAATCATTTGCCAGACATCTACAACGGTTTGATGTACTTTAGACGGAGCAGTTGGGCACAGCGATTTTTTCAAACAGCACAATACGTCACACAAAATTGGCACAAAGTAAAAACCGAAATGCTGATTGATTGTCACGATCCCTATCCAAGCACAGATGTGGTGTATGCTCTAGCCTACAGAATAATTGATCCTGTCGATCAGCACTTGATCAACTACGAATGGTTTAAATTTTTGCATCATAAACCTGCTGTGAACAATCTACAACACACTAAAGATCAAAACGAGTACCTGTATCCAAATCAGGCAGGCGAAAACATCTATTTGGGTGACAAAAGATTGAGTCGTGTGTGGCACTACAACAAAAAGGACATCTATGTCAGATGAGTTGTTGAAAGCATTGAGCAGTATGCCTGCTGTACAGGAAAAAAAGCACTATGTCACAGTGCAAGGCAAAAAATACACAGTGCCGTTGCAGAAAAAATTGGAAATGATGCGTCACGGTGAAGAAAAATACGTGGCACGAGATCACAAAGATGGTCCGGTATTTGAAATACTCAAACCCCAAGCCAAAACTAGATACACAACACTACAAACTGCTGAACGTGGTTACAGTTTTGAACAGGGTGACATACATTGGCCCAACGCAGTGGTAGAAGGAGGAGCAACATGGCTGATAGAGTACGAGTAAGCGATTTGGATTTTGTGTACATCAGTTTTCGTGAACCCAACAAGGAACAGAATTGGGCAGATCTCAAAAACAAAGTGCCCTGGGCCAAACGTGTGGACGGTGTTGTGGGTTTTGATTCTGCACACAAAGCCGCGGCAGAATTAGCAGAAACAGATTTTTTCATCAGCATAGACGGGGATAACATACTGGATGAAACTTTTTTATTGGAAACACTGGATTGGTCACAGACCAATCGCAAAGCAGTACACAGATGGAGAGGCCGTAACAGTGTGAATGGCTTGGTATATGGCAACGGTGGCATAGTGGGTTGGGACAAACAAACCTGTCTTACGATGCGAACACACGAAAACGCGGACACAGAAGAAAATCAAATTGACTTCTGTTGGGGTGTGCCACACGAGAACCTACACAACTGCTATTCAACCACAGAGATCAATGCGTCACAGGAACAGGCATTTGTGGCCGGTTACAGAGAAGGTGTGAAGATGAGCACAGAAAAAGGTCGTCCCATACCTGCACGTGATTACAAAAAGATGTGGCCCAACAATTTGAGGATATTGAGCACCTGGTGTACCATAGGAGCAGATGTGGAATATGGCAAGTATGCCATGTTGGGTGCCAGAATGGGTGCCTTTTACACAGTGTTGGAACAGAACAATGACATTTTCAATGTGCGAGACCTCTCAGAATTGGGCAAATACTTTGCGGAAATACAAAACAATGATATTGATGAAGAACTAAAATTGTTTGGCAACAGTCTAAGACAGCAGTTGGACATACCCATAGCAGAATACGACGAACAGGAGAGTCGTTTCTACAGATTTGTGATGCCACCGCATATCAATAGAGGAGTGCAAGACCGTGAGTACCAGTGATTATAAAGCACAGGCAGAGTCAGCCAAAAAGAAATTGGCACAGGTGTCACCCACAATGTGCCTGGCTAAATGGAATCAAGTGAGTCTACACCTGCCCACAGGTTTGACCAACAGTTGTTATCATCCACCCCTGCACGAGATAGACGCTGAACAATTGAAACACAATCCTGCCGCACTGCACAACACCGCTGAAAAATTACAACAGCGTGAGCAGATGCTGAAGGGTGAACGTCCAAAGGGTTGCAGTTATTGTTGGAACATAGAGGACACTGGAGAGATGAGTGACAGACACTATCGTTCAGGTGAACCATGGGCCATGCAGGACTTTGAGGCCATCAAACAGAATCCAATGACCACAAGTTGGACCCCCAGGTATGTGGAAGTTAATTTTAACCACGCTTGTAATTTCAAGTGTAGTTACTGTTCGCCACAGTTCTCCACTACCTGGGGCAAAGAAACTGACACATACGGTGAGTTTCCTACCACACCACCACACAATGCACCTGAACATTTCCAGGGCAGACGTAGACCCATACCCAACAGGGAGTCAAATCTCTATGTGGAAGCATTTTGGCAGTGGTGGCCTGAACTGTACAAGAATTTAAAACATTTTCGTATGACTGGCGGAGAACCCATGATGGACAACAACACTTATAGAGTGTTGCAGTATGTGATAGACCATCCCAAAGACGACCTACATTTGAATGTCACAAGCAATATGTGTCCACCAGATCCCAAACTCAAAACCAAATACTTTAACATGGTGCAAAAGATCTGTTTGGAACAAAAGGTAGAACATTTCATGCAGTTTGTGAGTGTGGACAGTTGGGGCAAACAGGCAGAATACATACGTAATGGCTTGAACTTTGATGTGATGTGGGCCAATGTGGACGAGTTTTTGGAACGTATTCCCTACAGAAACAGTGTGACATTCATTATCACATACAATAACCTCAGTGTGGTTGGACTGCGTAAACTGTTGGAAGGCATATTGGAACTTCGTAAGAAGCATAGTAAGGACTATCAACGTGTGTGGTTTGACATACCGTTGTTGCGTCAACCCGCTTGGCAACAGATCACGCTACTGCCTGAGTCGTACCAGGAAATTCACAAGGACAACATAGAGTGGATGAGACAAAATTCTGGAGAGGACAAGGGATTACACATATTCAAGGACTTTGAGATTCAAAAAATGCTTCGCAATCTTGCGTATTGGCAAAAAAACGCGAGTGCTGACGCACAAACTAAACGCAATTTTTACGCATTTTTTAACGAACATGATCGCAGACGCTTGACGCGATTTGAAAACACATTTCCAGAGATGTTGGAATTTTGGCAGGAGTGTAAAAACGCATGAAATTTAAAATAGTCACACACGGTTGTAGTTTTACAAAATATAAATGGGGTTGTTGGCCAAAATTTATAAAATGGTTTTCTGATTATGATGTATCAAACAGAGGACGTCCTGGAAGTTCAAATGAAACTATAAGCCGAGCAGTAATTGATAGTGTCATGGAACTAAAATCTTCAATAACTCATATGTATATAATGTGGTCTGGTGTTGATAGGTATGAAGTTATTAGCGATGATGTGTTACACGGTAGCGAAACATACTGTAATGAAAATGGTAGAACAAAATTAAAAACTTGGTATGGTGGTCATCCTGAAAAAGAGAAACATGAATATTATAGACGTAATTTTTGGAATGAAAATTATCAGTATTATAGAACTTTAGAGCATATATTAAGAACACAACACTTCTTAGCCAGTTACTCTATACCCTACACTATGATGGTATTCAACAAAGATGTGATTAGAACAAATTTTTTTAGTAACAGTGAACGTGATTTATATAATGAAATTGATTGGTCAAAATTTATTTTTTATGACAAGAATAAAGGTTTACACGAATATGCAACGGAAAATTTTAAAGATGATTATTATCCAGGAGATCAACACCCACCACCTAAAGCACATTATTATTGGACTAAAAACATTATGTTTCAATCAGAAATATTTGCACCTAAACACGAATTAGATAAACTTGAATGGAATCCAGAGGAAATAGAAGTGCCAATTTCAAATGATTTAGATTACAAGAAAAAAATATTAGATACAAAATCAGCAAGTTTTTGTGGTGCCAAATGGTATAATGCCACTATCTGGTTAGGATCAGGAATGACCACAAGTTGTCATCACCCATTGCCTCACAAAATCAATTTAGAAGAAATAAAAACCAATCCTAGTGCTATACACAATACAAAAGAAAAAAAAGAACAACGTAGGCAAATGCAGTGTGGTGAACGTCCTGCTGGTTGTGAATACTGTTGGAAAATTGAGGATATGGGAAAAGACGCCATCAGCGATAGAGTATACAAATCTAAAATATTTTCACAAAATGCATTGCAAACAGCATTTGATACAGATTATAAAAAAGATCACAATTTGAAAACTTTAGAAATTGCTTTTGATAGAACCTGTCAATTTGCTTGTTCATATTGCAATCCTGCTTTCAGCACCACTTGGGCCAATGACATAAAACAGAAAGGTGCTTACACAGGACTGACATCAGATGGTAGGAATCATTTCACACACAGTCACGAAAGTGCTGAACCCTACAAGAAAGATGAAACCAATCCTTATGTGGAAGCATTTTACAAATGGTGGGAAACCGATCTTCACAAAAGTTTAGATGAGTTACGTATCACAGGTGGAGAACCAATGATGTCACCAAACCTGTGGAGACTTTTGGATTGGATTGAAACACAAGGCGACAAAATGAATCCTAATATGACCATAGCAGTAAACTCTAATTTAGGTGCAAAAAAAGAAATAATTGAAAAATTCAAAAAGAAAATTTATGAATTTCCTGGATTTGAATTATACACATCTAATGAAGCAACATACCAACAAGCAGAATATATTAGAGATGGATTAGATTATACGCAATGGCATGAAAATCTATGTGATTTTATTTGGTCAGGTATTCCAAAAGCAGTTCATAATATGTGCACCATTAATTCTCTTTGTTTAGAATCTTTGCCTCAATTTTTAGAAACATTAATTGCATTTAAACACACAGGTAAGCAGGTTAATTTCACACTTAATATATTGAGATTTCCTAGTTTTCAATCACCACTTGTACTACCTGATGATCTTAGAAATAAATTTAAGGGTGACATTGAAAAGTTCTTAACTACTAATGAGAAATGGTTAGAGGGCATGGAAATAAATCACACACAACGACTAATAGACTATCTTGATGTGGTAAAAACACCACACGCAGGTGCGGCCACACAAGACAAATTACAGAAAGATTTTAAAATGTTTTACAGTCAATACGACAAACGCAGAGGTAAAGATTTTGAAAAAACTTTCCCAATAATAGGAGAATGGTACCGTGGCATATGAGTATGGGGCCAAAGAGCCTGAAAAATTAAAAATAAAAGACATGACTCCAAAACAAAAGGAGTTGTTGATAGAATCAGAAACTTTTTGTATGCTTCCTTGGATGCATCTTCACGCATATCCAGACGGTAGAGCATATCCTTGCTGTTTTGCATTTGATCCTTACGATGTAGGAAATTTGAATAAGAACAGTTTGAAAGAAGTATTCAACGGTGACAAAATGAAAGAGATGAGAATTCGTATGTTGAATAACAAGAAATCACGTGAGTGTTTGAAATGTTATGATCAAGAAAAATCAGGTTTTTTCAGTTTACGTCTAAGTTCTAACAAACATTTTGGACACAACATAGGTTTAGTAGATTCAACACAACCAGATGGCACTGCTGATTTTGTAATGAAATATTGGGATATTAGATTCAGTAATCTTTGTAATATGGCTTGTAGAAGTTGTGGTACCTGGTTTAGTTCAAACTGGTATGAAGATCATAAAAAATTAACAGGTTCACCCCCGCCCCATGCAAAAATTATGAGAGTAGGCAGGCACACTGATGATTTATGGGAACAAATGTTAGAATCCTTTGATCATGCTGAGCAATTTTATTTTGCCGGCGGTGAACCAATTATAATGGAAGAACATTATAGAATATTAAAGGAATTAGATAAACGTAAAATGTATCACGTGAGATTAATTTACAACACAAACTTTAGTAGAACCAAATTTAAAGATATTGATGTGTTTGAATTATGGAACAAATTTGATTCAGTATCTGTTGGTGCCAGTTTAGATGCCGAGGGTGACAGAGCAGAACTTATGCGTAAGGGCACTGTGTGGAAAGAAACAGTGGCAAACAGAAAACGTATGATGGAAGTGTGTCCTCAAGTAGATTTTTATATAAGTTCTACAGTTGGATTAGTGAACAGTTTACACGTGACTGATTTTCATCGTAGTTGGGTAGAACAAGGACTGATTAAACCCCAAGACTTCAACTTTAATTTGTTGCAACATCCAATATGGCAAAGAATGGATATATTACCGCCAGAGTTCAAAGAACAAGTTAAAGAAAAATACAAACAGCACATAGATTGGATCAAAGCACAAGACCATTTGACAAGAGCAACTAAAGGGTATGAATCAGCACTAGATTGGATGTTTAAAACTGATAATCAAAAACATCTTGATTTGTTTTTTGCAAATACGAGGAAATATGACAAAATCAGAAATGAAAATACTTTAGATGTATTTCCAGAATGGAAAGATTTATTTGATAAATATGACCAGAGTAAAGCCTAAAGACGGAAATCGCACATTCTGTATGGCTCCATGGACTCATACGTATCTTTCACCGCAAACAGAAAGACGTTTGTGCTGTGCGTCACGTGAACCTGCTCAAAGTTTTAAACAGTATATTGATACAGACAACGATGCCAAAGAATATAAACCTTTGACTTTGAAACAACATTGGAATTCGCCACATATGCGTTCTGTAAGATTGAGGATGTTGGCTGGAGAAAAACTACCAGAATGTGAAGTTTGTGATGACAAACTTTTAAACACAAATGTATACAGATCCTATTGGAATAGATTGTTTAGGCACAAGATTGACGAAGCATATGAAAGCACAGACCAAACTGGTGCCACCACAATGCCCACAATCAGTTTTGATTATAGGTTCAATAACCTGTGTAATTTTAAATGTAGAATGTGTGGCAGTATGTTAAGTTCCAGTTGGGAAGCAGAGCAACGAAAAAACAATGATTGGAGCAAAGAATCCAGTCCGTGGATGGCATCTCCCCTACGTGAACAAATCAAAAAGTTTCAAGACAAAGAAGTAGTAGAAGAATTTGTAAATGCCATTGAAACCAAAGAAATAAGAGAAATATACTGGTGTGGTGGTGAGCCTTTGATGTGGGATATGCATTGGCGTGCAATGGAAAGAATAATAGAGTTGGGGTTTGCTGATCAGGTGTATGTTAGATACAATACAAATTTAAGC
>Ga0163109_10003982_pt1 | contig 11260 bp, 10 predicted proteins | sample CRUFie1St13metaG_FD_108704 | JGI IMG/M metagenome (GOLD analysis project Ga0163109, IMG submission 108704) | Marine microbial communities from the Costa Rica Dome - CRUD Field 142mm St13 metaG | ecosystem: Environmental > Aquatic > Marine > Oceanic > Photic zone | place: Costa Rica: the Eastern... | reverse complement strand
TATGCATTTTTTTCTATATATTCGAGCAGAGCAGGAGAGGGGGTATCGGTAATTTCTAAAATGATTCTTGAGGGTGCGGTATCTGAATCTTGCTTCTCGAGCAGGGAAGAAATAGGAGAACGATATCCGGGATTTCCAAGTGGGGAAATTTCCCATGATTTAAAATTGGGAAGAGTTTGTAATTTGGAAAGGTCAGAGCTTGACTTTGGAGGTCCGTCGATGGCCCCTTCTTTCCATAAAAAGTAGAAATCTCCACTGTCAGGCTGTGCAAATTTTTGATTAGCCCAATTGAGAAAACTTTCCGGCACCAGAACACTGTTTATCCTTTTACTAAAAGCAACAAAACGACCGTTCAGGGTTGTTTCTTTATTTTTGCCGATAAATATCTCAATTGGCATTCCTTTGGCCGCATCGGTAGATAGAGCTGGATATTCGACACGTGAAGGAGCGAGTCCAAAATTCCATAGATCTAAGTAAAATTTAGGTACCATAATTGGAACAATCGAGGCATTCTCTTCCCAGTCCCATTCCTCGGGTATGAAGTCGAGAAACTCATCTGGAATTGACTCAAAAAATAAATCGGTTTTGGCGGCGGCTCCGAATCCAATTTTCCCGGATGGCCAAATATATAAGGTGATTGGAAATTTATTTCTGGTAAATCCCCCAATTCTTTTAACTCCTGTTAATTGCGAAATGGCATCAAGCTCTTGTTTATCAAAAGTTTCTTCTTTCTTTGCAAGGTTGAGCAGTGCTCCTCCTTCAATCTTTTTGTTGATTGTGAAATAATTTTTGGGGCCTTCATTATTTTCCAGATATGCCGTTGCGTCCTGATAAATTTGAATCGCAAGCAGAAGAAGGGTTGTTCCGATAAAACATCCGAAAGAAGCGATAAAAAGTTCTCGTCGCGGCCCTCTTGATACGAGACATGATCCTAGTTTCGAATTGGAAAAAGTATCTTTCACAAAGAATAAGTTTGGTCGAATGGGATTTCTGGAACTGAACCTAGTGTTGATAGAATCAGACTGGCACCATTTATTTGAACTAACCGCGTAATCAAAGAACAGGCCTTATTTTGATTAACTTCGTCTAAATGACTGAAAGGTTCATCAAGGAGCAGAAATTGGAAAGGTTTACGAAGAGCCCGCACCAGAGCAACCCGCTGCCTTTGCCCATGTGAAAGTGTGGCTACTGATTGGTGTAGCAAATCCGTGATACCAAGTTGATCGGCCATCTCTTCAACTGCTGGAGCCTGCGGGTTTGCCACTGGGATAAGATTGATATTCTCGAGTGCTGTGAGATGTGAAAACAAACGGAGATCCTGAAAGAGGAGACTAATGAATGTTTTACGAATCTTAATCCAATCTTTCCTGGAAAGAGATGATGAGTCTTTTCCGTCTATCGACAGAATCCCCGAGAAATCTTTTCGTACTCCGTATAACAAGTGTAGCAAGGTAGACTTCCCCACGCCTGATTGCGCGGATACTAAGCTAGCCGAATTAGGTTTGAAGCAAAGTTTGGTATCCCAAACATCTGAAGATTGGATAACCTCCTTAGGCAAAGGGTTGGGGACCACATGATTAAGTTCAATCATCATGGTAGAATGGCTAAAATATTACCTCCAAAAATCGCACTGGATTCTTTGGAAGTTAATTTAGCCTTATTGTGAAGTAAATTTTTAAAGGAGACGAAATCAGGTTTCTTTTGGTTTTTGGGCATTACACGAAGTGGGTAATCAGTTCCCCAAATAATCTTTTGATATCCCACAGCATCAAGTAATTGCCTGTACAAAGACGGATCGTAGAGTAATGGGCATGCGGCCAGATCGTAGTAAACATTTTCTAAATCTGGGCGGATTTTAGGATTTAGTTCATAAAAGGGAAAAAGACCACCGGCATGTGCCAGGATAATTTTTAGGGTTGGAATTTCTTGTGCAAGCCAAAGAAAATCCTCAAAAGGGGTGGAAACCCTGCCAGGGTAGTCATGTCCGACTGGTTCAGTTACATGAAAGGTAACGGGCCACCCGGCGATATCGGCAAAATGCATACATTGCATCCAAATAGGGTTTCTAAGAGTAGACCCTTGTACCCAGGGATGGCATTCACCAATACCTGAAAAGCCTTGGTCTTGTCTTCTCTTTAATTCATCAAGTGGATCTTTGATACAGGGGTGAATACTTACAAATCCAATAAAACTTTGAGGATCTTCACGCATCCATTTCGCATGCCAGTCATTTTGTAAAACACAAGTCTTGGGGTTCTCCCAATACCAACCCTGAAGAATTGCACGGTCCACCCCATCCGTATTCATCTGAGCAAGCATTTCTTTTCGATCAGACCAGCCCTGCAGACCTTTTCCCTTTTTAGGTATGATTAACTTGAGCCAGTGACTTTCCTTTTGTCTATAGGCAAATTTTACGGGATCGGCAATTACTTCGTCCGCATATCGGTGCGTATGTGCATCAATAATCACAGTCTAGGACAATGATAGCTATCGCCAACCGGGAAAAGCATAAACTAGATATGAAGGCAGGAAAGTGAGAAATGCGTAACTAGTGTGAGCTTTTGCCCGCCTGAACATTTGCCAATCGATGAATGAGAGAAGCTTCGATGAAGGCCGCAAAAAGTGGATGAGCCTTGTTTGGTTTAGACTGAAATTCAGGGTGAAATTGAACACCCACATACCAGGGATGATTTTCGACTTCAACGATTTCGACTAGGTTTCTCTCGGGGTTCGTCCCTGAGATGATCAAGCCTTTTTCTTCCATTTGCTCCCTGTAAGAATTGTTAAATTCAAACCTGTGTCTATGTCGCTCGGATATATCTTCCTTTCCGTAAGCATTGTAGGCAAAGCTTCCTTTCTTCAAGGAACAGGGACACGCTCCGAGTCGCATGGTTGCCCCTTTATCTTCGACTGCTTTTTGGTCATCCATGATGTGGATGACTGGGTCGGGAGTTTTAGGGTCGAATTCTTCGCTGTTTGCATTTTCGAGCCCAAGTACATTTCGAGCAAAATCAATCACTGCGATTTGCATACCAAGGCATAGGCCGAAGTAGGGTAGATTGTTTTCACGGGAGTATTTGGATGCCAAAATCTTGCCCTCGGTTCCTCGGTCACCAAAACCACCAGGTACAAGTATACCATTTAAATCTTTTAGATGCGATTCCGGACCATCACGCTCAATATCCTCTGCATCAATATGGAGGACTTCGACTTCACAATCATTTCGGATTCCGCCATGGACCAAGGATTCATTTACGGAAAGATAAGAATCCTGAAGATCCATGTATTTTCCAACCATCCCAATCCTGACTTTATGCTTGGGGTTTAAGAGACGATGCACGACTTCTTCCCATTCGTCTAACTTGGGAGCAGGTGCGTCTAGACCGAGAAATCGGGTAACTAATCTATCCAATCCTTCTTTTTTAAGCATGTGAGGCAATTCATAGATAGAATGGGCAACATCCATTTCCTCGATAACTGCTTCTTTCGGAACACTGCAAAAAAGAGATAGTTTTTCACGAATTTCCTCCGTGATTGGCTGTTCAGTTCTACAAATTAATATATCTGGCTGGATCCCGATTTCCCGAAGCTTGGCAACACTTTGCTGAGTCGGTTTAGTCTTCAGTTCCCCAGCAGCCCGCAAGCTGGGCAGGAGGGTCATATGGATAAACAGGACATTTGCTTTGCCTACTTCGGATGCGAATTGACGCATCGCTTCGGTGAAGGGTAGGCCTTCGATGTCACCGATCGTACCACCAATTTCCGTAATTAAAACATTAACTCCTTCGCCTGCAGCATGAATACGATCCTTAATCTCGTTGGTAACATGAGGAATAACCTGAACCGTTTTTCCCAGATAATCACCACGTCGCTCTTTCCGAATCACGGATTCATAAATTTGTCCACTTGTGAGGTTATTAAACTTAGATAGTTTACCCGAGGTGAAGCGCTCATAATGACCTAGGTCCAAGTCTGTCTCTGCACCATCGTCCAACACATACACCTCACCATGCTGAAAAGGGCTCATGGTTCCGGGGTCAACATTAAGATAAGGGTCGAATTTTTGAATCCGCGTGGTCAAACCTCTTTGCTCCAAAAGAGCACCCAAAGCACCTGATGTAAGTCCTTTCCCTAAAGAAGATACAACTCCTCCCGTAATAAAAATATATTTCATATTCTAAAAAACCATGAATGACATGGAAATTTTTTCATGCAATGATCTTTTGTTCACAGCGAAAAGTACTCTTGAAAAACCCCAAACAGAGGATACAACTATTAATTCAACTAATTGAAATTGCTTATACCACTTTGAAAGCAGAAATTTACTCTCGTCTTTGAAATAGATAGATTCAATTCTAACATCATACAATCAACATGTTCACTAGCTCCCTTGGAAAAAAATACCTCATGGCTTTGTCTGGCCTTGTACTCATTGGTTTCGTATTTGTGCACATGGCTGGCAATCTGCAAATTTTGATGGGGCAGGAGAAGATCAATGCCTATGCCCACGCTCTTCAATCACTGCCTATGCCAATTTTATGGGGATCGCGCTTATTTCTTTTAGCTGCAGTAGTGGTGCATGCAGTAACTGCCTACCAATTAATAAAGGAAAATCGACGAGCTCGCCCACACTCTAACTACATCGAGACGACAAAGAAAGCCGGTCTTGCCTCGCTAAGGATGGGTCTTACGGGCTCAATTTTGCTTGCTTTCATCGTTTTTCATTTACTCCATTTTACGATCCGCACGATCTATCCCGAGTATAGCGATATGATGACAATAGTTGGCTCGCCTGATTCCAATGAAATTCATGATGTCTATTCTATGGTGCTCGCAGGTTTCCAGCATACCTGGATCTCAGTGTTTTATGTGGTAGCTATGTTCTTACTATGTGGGCATTTAGCTCATGGAGTTAGCAGTGCTTTTCAGTCCTTAGGTATCCGATCCGAAACTTGGCGAGGGAAACTGGAGCTTGCAGCCAAGGCTTATGCATGGCTCATTTTTGTAGGATTTTCCATCGTTCCAGTACTTGTCTTGGCCCAAAATTGGGGTATGATTAGCCTATTTGACACAAATGCAGGTTTGGAAACGCTTGCCTCCAATTGACCTACCCAAAATTCCAAATTATGAACCTCGATTCTAAAATTCCAGAAGGCCCTTTAGCAGACAAGTGGGACAACCATCGTTTCTCATCTAAGCTGGTCAATCCAGCCAACAAAAGAAAATATAAGATCATTGTTGTAGGCTCTGGATTAGCAGGAGGTTCAGCAGCTGCTACATTGGGTGAACTAGGATACAATATTGATTGTTTTTGTTATCAGGACTCCCCGAGGCGTGCACATTCCATTGCGGCACAAGGGGGGATCAATGCGGCCAAAAATTATCAAAATGATGGAGATAGCATCCATCGTCTTTTTTATGATACCGTAAAAGGCGGTGACTTTCGTTCAAGAGAAGCCAATGTCTACCGTCTCGCTCAAGTAAGTACCAACATTATCGATCAGTGTGTCGCTCAAGGTGTACCGTTCGCGCGTGAATATGGAGGATTGCTGGCAAATCGTTCTTTTGGCGGGGCACAAGTGAGTCGAACCTTTTATGCTCGTGGTCAAACTGGCCAACAACTTCTACTAGGTGCATACAGTGCACTCAGCCGTCAAATTTCAGCTGGCCAAGTCAAAATGCACACCCGAGAGGAAATGCTAGACATCGTTGTTGTGGATGGACATGCCAAAGGGATCATAACCCGTAACCTTGCGACCGGTGAAACTAAGGCATGGACAGCGGATGCGGTTCTATTATGCACGGGTGGATATGGTAATGTTTATTATCTCTCAACCAATGCAATTGGCTGTAATGTAACTGCTACTTTTCGTGCGTATCGTCGCGGTGCCGGTTTTGCGAACCCCTGTTTTACCCAAATCCACCCTACTTGCATCCCGGTAGCCGGAGACCATCAATCTAAACTTACCTTGATGTCTGAATCCTTACGGAATGACGGGCGGGTATGGGTCCCCAAAAATGCAGAAGACTGCGGTAAAAATCCCAACGACATAGCGGAAGCAGATCGGGATTATTACTTGGAAAGGAAATACCCTAGTTTTGGAAACTTAGCTCCGCGCGATATTTCCAGTCGATCCGCCAAGGAGGCTTGCGATGAAGGTCGAGGAGTTGGACCTGGTGGAAGAGGCGTATATCTTGATTTTTCAGACTCCATATCCCGATTGGGTGAAACGGCTATTCGTGAAAGATACGGAAATCTTTTTCAAATGTATGAGAGGATTACTGGGGAAAATGCCTACCAGCGCCCAATGCGTATTTACCCAGCTATCCACTACACCATGGGAGGCTTATGGGTCGATTACAACCTGATGACAACCATACCTGGTTGCTTTGCACTTGGAGAGGCAAACTTTTCTGATCATGGAGCAAACCGTCTTGGTGCTAGTGCTCTGATGCAGGGACTGAGCGATGGTTATTTTGTTATTCCATATACAATCGGCGACTACTTAGCGAAATCAGGTGCTGGCTCAATTAGCCCAGACTCTCCGGAAGTGAAGGAAGTGATGGAATCAGTGCGGGAAAGGGTGGATCAATTGGTTTCCTCCAAAGGTAAGCGTTCATCCCGTTCCTATCACAAAGAGCTTGGGCAGATCATGTGGGAGTATGCAGGAATGGCACGGAATGAAAAAGGCCTAAACAAAGCATTCGGCCAGATACAGGATCTGCGTGATGATTTTAATAAAAATCTTTTAGTACCTGGATCCGGTGATAATTTGAATGCCGAACTCGAGAGAGCTGGACGCGTGCGCGACTTTCTGGATTTTGGAGAATTACTTTGCCGGGATGCTCTTGAGCGCAATGAATCTTGTGGGGGCCATTTTCGGGAGGAACATCAAACTGAGGACGGCGAAGCCCTTCGTGATGATGAAAACTTTGCTCATGCTGCCGTATGGGAATTTAAAGGTGATGGTAAAGCACCCAATCGACACCAAGAAAAATTAACATATGACAATGTAAAGTTGGCTGTGCGTAGCTACAAATAATTTAAATATGAAATTATTTCTCAAAGTTTGGAGACAAAATGACCGTAATGACGAAGGTCGTTTCGAAACTCACACCTTAGAGGAAGTTTCGGAAGACTCGTCCTTTTTGGAAATGATGGATCAATTGAACGAACAGCTTTTAGAAGAAGGAACTGAGCCTGTTGTTTTTGATCATGATTGTCGTGAAGGTATTTGTGGGATGTGTTCCCTGACGATCAATGGTCACCCTCACGGTACTGAAAATTCTACTACTACATGTCAGCTTCACATGCGCAAATTCGAAGATGGAGATACGATCACAATCGAACCTTTCCGTGCAAAAGCGTTTCCCGTAGTTAAAGATTTAGTGGTGGATCGTTCGGCTTTTGACAGAATCACCCAGGCTGGAGGTTTTATCACTGTTCGTACGGGCAGTGCACCGGATGGAAACGCATTACCCGTGCCGAAAGATGATTCTGATAAGGCAATGGACGCCGCTGCTTGCATCGGATGTGGTGCCTGTGTTGCATCCTGTAAAAATGCATCTGCTATGCTCTTCACATCTGCTAAAGCTGGTCATCTAAATATGCTCCCTCAGGGACAGGCGGAAAAAGACAAACGAGTACTTGCCATGGTTTCTGCCATGGATGAGGCAGGGTTTGGTAACTGCAGAAATTACGGAGAATGTTCGGCAGCCTGTCCAAAGGATATATCCCTTGACTACATTGCAAAACTGAACCGGGATCACGCTAAAGCAAAACTTAAGTCTATTTTTGCTTAGACAAGCTGTTTGGGTCTTCAGCTGAAATTTGGTTGCGGCATTGCTGAACCTTTGGATTATGTATGAACATGCCTGAAGCAACAAAGCATGTCACATGGGGTGGGAGATTTTCCGCCCAACCCGACGCCCTGATGCAAGTATTTGGAGAATCCGTATCGTTTGATAAAAGACTGGCTTCCTATGATTTAAAGGGAAGCCTCGGTCATGCGGCTATGCTCGCCCACGTGGGACTGATCTCTAAAGAAGAGTTGAAGGAAATCGAGAGCGGAATTCAAGATTTACAGGATGAGATTCTCAAGGACGATTTTCCTTGGAAACTTGAGATGGAAGATGTGCATATGAATTTAGAGCAGGCGTTGCGTGAAAAAACAAACGCAGCGGACAAACTACATACCGGGAGAAGTCGAAACGACCAAGTGGCAACCGATATGCGACTCTTTTTCAAGGATGCTTGCTCAAATTTGCAAGTAAGTCTCGAAGGTGCAATGCAAGCACTGCTAATTATTGCTGAGAAATACGCACGCCTTCCGATTCCTGGTTATACTCATTTGCAAAGGGCGCAACCAGTCACGGTTGGACACCATATGCTTGCCCATATCGAATCTTTGGGTCGTGATCACGAACGATTTTCAGTGGTAGCTAAACATGCGAATGCATGCCCTTTGGGTTCAGGTGCAATTGCAGGGAGCACACTCCCTTTAGACAGAGAATACGCCGCCAAGATTCTAGGTTTCGTGGATAGTAATGGAAATGCTTGTTTGACTGCTAATGGAATGGATGCAGTTGCGGATCGTGATTTATTTTTGGAATTCGCAAGTGCCTGTTCTATAGCTGCCGTACATTTGTCTAGGCTTGCAGAGGATTTTATTCTTTGGAATTCCACGGAATTTGGTTTTGTCACCTTACCCGATTCTTTTACCACGGGTTCTTCTTTAATGCCCCAGAAAAAAAATCCGGATTGCTATGAATTAGTCCGTGGAAAAACTGGGAGGATTGTGGGGAATTTGACCAACCTGTTGGTTGCGGTAAAGGGACTCCCCTTAACTTACAATCGTGATCTACAGGAAGATAAGCCGCCGGTTTTTGATAGCTACGATCAGTTATCTATGTGTCTGGCTGTGGTTAAGGGATGTATGGAAGAAACCGTTTTTAATGAAAAAAAATGCGAGTTGGCTGCCTCAGATCCGTTACTACTTGCCACGGATTTAGCTGATTTTCTTGTCAGTAAAGGCCTTCCTTTTAGACAAGCTCATCATGTAGTTGGAGAATTGGTGGGAATTGCGGAGTCGAAAGGAATTAGTTTACCCGAAATCACTGATAAGGATGCAGAGAAAATTTCTGAATATCTCACAAGCGATTGGCGTGAAGTTTTTGATCTAAATCGGGCCTTCTCGAGGCGGGAGAAACCTGGAATGCCCGGCCCTGGGCAAATTGCTTCGCGAATTGATCATTGGAAGTCTGTCTTATCTGACTAACTGTCATTGGCAATCGTGGATTGGTGGCGATATTTCTTTTGTCTTTTGTTTACAGTTATCGTTTTTCGTGGATACGGAAGGGTTTGGACCACGGTGGAAGGTAAAACTCAGAATGGGGAGCTTTTTGAGGTTGATGGAGAGGAAGTCGGCATAAGAATCAAAGGAAGAGAGTACCGTTTTCTTATCAATCGTTTCATCCCATCTGATCGTAGATATATTAGCGAATGGTCAAAAGTCGACAGATGCCATCGCTGTTCTCAGCATCTTGGTAGCTCCCCTTATAAGGAGGCCGGCTCATACAAATTTCACCAATCGTGTTTTAAATGTTTGGTCTGCAACAAAGAATTTAAAGGAGGCGAAAAATTAAAGAGAGACGAGTGGGGTGGCATGGTTCACGCATTTCATTTCGACCAGGCGAAGATGTGTGATACTTGTTCCAGAATCATTTCTACAGCCAATCTGACTGCACGACAGGTGTTAAAAGACGGGCGCATCACCTGTCAGAGTTGTTCTTCCGACGGCGTGTACGAGGTTAAGCGTATGGAGGAAGTACGAAAGAGAGTTTGGCCAACCTTATCTGCCCTAGGTATACCTTTTCCTGTAGGGGATGTGATAATACGGGTTGTTGGAAAAGATGTCATTGAGAAGCAGGCAAAAAAAATAAATGCCAATGGAAACCTTCGTGGCCTTACCCTCACGACCTATAAAATAAGGAGCGACGGGAAATTGACCCACACAAATTTTAATCATGAGATTTTTATTCTTTACGGTATGCCTCATATTGAATGTGCATCCGTGTTAGCTCATGAATATGCCCATATATGGCTGAACGAACAATTTATAGATGATATTCCTCCGGTCATCGAAGGCTTTTGTAATTTAGTCTCGGAAGCAACTTTGGTGAAAGAAAAAGGAAAACTCGCTTCGATTATTCGTGAGAACATGAAGCAGAGTGATAACCCAGTTTATGGAGTAGGGTACCGAAGAATGAAACAACGACTGGAGATTTTAGGGTGGCCAACATTGATTGCAGAAATGAAAAGTAAGTCAAAACCACCAACCTTACAATAAATATGAAAATAGATTCCCATCATCACTTCTGGAAATACGACCCCCACACTTATTCTTGGATGAATGAAAAAATGGATATTCTGAAGGTTGATTACCAACCAGCAGATTTAAAGGATGAGATTTCTACGGTTGGGATTGATGGTGTGATCTCCGTTCAGGCTGATCAATCCATTCGGGAAACGGATGACTTGCTTGCTCACGCTATGGTAAATGATTTTATTATGGGAGTGGTCGGGTGGCTTCCTTTAGCGGACGCAAATGTGAAAGGTTTGATGGATAAATATGCGGAAAAAACCCTCCTCAAGGGGATTCGTCATGTTGTACAGGATGAGCCTGATGATGATTTTATTCTTGGCGAGCATTTCAACCAGGGAGTCAGTTTGATCAAAGAGTATAACTGGGTGTATGACATTTTAATTTATGAGAGACAACTCGCTCCATCGATTGAGTTTGTTGACCGGCATCCGAATCAAGTATTCGTATTGGATCATATCGCCAAACCAAGGATTGGAGATTCATTAATCGAGCCTTGGAAAACGCAAATGTATGAAATAGCCAAACGGGAACATGTTTCCTGTAAACTTTCCGGAATGGCTACGGAGGCAAATTGGAATAACTGGCAAAAGGATGATCTAATTCCCTACATGGAAATTGCTTTAGATGCATTTGGGCCAGACCGTATAATGTTTGGTTCTGACTGGCCTGTAGCGAGATTGGCAGTTGAATACGGTCCTTGGGTCGAAATTTGCCGTGATTTTATTTCGCAGCTTAGTGAAAATGAACAAAGTTTGATTGAGGGAGAGGTTGCCACTCAAGTTTACGGACTGAGCAAGTAAGTCCTATGTTAACATAAAGAATCGTTAACGTTGGTAGATTGGCAGGTAATGATATTTTACCGCAAGTGCCAACAT
>Ga0163109_10003980_pt1 | contig 11265 bp, 6 predicted proteins | sample CRUFie1St13metaG_FD_108704 | JGI IMG/M metagenome (GOLD analysis project Ga0163109, IMG submission 108704) | Marine microbial communities from the Costa Rica Dome - CRUD Field 142mm St13 metaG | ecosystem: Environmental > Aquatic > Marine > Oceanic > Photic zone | place: Costa Rica: the Eastern... | reverse complement strand
TTACACGTAATCTACGTCTAGCCGCTATTCTTTCTAGGTCATTAATTTGTTCAATAAGATCAAATACATTATCTCCATCATCAAGAGATGCATCTAATAAATTAGCAGATACTGGGTATCTTAAAGCAGGTCTTTGAAAAGGATTATCATTACTGTTAGTAACAATTCTGTCTCTTATTGAAAATTGAAAGTTAGGATTATTCATTCTCCCAAATGTAGGGTTATCTTCTGTAAATTTGGATAAGAATTGTTTAATTACTCTTTTAGAGAAAAGTCTTTTAGTAGGTTGATAAGAATATTGTGCAACCAAATAATGTGTTAACATACATTTAAATTTACTCACAACATCACTTTTAGAAAATTCAGGATGAATATGTAAATTTCTACAACTTCTTCTGTAATGTCTCATCATCATTATGATGTCATTATACATCTTAGTTTCGGATGCATCATCATAATACTTTTTAATAACTTCTTCTCTAATAAGGGATTCATATTCAATATGAAATTTCGGAACACTAAATTCAGATAGAAAAAAAGCATGTAAAAGTTCGGGCATAACCTTTCTACTATTAGAAATAAACATATAAATAGTCAATAAGTTGCCAGTAGTAAATGGTAGATTAATATATGGATTTTTTGGCATAGTAGGTTCAGAAAACATTTCTGGTGCGTAAGTTAAAGATGAATTAATAATTTTAATAACATCATTAATGAAGAATGTATATATAATATCTTGTTGTATAATTTTAACTTTTAAGTGTTCTGGATGTGAATCTAATGGATTTAATGTTAAATCTACTGTATGTGGACTTTCTTTAATATGATTCTTAATATATATTTTTCTAGCAAAACGCTTAAAGGTCCAATATATTTTTTGAGCTTTCATAAAATAATTTAATAAAGTGTCACGTTTATCTTCTGATAAAAAAAGATTTTTTAATTGATCATTCAAGGCATCATATTTATTTCTTGATAGAAATGATTTTACAAAATGTTCATCAATGAAATCTTTAACATGAAAATCTGGATCAGGAAATTGAAAAGGTTTATCAAAAATAATTTCAACATTAGGGACAACTTTTTCAAGTATACTGACCGTTATGTTTTTTGTAAAATTAGCATTTATAGATTCTGAATTAGAGGTCATATAATATATATATATTTTTATTATATTACCTTTTTAGATTATTTACAAATCAATATCATCATCACCAAGTTCTCCAAGATTTTCAGATTTAATGTTGACAACATTATTAACAATAGTAAGATTGCTCTTATTACAAGGATCATTTGGATCATCAACCTTACCAAGTACAGCCTCAATTGTACTTGTATTGTCACTTAGATCCAAATCGTCAGCATCTAGATCTTTCATTTCATTAAGATCCAAATAAACCTGGAATGCATTTGTACCAAAATATCCTTCTTGGCCACACATTACTGATGCTGATACACCTCTAAGGATATCTAGTTCAGCGTGACGTGCTGCCTTCAAGAACTGTTCTGGAGTTTCTTCAAATGAAGCCTTAGCTATAGGACCTATATCATCGTTATTAATACCATGTCTGAATATGGATATCATTTTAGCAGAATAAGTCATTCTATCACATAGCAATGTTAGATGATGTTCATTAATATATGTATCATTATCTTGAAGCACTTCCACAAATTCATTATAAATAGATGATCTAGCGGCTTCAATACCAAGAACATTATAAACTTCAGTAATAGAATTACTAACAGTACGAGTATAATCAATATAGTGAAGTGCTAGGACATCAATTAAATTTGATCCAGAAGTATCAAGTACCCATGCATCTTTTCTAACATATTTACCTTCTTCATATACCATATTAGATGGATCTTTACGAAGCATAACCTTATTAATATCTTTAACACCTCTAAGAAGAACATTTTCTAACAAGTTATCTTGAAAATTCTTAAGTAAATATATTTCATCAGATTGATCTAATGGATTAGAATTCTTTTTCTTAGATTTATTCTGTAGGATTTTATTAAGTCGTAGTCGGAATATCAATTTATCGGAATTATAATCAGTAAATACACATGATATATCATCTTTATAACTATTCTTAATAGCAAAGTTGATATCATCCATAGTGATATTTTTATCTAACATAGTTTCTTTATCAATTTCAAATCTCATAATCCACTTAGAAACATCAATTTCATTATTTTCAACACCTTCACATTCATTAACTATTTTCTCAAATTCAATAAATTGTTTAATGGATAGAGCATCATCTTCTATTTGTGAAGCAGCATCACTAGGATCAAAACAAATTTGAGCTACTGAAACAACATCACCTAATTTTGTATGTTCAATCATGTTCATAACAGATTGTGCTTTAGATCTATCACCTTCATCTTCATGATGAAGAGCGATAGTAAGAGCAGGTCTCTTAGGATTCTCAGAAAGGGATAGAATTTCTTCTACACGAGGAACACCCTTAGTTACATTAGATTTACTAGCTACACCGGCAAAGTGAAATGTGTTAAGAGTCATCTGAGTAGTAGGTTCACCTATACTCTGAGCTGCTATCATTCCAACCATTTCTCCTGGTGCAACAAGTGATTTTTTGTATAGATATTCAATTTGGTCTAGAAGGATAATAAGAGCTTTTCTATTAAATCTTTTTACCATAAGTAATTCCTTAGGAGAAAGGTAAAAGTAATACATGGTTTTGAAAAGGTCATTAGGTTTTGCATAGTGTAATTTATTTAAATCACCAAATTTTTCATCAATTAATTCAAACGCCTCTAATGGTGTAATATCAACTAGAGAGTTACTCTGAATATTTTGTTGATTTTGAATATTATTAATAATATGTGTGAATGCAATTGGTATATGTATTTTTGATACATTACTGTTACTAAATACATTTTTCATAACTAATTTTCTAGATGACAACATAAATTCTAGAACAGATTTAGTTTTATTTTCTAGATCAACCTTTTGCTGTTTAATTCTTCTAATAGCAGGTTTAGTATAAGATGTAGTAAAGATTTTATCTTTTAGATTATCGCTAGGCATATGATAGTGAGCATATACTTCTTCTAATGACATTTCAGTAAGAGGTAGGTATTGATTTTCTACACGTACAGTGTCTACACTATCATCACCGTATCTAAATTGAATAATTTTACCTTTATTATTTCTAACTGTCATATCATAACCAACTTTACAATCTTCAAGACCTTTAATTAATCGTCTCTGAATATATCCCGTTTGACTAGTCTTAACAGCTGTATCAATAAGACCAACCCTACCACCTTGAGCATGAAAGAACAACTCTGTTGGTGATAGACCGTTAATATAACTACTTTCTACAAATCCTCTAGCACCAGGGGAATCATCAAATTTATTAAAATGTGGTAATGTTCTAGAATCAAATCCATATGGTATACGTTTACCATCAACATTTTGTTGACCAAGGGCAGCAATCATCTGAGAAATATTTAAATCAGAACCTTTACTACCAGCATTAACCATGATAACAAATCTGTTATCTTTTGTTAAAGATTTTCTACCAATTTTACCTGCTTCTCCAACAGCCTGATTCAACAAACCGTTAACTTGCATTTCAAATTCTTCTTCATTTGATTTACCAGTTTTATTTTCAAATACACCAAGATGTGTTTGATCAATAAGACTTTTTACTTCATTCTTTTTGCTAGTAATATTAGTAACAATTTTCTCATATGTTTCATTATCAGCAATAAGATCACTAATTCCTACAGAATAACCACTAACTTTCATATATTCATTGACAATGTTTTGAAGATCATCAACAAATTCAGCAGCAGCCATATTACCAAAATCATTACAAATTCTTTGTAGAACGCCTGTAGTAGCAGCACCAAGTACCTTTTTATCTATTTGTCCTCTTAGAAGTTGACCATTCTTGACATCAAATACTTTATTGGATGTAGCATATTCAGCATTAGGTTCTGAATCAAACCCTTTAGTTTTATATTTTAGAGTAATAGCAGGAAAGATTTGAGATAAAATTTCAAAACTGCTGACCTCATCTCCAAGTTGATCAAATGAAGCTTGATCTAATTTATTAAAAGTCATTAATAGATTCATTGCATCCCTTTTACTGAACTTGATATTTTCTCTGGTAAGACGATAAATTCCTAGAAGTGAGTCCTGAAACACACCAACAATTGATTGATTATTAGCAGGTGAAATAATTTGGTAAGGCACAGCAGCAAGATTTTTCAATTCAGATTCCGATAATATATCTTGAGGCATATGCAAATTCATTTCGTCACCATCAAAGTCCGCATTATAAGGCTTAGTATCGGCTACATTCATGCGAAATGTATCACCTTGTTTCATGATTTTTGCAATATGACACATCATACTCATTCTGTGTAGTGTAGGTTGTCTATTAAATAGTACACCATCACCATCAATCATGTGTCTGTGAACAATATCACCAATTTCAAGTTGAATTGAGTCTCTATCTACATATCGCAATGAGATATTTTCTCCATTTTTACGTTCAAGAATTTTTGCTCCAGGATGTTGATCTGGACCAACTCTAACTAGTTTAGTCAGAAATCCTTTATTATTTTCATTAACAACAACAGGTTTAGTAATATTTTTAGCAATTTTCAATGGTACACCAAGTTGTCTAATAGATAAATTAGGATCAGGAGTGATAACAGAACGAGCACTAAAATCAACTCTTTTACCCATAAGATTCCCTCTAACTCTTCCAGTTTTACCATTTAATCTTTCTTTAATAGATTTTAGTGGTCTACCAGAACGTTGGGCTACAGAAGCCACACCTGGAATGCGATTATCAATCTGAGTAGCTACATAGTACTGTAGTACAGTATGCCAATCGTCAATTACATTACCTGGTGCATTAGCTTCAATCTTTTCTTGTAGAGTTTTATTAGCTTTGATAATATTGACAATAATGTGACTAATATCATCTTCACTACGTTGTTGAGCATCATGTTTTACAGATGGTCTTACAGCTGGTGGAGGGACAGCAAGTACTTGACAAACCATCCAATCTGGTCTAGCAAATGTAGGACTAAAACCCATATAAGTAACATCTTCATCGCTAATTCGTCTAAACATTTTAATAACCATTTCTGGTGTAAATTTAACGGTAAGTTTATCAGCATCTTCAGGACCTAAACCTTCAATATTAGCCCATTCACCAATAAGTGTAGCTAGACCTTCTTTTTTAATTTTATTAGGTTGTTTGCATCCACAACCATCATCAGAATCTTCACCACATCTTTTCACTTTAATAGCTTGTCTGAATACAGCATCCCAACGGTCTTCTCCAGTCAAACCTTCAAAAGCTTTTCTATATTTTTCTTTTGAAATAAGAAGTTTGCTACATTTATAACATGTGCATCGCAATATTTTAATAATACTACTTAAGTATTGTATGTAAAATACAGGTCTAGCTAACTCAATATGTCCGAAATAACCTGGTGTTGTCATATAATCATGACCATCAGTTGGACAAACTAATCCGGGCTCCAATACTCCCATACGAGGATCAAAGAGTCCATTTATTACAGGTTTATTATTAACATATGTATCCCTAGTAGTGATTTCTGCTACACTGCTTTTTCTTATTTCATCGGGAGATAGAATACTAAATTGTATACCTATAATTTTAGATGTATTTCGTTGTTTATTCCTGGATCTTGGCATCTCTTTATATTAATAGGATAATATTTAGATTCTTTTCGTTCAATTTTTTATATATATAAAAAGATGATCTCTTAAAATATTTTCAACTTGCACAAAATTGAAATTAAAAAAACATAACTTAAATATTTATCATCAGATAATACAAGGATGCCAAAACAAAAAGACCAAAACAAATATAACCTTCGCTCTCGTAAGACCGATGAAGAAAAAAGGAAACGTCGTGGTGGTGAGTCTAGTGACGACGATGATTCTGAATGGGAGGAAGGTGCTGAATTAGATCAATCTTACGACCAAAAAGAATATAAGAAATTCCTCCATAAACTATTTCCTTCTAAAGCATTGAAAAAAGAAATTGAAGAAATGGATGAAATTGATGCTAAACTTGATAGTGAAAAATCAAAAAAGAAGAATAAAAAGCTTAAGAACCGTAAAATTAAGAAACCTAAAAAAGAAGAGTCTGAGGCTGAAGAGGAAGAAGATGAAGAAGAGGTTGAGGAAGAAAAATCTTCAAAACGTCGTCGGAATCGTCGTCGCCATCGTAGTAAGAAAAAAGAAGAGTCGGAATCTGAGGAAGAGGAGGAAGATGACGAAGAAGATGATGAAGAAGATTATGAAGATGAAGAAATGGATGAAGATGAAATGGAAGAACTTGAGCAAATGATGGCTGCTGGTGGCGGAAAAAATTTTAATATTATATTCTCTATTGGTGCACCTGGACGAGGTGAAGAGTATGATGACGAGTATGATGAGGATTATGAAGAAGAAGATTCTGAAGACGAATATGAAGATGAAGAAGAGGAGGATGAAGAAGACGATGAATCTTCTGAAAACTCAGAAGAAAGTAATGATAAAAAATTGGAGAAAGAATTAAAGAAAATGGATAAGAAAATTACTAGGGAAGAAGAAGAAGCAGCTCTTAGTAAAGATCTTGAATTAATTCAAGGATTTGAGAAAATGGTTGCTGATATGCGTAAATCAAATAAAGATTCTGCTGCTCTTAAAGAATTTGAGAAAATGGCGAAAGACAAAAAGAGTGAATACCAAAAAAAGAAAGATAAATTTAATAAAAAAGAAAAGGCTAAGAATGTTAAACAATTCAGAAAGCTTTTGAGACAGAAAAATCCCATGAATGATGTAGGATTCTTTCAAAAATTAGATCCTAAGAAACAGGAACAAATTTTGAAAGATGTTGAGGAAATTAATAAAATTGTAACTATTGATAAGCCTTATCGTATGAAGCTTTTGGAATCTGATATTCCAAATGAAATTAAGGCTTGTGCTATGAAAAAGATAGCAGCATTGAGATATATGGAACCAGGTGGTGGAGAATTTCATAAACTCAAAACTTGGGTAGATACTTTTATGCAAATACCATTTGGTAAGCATGCCGAACTACCTGTTTCACTAGAGAAAGATGGACAAACATCTTGTCATGATTTTATGGCAGATGCGGTGAAAACACTAGATGAAGCAGTATATGGTTTAAATGATGCCAAAATGCAAATAATGCAAATGGTAGGTCAATGGTTAACTAATCCTCAAGCAGTAGGTAATGCTATTGCTATTAAGGGTCCACCTGGTACAGGTAAGACAACATTGGTTAAGTATGGTATCAGTAAGATCTTGAAAAGAGACTTCGCATTCCTAGCTCTAGGAGGTGCAACTGATTCAAGCTTTCTAGAAGGTCATAGTTATACATATGAAGGATCTACTTGGGGTAAGATTGTAGATATTCTAGTACAAAGTAATTGCATGAATCCGGTAATTTACTTTGATGAGTTGGATAAAATTAGTGATTCACCAAAAGGTGAAGAAATCACAGGTATTCTTACTCATTTGACTGATACTACTCAAAATGATAAATTTCATGACAAATATTTCTCAGAAATTGAATTTGATCTTAGTAAATGTCTATTCATATTCAGTTATAATGATGAGTCAAAAGTAAATCCTATTCTTAAAGATAGAATGTATAGAATTGAAACTAAGGGTTATGAATCTCCTCAGAAACTGATTATTGCAAACAAATATTTGCTACCTACTATTCGCGAACAAGTAAAGTTTGATAGTAAAGATATTACTATTAATGATGAAGCGATGAAATATATAATGTCAACATTTTGTAGTGAAGAAAAAGGTGTTCGTAATCTTAAGCGTTGTCTAGAAATTATCCATACCAAACTCAATTTGTATCGTTTGATGAAAGAAGGTACAAATCTATTTGAAGAAGATTTGACATTGAAGGTTACTTTCCCGGTGACTGTAAATCGTGAAATGATAGATAAATTGATAAAGAAAGATAAGGAACCAAATTGGGTATCAACATTATATATCTAAGTTTAATTATAAAAAATTGATTATTATATAAATTATTTTTTTTATATAATCATCTAACATGTCCATAATGCAAATAAGCGTGTTTATATTACTATTCTTCGTAAAATTGTTAATTGCAATAAGTATATTTTCATGTGTAAAAAAAATATATAATGATATAGATTCTATAAGAAGAGAACATCATCATTCATTTTATTATAATAATGAAGACTATTTGGCAGAATAAATAACCTCTATTAAATTATTATCAAATGGTTCAAATATAGAGTTAGGATCTTCAATTTTATTTATTGTATTAGTACCAGAATCATCAAGAGGTGGTCCTTCACGTTTAAACCAACTAGGATATAAAACAATATGACCTTCTTGAAAACCATTAATCTTAGATAAATCATCAATTACATTCCTGTTACCAAAATAAGGATGTCTAAGAATACCTTCATTATAACCATGACCAAGTGTCACACATGGTGTGTTATTAATAACTGGAATATGACCAGATGGTAATATTAAATTAAATATACTTTCAAATTCTTCTATTTCAGGAGATACAATTGAATTAGGGAATACCCAAGTAAGTACATCTTTTTTTATAGGATGCCATGGTGTAATTTTTAAACCACTAGGAAGTGTACACATTTTTACTTTACCACCAGGAATCTTAGTTTCAATAACACACATTACAGGGGTCATAGATACTTGAACAGCACCGAACTCATCTATAGGATTAGAACTATTATAAGTCATAATAACATCACCTTGTTTGATTTCATTAGCTCTCTTAGAACTACCATCAAACATTAGAATTTGTGAATCAGGTGCCCAACATCCACCGTTAATATCATTGTATGTAATCATTTATGTATAATCTTATTGTTTATAGATCTTTAAATTATTTTGTCAATTTTTTGAGAAAATAACTTAATATTTAAAATTCAGAAGCTAAAGTTCTGTTACCTCCACGTTGATTTAAGTAATTCAATTGTGCAACAGACGTACATGCACACCCAGTGGAAGAAGTATAAGTAGAAGGACAACACTCAGGTTTGAAGCTGTTGTTTTTAAAAAAGTTCATAGTTCCTTGAAGAGGAACTTCAGTACCTTTATAGTTAGCATGTGAAGCTAATACAGTGTTATAACCCATATCAGATGCATAACCCATAGCTTTTTGGCTCCAGCTACCAGGTTGATCAGCATTCATGTGGTAATTTAAACTAGCAGCATCAGCGATATCAGAAATTTTTCTAAATCCTTCTGTAACTACGCCACTGCTTTCAGATAATACTTTCTTGCATGCTTCAGGAGAAATTTTTGCACAACTACAAATTGTGAATGAAGCAATTACAAATCCTACAACAATACAAAGAACCAGAATTTCAACTCTGCATTTAAGTCCAAGAATTGTGATATCCATTTATTATACATAAATGATAGATAATTTTTTGATTATTCGCTTATAATATAATATTCATCTTCATCTAAAAAGGATTCTATCGCACCATTATAATCATATATAGTTAGATCGTTAATTGAGAAGTCAAATGTATCAGTAAGTAAATGATATAATGTATCTGGTTTATCACTCTTTATTTCTTCATTATAAACAGAATCGTGTAAAGTATTATTAAATATTCCTAAATCAGAGTTATAAATTTGTATATTGGCAGTACCAATAATAGTATTATCATTTATTGAATGTTTAAATAATTTAATATCAGAGCCATCAATTTTAATTGTACCAATTACTCGTTCACCATATTTCAATATATCATTGACCTCTATATCTTTAATTTTAAGTGATCTACCATCTTCTAATTCAATAAGTGTATCACCATGTAATCCACTGTCAATATGTTTGTGTATTGATTCATTATTAAATGATTCAATGTTACAATCATCTATTATTTCGCTACATTTCACTTTAATTTCCATAATATCCATTTCATCTAGTTCATCCCAATCGCAGAAAATCATCGTATCTATGCTAATAATTTTGGTATTAGTATTAATACAATAAATATACTCCTCAAAAAAGTCTCCTATTTTTTTAGATTCTGGATGGTCTCTAACAAATATAAAGTCTCCATCAAATACAACTTTATGTGTACCACTAACAACTACACCATTTAAGTCAAACATTGTTTCATTATGTGAACTTAATTTCATTGACGCAGTAACAATAGATCCATCATACAACTCAGTACCTAATTTTATATCTTCTATGTTAACACTGTTGCCATCTTTAGTTTTAATTTTGGTACCTTTTGCAAAACAATGTGGTACAGGAGGAACTGTTGACATACCACTTTGTTTCATAACATCACTCATTAAAACAATCATTGTTATCATAATTATAGCAACAGGTATGTATAGTCCAACTCCAATTAATCCAGCAGGTATAGTAAATATGATTGCTAATAGTATAATAATTGCGACTGTTATAACTATTAAAATAGCAATCATTAATTCCCATGTTGCATTAATACCTGTCATCATAGTATCATAAACACCCATAAATGTAAATAATGATGCTGTTAATACTCCTTGAACTTTTCCTAATCCATCTCTCATACTAATAATAATTTTTTGAAAAGGTATTAATATTCCAAGAATTCTACCCATGATTTCTTCACTGATGCTACCAAATGCATCTCTAATATTATTTATAATGTTTCTAATAGCTTGAATTGCTTCGGCAATTTCTGAAAAAACAGATAGAATAATGTTTATTGCAGCATTAATAGGAACTAAAAATATACCAGTGATTTCTTGTAAAATATTTTGAGTACAATAACTAAAGTTTTCTCCTGTAAAATCAAAAGCACTTTGTCCTTCAGGTTTATTAATAAGTCCGGCGAATGGCATAACAGCAGGTGAACATCTTTCATTTACCCAATTATCTTTTATTGGTTGTGCTTTAGACATTACATAAAAGTAAGACAATGCAATAAAAAAGACAAAAAGTATTATTACTGTCATGAAAATAGAACCACCATATTTTTCTGTATATGTAGATTGATTATAAAGTTTATCTATTTTATTTGCTATATTATCCATTGTTATATAGTATTTGGATAATATAAAGATTTTATTTAATTATGCATAATGTATTCTAGATTCATCATCTAAATCTTTTGATGGGGAACCATTGTCATCCTCCCAGTCATGGAAAATATGTGATCCTATAGGAATAAGATGATCACTTGTTATTA
>Ga0163109_10003979_pt1 | contig 11265 bp, 6 predicted proteins | sample CRUFie1St13metaG_FD_108704 | JGI IMG/M metagenome (GOLD analysis project Ga0163109, IMG submission 108704) | Marine microbial communities from the Costa Rica Dome - CRUD Field 142mm St13 metaG | ecosystem: Environmental > Aquatic > Marine > Oceanic > Photic zone | place: Costa Rica: the Eastern... | reverse complement strand
ATCCACAACCCATTGGTAGGGATGGTTGCCTGGACGAAGCACGGCGCTGTGTGCATAGGTTCCAGGAGTCCCATCGACTTCAGAGACTGCAAGAGGGACCCATCCGGTGAGGTCTCCCACAAGGGCCAAAGACGTCATGGGCTTGGGCAAATTGCTCTGGTCCCACAAAAAGGTGTGCACCACTTCGCCTTTGGAAAGGACCGGCACCACGCGCTGTCGGCCATTCACAGTCAAGCGCAGCAATCCGATGCCGCTCGCAGGAGCTCCTGGAAGTGTCAAACGGTTATCGACAATGGGCACCGTGTCGCAGGCATCTGGTGAAGCGCAGTACACGGCGTGCTCAAGGATTTCCCCCGGAGACAACCAGTCTTGGACAATGCATGTTGCCCCAAAAGACCCCACCTGGATGGACATGATTGGGCCCCAGAAGGCCGTGTGTGATCCCTGCGGTGAGGTGGTGGAGTGGCATCCTAGAACGACAAAGGCCATGGCCACCGCCACAGCCTTTGTCCCATGTTGCAATGTGGCCATGGTCATTCGCAATCGAGAAGGGAAATGCCCGTTTCGAAGTAAATGCCGTCCCAAGGTGTGGTGTCCGGCTCGTAGGTGAACCCTGGCACTGTCGGGTAGCACACCATGGAGATGATGTCGAACTCCGATGGGATGATGCCTTCAAAAAGTTGATCAGGCAGGAAAATCAGCCGGTAAAAGCCGTCTTTGTTTTCCACTGGCGTCATCTTCAATTCTGGGACATTTGCGATGTCGGCATCCTCAGCCAAGGTGTAAAAATCCCCGCTAGAGGCTCGGCCCCGGATTTGGAGGTAAATGTCTTCGCCTTCCGTGAATTGCAAGTCCTCGTCGAGGTTGCTGTTGTAGGTCACACTGATGTAGTCGTCCGACCGTCGTCCCTCTGGGAAAATGCACATCTCCTCTTCACAAAGCTTGGGGAGAATGGGGATGTTGAAGTCCTCTGTTTTGGCTTCGCCCAAATCTTCAAAACCGGCAAACGTTCCGCCATTTTTTAGCTTGGCCAAACATGAAATGCCGTTGGAATACAACGAGGCGACGTTGCTGTAGAATTGGGTAGGGGTGAAGGTCAAGGTGTACACCAAGTCGCTCTGCTTGGTGAGCAACATGGATTCGCTGCTGTTGTCCCAACTTCCATTGCCGCCCACAGGATCGCTAGGGCTCCACGTCCAGATGTAGACAGGCAATTCGGGGTTCGCTTCGAGAATGGCCTTCAAGGCATTCTCCTCGCTCTTGGACACATCAATGGTCAGGGTCACTTCGTCGTTGAGCCCAGTGGGGGTGGGCAGCACGGACAGGGCATCTTGTCCTTGAGCATTAAGATGCATCAAGAAAGCAGCCATGCATGCCATTGTGCCAACGGCAGTGCGGATGATGGGAGTGTGATTTCTCATTGGATCCGGTCAAATCTGAAGGTGTACGTGACGATGTCGTTTCCGTCGCAGATGCGGGTCAATTCAACATCCAAGTTGAGGTCGTGGGGCCGAACCACCCTTCCAAGGGCATACGACAACGTGTCGGTTGTGTTTCCCATGTCGTCGGAGGGGTATAACAAGATGGCCGTGGGGCGCTCTTTGTCGTCCAAGTCCCAGATTCCTTGTGCACCGAAGTAGTTGAGTCCCTTTTCAATGGCTACGCTGTAGCTGCCGGATTCCTCCAAGCTCAAGGTCATGGGGACAATGCCATCTCCGGTGTAGAATTGCGTCAGATCCCGCTGCTCAAAGAGCGGACTTTGGTCGTCCAACTGAAGAAAGCCAGAGAGCTCCCATTGTCCCAGCATGCCCTCGAAGTTGTCGAACGGATCGCCGATGGTTGCAGTCGGCTCAGGTTTGCAAGCTTCCATGGCGAGGAGGGTCCCCAAAAGGGCTCCTGTGGCCACAACGCGAAATGGAGTTGAATTGAAGATCATGGTTTTGGTGTTAGTTGCATCCGCCAACGGGGTTGAATTCGAAGCCTGCAACGTTGCCTTCGGATGCTGAGAATTGAAGGGCCATGCCGTCGCAATCCCATGGAGCGTCACGGATGACGATGTCTTCGCCCATTACGCCGCGTCGCTGCAACTGGGACACCCACTGTCCCATGCCCAACGTCTCTTTCCTGTATTCGACCCTGGCTGCATTGATGACCTCCTCCGCACTTGCGCTCGTGGACAGCAATTGCGGCGACCCTGCACGTGTGCGGATGCGGTTGATGTCCTCAATGGCCGTGCTGAGGTTGGTGTTCATTTCTCCGAGGCATTCCGCCCGCATCAACAGCATTTGGGTGTAGTGAATGACTGGAACATTGAAGAAGTTGTAATCGGTGAACCGATTGAGCTTCACTTTGCCCTCGCCGATGACTTCCAGCCAAAGGGCCCTGCGGTCACCATCCGTGCCCCCGTTTGTGTTGAACCAAGAGAGGTAGGACGAAGACACCGTCAATTCGGGATTTGCGGCTGGAGCCCAGTATTGCCGAAACCTACTGGTTCGGTCGTCGTTGAATTCAAGCGAGCTGTACGTGCCAAAGATGGTTTCCACGTTGGGCCCTTGGTTGGACAACCTTAAACGCCAAAATGCGGTGTCGTTGTCTGCGATGGGCGTATCCAAATCGAACAAGTCTGACTCAATGACTTCCGTGGCCAATTGTTCGGCCGCAGTCCAATTCAATTGGAGAAAACGCACCTGCGCCAAAAGCGATTTCGCGGCATAGACATTCGCGTAGATTCCGTTGTCGTTCGGCAATCCAGCGATGGCCGCATTCAGGTCGGATTCAATTTGTGCGTACGTTTCTGCCACAGTCGAGCGGGGCACAGGTGTGATGATGGCAATCACTTCACCCGTCTCAGGGTCTCTCCCTGTGGGAATGGGGATGCCTGGATGGCTGTTGTCGTCGGTGTATCCATAGGGCTGTGCAAACATCTTGACCGCTTCAAAAAAGCACAACGCCCGAATGAACAACGCTTCAGCCTTGATTCTCGCACGGTTTTCCTCAGTCAGACCTGGAAAATCATCCACGCGCTGGAGCAAGAGGTTGACGCGGCCTACGGGGTAGTAAAAATCGCTGTTGACTCCACCCACATACGTGTTCCAACGGATGGTTTCCCGGTTGTAGATGGCTTTGTAGTCGAGGTTGGCGTTGGGCTGACCAAGATTGTCGCCGCGCATCTCATTGATGATTTGCACGTCTCCATCGTAAAGGTTGGCCAGAACGTCGTAACATGAATTCAGCAGCGCTTGGAAGTCTTCAGCAGTTTCGAGGGCCTGTTCTTCGGTGATGAAACGGTCCACGTCTTCGTCCAGCCATGAGCAGCTGCCAAGGCCCAACGAAATGAAAACCAAAATGCAAAGTTTGGAAAGGTTGTTCATGGCTTAGAAAGTTGCGTTGACGGTGAACATGACAGAACGCTCTTGTGGAGCGGTCAGGTAGTTGGCTCCGCCAGAGAAGTTCCTGTCTTGGACACCTTCAAAATCCCTGACCAATTCTGGATCCAGTCCAGGAAAGTTCGTGAAGACGAAGAGGTTGTTTCCCGCGACGCTGAGTTGCACGTCGCCTTTGGCCAAAGGCACGCGGTACGACAGTGTTACATTCCTGAGCCGGACGTAATCGGCGTCGTACATGAACAAGTCCGTGTTCCACCAAACGAAGCCGGATGGAAGGCCGTAGGTCGTTTCGTCAAGGGTGAGCAATGGGAATTGCGTTTCATCTCCCGGTTGTCGCCAACGGTCGAAAATGTCCGTGCGCATGTTCCAATCAGTCACCACACCGAGTTGGCGTTTGGCAGAACTGTCCCAAATCCGTGCACCTAATGCCCCTGTGAACAAAGTGCGCAACTCCCAATTGCCATAGCTGAAGTCGTTGTTTAGCCCGAGAATGTGGTTGGGCAGGCCGTCGCCCACGTTTCGGCGGTCTGCGATGTCCCATTTTGAGGTCTCTTCCCCGTCGATGTCAATGTACACAGGGCGGCCAGTTTCTGAATCAACATGGCTGAACGGAACGAGAAAGTAGGTGTTGAGCGAGGCACCCGTGACGGCCCGCGAGTCGTTGGTTCCCCCGGAAAGGGCGTCTTCGGTAAAAACACCTGTGCTCTGAAGCTCGTTGTAGTTGTAAGAGTGGTTCAAGGTGGTTTTCCACCTGAATGGCCCGTCCAAGTTGTTGGAGGTGATGGACAACTCGATGCCTTGGTTCAGAATTTCCGCAGCGTTGACCATGTAATTGTTGAATGGAACATGGGCCGGCAAAGCTGCATTGATCAGCACATCTGTTCCTTGCTTGCGGTACACACCAGCTTCGATGGCCACCCTGTCGTCCCAAAGACCCAATTCGAGTGATGCATCGATTGTGGTCGCGGTTTCCCACCTGAGGTCGTCGTTGCCAGGTTTGTTGGGATAAACAATGGGCAAGCCAGCATAGGTCTGGTTGCCCTCAATGGGCGTCCATGTTTCGAAACGGCTGTCGTCAGGAATGTCGGCATTCCCCGTCCTTCCAGCGCTTGTCCTGATTTTCAAGAAAGAGATGATTTCAGACTGAAACCAGTCTTCGTCAGAGACCACATACCCGAGGGACACCGAAGGAAAGAAACCGTTGCGGTAGTTGCGTCCAAACTTCGTTGACGCGTCCACGCGTGCCGTGCCTTGAACGAAGAAGCGATCTCTCCACCCGTAATTGACCCTGGCGAAGGTCGAGACAAACGCATTGTAGCTGGGGATCCAAGGGAATGGTCCAATGAGATTGTAAGTGGCAGAATCGTCGAAGGTGCTGTCCAGCAATGTGTACAAGCTGTCGCGCAACGCCACGTCTTGGTAAGCGGGACCGTTTGTGTTGCGGATGCCCACACTGTTGCCGCTGCGCTTGAACCGCTGAGCTTCGAAACCAAACATGACCGACAAACTCGTTTCGTCGTCCTCACGGATTCTGTACGTGGCGTTGGTGCCAAGGTTCAAATTGTCTTGTACGCCAAGCGACCAGTTGCCCGAGGACTCAGCGTTGGGGATGTTTAGTGCTTCGTAAAAATCCGCGGCGATGAATTCGTCGCCCTCCATGAGTGCCTGGTCAAATCCAGCATTGGCAACGATGTCCAGTCCACGGAAAGGAGAGTAGGTCAGTTGACCAGTGACCAAACGCCTTCGTTCCGTCTCGCGGAACAGCTTGTTGTTGTAGATGGCCAGAGGGTTCCACCACCGATCGAGCTCGTAGTCTCGGTCCACCGACTCGATGACGCCATTGTCGTCGAAGGTGGTGTCGTTGACGTAAGGAGCCATGTAGGGAAGGGCCGTGGACATGGCCGCACCAATTCCACCGTCCCAAGCGGCACCCACACGGTTGTTTTCCCCCTTGGCCAAGCTGCCTTGCACACTCAATTTCAACTTGTTGGAAGGAATCCAATCGAAGTTGGTCTTCACGGTTTGTCGGTTGTACGAATTGCCAACGGCGTAGCTTTCGTTGTCGCTGATGGACACGCTGTTGAACATGGACCACTTTTCGCCCCCGCTTCGAAAGCTCAGGTTTTGTTCGATTTTTTGCGAGGTACGGGTGAAGACGTCCCACCAGTCGGTGTCGGTCTGCAAGGCCCGTTCGTAAGCCAACTTTCTGGCTTCTGGAGAGGAGAGGGCAGAGGTGCCAGTGTGGGGAAGCCAAACGTACCCCGTGCCTCCGTCGTTTTCCCAAGCCTCTTGACGGATGGTCAAATATTCCTCGGTGTTCAGCATGTTGGGGCGGGCGGTGGGTCGGCCTGCGCCGTAGCTCGACCGGTAGGACACTTGCAGGCCCTTGCGTGTTCCTCGTTTGGTGGTGATCAAGATGACGCCATTGGCTCCGCGAGAGCCGTAGATGCCTGTGGCGGCCGCGTCTTTGAGCACTTCCACGCTTTTGATGTCGTTGGGGTTGAAGCTGGCCAATGGGTTCCGGTTCATGCCGCCGGAATTCGTCACTGGACCCACGAAATATCCTTGGTTGATGGGAATGCCGTCCACGACATACAAGGGGTCGCCACCAGCCGAGAGTGAGCTCAACCCGCGAATCCTAATGACAGAACCGCTGCCGGCCATTCCAGAACCTTGTGTCACTTGAACACCTGCTGCTTGTCCTTGGAGCGCTGCCTCAAACGAGGGCGTTTGGACGGCCGTGATGTCTTTGGAATCGATGGTGGAGATGGCTCCTGTCACCTCCTTTTTGCGTTGAACGCCATACCCCACAACGATGGATTCGTTGAGCATGACGGCATCCTCGCGGAGCCGAATGTTGAGCGTTTTGGTCTCGTTGGCGCGCAGGGTGACTTTCTTTTTGGTGCTGAGAAAACCAATGAACCCGTAGGTCACCGTGTGTTCACCTGCGCTCAGTTCGAGGGTGTACATTCCGTCGAGGTCAGAAAAGACGCCAGCGCCGTCGGTTGTGGTGACCGTGGCGGAAGGCATGGGATTGCCTTGGTCGTCGGTGATGCGTCCTTGGAGTTTGGCCTGAGAAAGCACAGTGTGTGAGATTCCAAGGAAGACAAGGAGTGTTGCCGAAAGTGCAAATCGGAACATGGCGTTGGGATCGTAAGGGGTGTCTAAAAAACGATGGTGTCAAATGTACACCATGGGTCAGAAATCATGGAACAATTTTGTGCACAGGTGTGGATAAGACCGTTCCGTTCCATTCCCACCGCATGCGGTAAACACCAGCAGCCAAATGTCCAATGTTGACCGTAGTAAGTCCCCCAGCAGTATTCACATTCAGGGGGTTGAACAAGCGGCCGTCTGCGCTGAAAAGTTGGACTTGTTTGGGGCAATGGCCATCGGCATGCATCATAGTCAGCTGGCCTGATGTCGGATTGGGGAACACGCTCCAACCTGCCTGAAGGGCGGTGACGTTGGTGGTGGCATCTAAACCATCGCAATCCTGGTCGATGCCGTCGTTGGCGATGTCCACAGCGCCGAGGTAGATGGTGGCGTCGTTGTCGTTGCAATCGCCTTCAGAGGCCAATTGTCCGTCCAAATCGACGTCGATTTCAGTGAGCACGGGGACATCGAGCTGAACATCGGTGTACACGTGCCATTCGCCCGGGGCAAATGGCATGCTTTCATTGACGTCGGTCACCTCCAGAGCATCTCCACTCAAGTGGTCGTACCAAGTTCCTGCATGGGTGAATCCAGGCACCATGTTGATGCCGGATGTCCGGAAATTGCCAACGACAATGGCATCGCCTTCTGGATGCTCAAACATCATTCGTTTGCCGTAGCCCATGTCCACGTCGAGATTGATGGATGTGGCGTCGGTGCCAAACGCAGGAAAGTCCCGTTTGAGTTGGGCCAACGCCCCACTGACTTCATACAAGTGTTTGCGCTCGGGTTCATCGAAATAGTCCCATCGCACAGGCTTGGCCGCGACCCGGCAATTTTCATCAACGGAGACCCCGTCGTTGCAGGTGTTGATGCTGTAATCGTACCCAAGTTCTTCGAATTGCCAAACCATGCGCGGCCCGGGCATCAAAATGTTGAAGGCCATGCTCAGCTGCTGACGCCTCAAGGCTGTCACCAAATCACCAGCGTCATAATCCCCTGTGCTGTTGCCGTACTCGAGGTTTTTGTACATCAGCCGTTCTTCATCGTGGCTCTCAGCATAGGCCACGGCATGGCGCTTCTGGAACCCGTGGCTTTGGAAGTTGGCCCAGCTCAAGTCATTGTTGTTGTAGCCCATGCTCGCTTCTTGGTATCCGCTCGTGGCGTTGGCCCAAAGCATGAATCCAGCAGCATCGCCGTTTTCGCCAGAATAGTTGGCCAACTCCTGCTCTTCGTTGTAATCGCACCAGTGCTCGAGGATCATGTACACCGAGGGGTCTTGGTTCCAAACGTGGTCGCCGTATTCCTTCATCCAATTGATGCGCTGGGCGCTGTATCCTCCGTCGACGCCTTGTTCTTGAATGATGCCTTGCGTGAAGTCCCAACGAAATCCGTCAATGTGAAAGTTTTGGACCCAGTGGTCGAGGTTCCGCTTGACAAAGTCTCGGGTCTTCGCACTGCCGTGGTTCCAGTCGTAGAACCAGGTGAAGGTGTGCGGTGCACTTTGATTGAACCAAGGATTGTATGGCAAGACAACGCCGTCTTCCCAGTACATGGTGATGAAGGGGTTGGGTTGGTCAGCGTGGTAGACCATGTCCAAAATGACGGCGATGCCTCGTTCATGACACGCATTCACAAGGGATTTCAGGTCATTCTTGGTGCCATAAGCTTTGTCCACGGCAAAGTAGAAGGTGGGGTTGTACCCCCAACTGTCGTTGCCGTTGAACTCGTTGACCGGCATCAATTCAAGGGCTTGTACGCCGAGGTTCTGAAGGTAGTCGAGGGAGTCTTCGATGAACTTGAAGGTGCGCTCCTCCGAGAAGTCTCGCACCAGCAACTCATAGATGACCAAGTTTTCTTGGTCTGGTTTGGTGAATGCTTCATCTGTCCATTCGAATGCGGCTTCACCTGGAGTCAATACGCTGACCGGTCCTGATGCAAGGCCCGTGGGGTAGGGAGGAAGATTGGGATAAGTCGATTCTGGAATCCAAGGGTCATTCCATTTGTCCAAAATGACTTCGGCGTAGGCATCGGCGACAAGGATGTCGTCAGGCAGGATGTGGTATTGGTACCTGTATGCTTGGCCCGGCGTCAAATCCGCAAGCTCCAACCAAAACGTCTCACCATCGCCCGCTGCGTTCATCATGCTCGAGCTTGTCAGGCTCCAATCGTTGAAGTCTCCCACGGCAAACACAAAGTCCTTGTACGGCGCGGTCCACTGCAAAATGACCGTGTTGTCGTCGATGTGGTTGATGCCGTCCACCAAGCCGGTGGGAGGCGTCACCACAGGGGGGGTCTCAGGCATGACAAAGACCACTGCACTGTTTGAGGCAGTGCTCCCTTCAGCTTCGGCTGACACTTGAAGGTTGTAATCCCCGCTTGTGTTGAGAATCAAGTCGTGAGACAAGGTCGTTCCGCTGACATTTCCCACTTCCTGGTCGTTGACGGTCAACACCAAATTGGCTGGTTGACTTGCCTGAGCCACCACCGTGACGGTGTCCCCAATCGCGCCCAAGGAGGATGTGCCAATGGGGTTGGTGAACACCACGTCGAACGATCCGTCCGAGACACTGTAGAAAATGTCGCTTTCATCGCTCGTCTTTCCAACCACAGTCCCAGTGGCGTTCCTGAAAACAAACGCAAGCTCTTCAATCACCACGCCGTCGGGTACGCCATAATACTCGGCCAGGGTCATGCCCTCAAAATCAAAGCTGTGAACGGTTCCGTTTACGGGCACCAAAACGTTGCCTGCATTCGCTTGACTCAAGTTGTTCCCACTGGGCCAAGGGTTGTGGACAAATTGCCAATCCGATGGTGAGTCACTTTCCGAGGTGATGACACCTGTGTGTGCAAAGACGAACGGGCAGGGAGGGCATGGCGGCTCTTCATTCAGGAGTGCCGCATTGCCTTGACTGATGTCGTAATAGAGGGTGACGACGTCGTTCTGGGTTGGAAATGCGGGCTCCGTCCAAACTATCTGAGCCAAGGCAGGTTGCGCGAATGCGGCAAACAGAGCACCGTAGAGAATGCGAGATGGGGTCATGTTGGTCATGTCAAGGTTGTTCGGGGGCCAAGTCGGCATCGAAAGTGAACAGCTGGGCAGGTTTGTGCAGCACGCCCTCCTCTTTTTCGTTGAGGGGAACCACGTGGTCCATGCGCTTCACGTTTTTCCTGAAATTCCGTTTGTCCAGCTTTTTGTCAAGCACCGTTTCGTGGAGCGATTGCAGTTGACGAAGGGTGAATTTTTTGGGAAGCATTTCAAATCCAATGTGCTTGGATTCGAGCTGTTCTTTCAATGTGGCAAGCGCCATGTTGGCAATGTCATCGTGGTCAAACGCCAGATTGGGAATGGCGTCCACATCGATCCAATCCGCGTCACCCGCGAACGAAGATGCTTTGGGGGTGTGCTCGTGAAGAGACACCAATCCAAAGTAGGCCACCGTCATCACCCGGTTTTCAGGATGCTCTCGAAACGTTCGCAGCCATTGCTGGTCCTTCAGCCCCTTCACCCTGTTGGGGCTCCCAAAGGCGTGGAACTGCTTCAGATAGACGTCATCCAAGCCGGTCAACTCGAGCAGAACCCTCGCCGCTGCGGCATCGAGAGATTCCTGGTCGTGCACAAAATCTCCTGGCAGAGCCATTTGGAGGTTTTCCTCAGACAAAGGACCGCCTTCAGCTGTTTTTTGTCGAATCAAAAGCAGCTTCAATGATCCTCCGTCGAAGCCAAACAAGGCACAATCCACACTGACATCCATATCGCTTGGGTTTGATGGTTCCGTGGCCGAAAGATAGGGGCTTGGTGTCAATCGTACACTTATTCCGGTACCACATGTCAAAACTTGTCGACAACGTTCGGAAATCCGCTTTGTTTGACGCACATTTGTGCGCCTTCAAAACAAGGCTCATTTGCAACGAGTACACACTTGATGAAAAAAATTGCAGTTCTCACTTCCGGTGGCGACGCCCCCGGCATGAACGCAGCCATCCGCGCGGTGGTCCGTACCGCGGTGTTCCACGACATGGAAGTGGTTGGGGTGTTTCAGGGCTACCAAGGATTGATCGACGGTGACTTCAAGCGCCTTCACGTGCGCTCGGTGGCCAAAATCCTCGGACGCGGAGGAACCATTTTGAAGTCTGCGCGATGCGAGGATTTCCACAATCCCGAAGGGCGCAAGCGTGCCCACATCAATCTCGTGGAAGCCGGGGTGGATGGCTTGGTGGTCATTGGCGGAAATGGCACCTTCACTGGGGCCATGAAGTTTGGCCGAGAGACGGGATTCCCAGTCGTGGGATTGCCTGGCACCATCGACAACGACTTGAGCGGTTCAGACTCGACCATCGGGTTTGACACCGCAATCAACACGGTCATCGATGCCGTCGACAAAATCCGGGACACTGCCGACAGCCACAACCGCCTCTTCTTTGTGGAGGTCATGGGGAGGGACAGCGGATTCATCGCACTGAAGTCGGGCATCGCCACAGGTGCCGTTGCGGTCATGACCCCGGAGATGAACATGGGCATCGACGACCTCGTCGCAGTGCTTCAGGCCGGCGAGCAAAGCAACAAAACGAGCAGCATCGTCATCGTCGCCGAGGGCGACCCCAACGGTGGTGCGTACGAAATCGCCAAAGGCGTCAAGGCGAAGACAGAAAGGTACGAGACGAGAATCACGGTGCTCGGTCACTTGCAGCGCGGAGGAAGCCCGTCGTGCTTCGATCGGGT
>Ga0163109_10003978_pt1 | contig 11267 bp, 8 predicted proteins | sample CRUFie1St13metaG_FD_108704 | JGI IMG/M metagenome (GOLD analysis project Ga0163109, IMG submission 108704) | Marine microbial communities from the Costa Rica Dome - CRUD Field 142mm St13 metaG | ecosystem: Environmental > Aquatic > Marine > Oceanic > Photic zone | place: Costa Rica: the Eastern... | reverse complement strand
GCCCGATGCCACTTGGTTTCGAGGAGACAGTGTCGAATATTTGAAAAGCATTATTTTTTCCAACAACGCTCATATCTATGATTATTTTGAACCTAAAACCGTGCGAATGCTTGCGAACGAACACTTTGAAGCTAAGGAAAACCGTCGCTTACTTCTTTGGAGCCTTCTCAGCCTTGAGCAATGGTGTCGCGTGTTTATGACAAATCAAGACACAGAGAGAGTTTGAACGTGCCGGAGGCCGCTCCAAACTTCAACTTAGTTTGTTCTGCCGTTGGGATCCTTTTCTTGTTGGATCTCGTCTTGCTCTGGCATTCTTTCTCTCGAATCTTTGGTCCTACCTACCATCCACAATCTATTTTCAGAAACAGAGTCTCGATGTGCATACTCATCCTGCTTTGGCTTGCAGCATCGGCATCAATGATTTTCAACTCCTATCCTTTGATCGGTATGGCGATTTTTATCGTTCTTTATCGGTACGCCTACGTTTCTACCAGATACGATAATCTATTTCGCGGTGCGGGAGCGGTTGGCCTAATGTGTTGGTACGCCGTCATTTATCTCTTTACCTTGCGTTTGGTGCTTAATTTAGATCCTTCACACGCTACGTTCGAAACAGTATTGTTCGCGATTCGGGTTGACGTTGCGATTATCATGATTTGCGCAGGTCTATATAAGGGCTACGCAGGACGTAAGACAGGCGAAGGTGTTGAATATGCGCTTGCCAATCCGTTTTGGAGTCGGATGCACGCACAGTTTCAAAAAATTAATCCAAAACACCCTTTCGCTAAACTACAGTACGCAATTGGTTGGCTCACCGAAATACTGGCCGGGGTGTTGTTACTTCTGCCGGGATTGGAAATGTTTGGCGCGCTTCTGGTGATAGGCATTTTCTTGTACGTTTACTGTACCCTAAAACTTGCTCAGTTACCCTTGTTGATGGTTGTACTTAGTTTTCTGTGGTTGCCTGATGTTTCGAGGGTTTTTAGTCTGCCTGAATTTCAGGGACTCTCTTTTACCGCTCCTGAGTGGACCGCGAGTACGATTAAAATTCTCGCAGTTTCTTATGTTGCTTTATTAATTCTTACGAAATTTAATCAATATGCTGAATTGTACTTTCAATTGAAGTTACCGAAGTTTTTTACGGCTTCTTTCGACAAGTTTGCTCAAGTTGTTCCAATAATTGTCTGGAGAGTGTTTACACCTGACATCATCGACTTTTTTGTTAGGGTCCAGGCGAGCCATAAAAAGACACAAGAGATACGCGACATTTCGAATGAAAACACCGTCTACCGCTTTGGGGGAGGGGGTGGCTTTTTACTTCGGCAGCGGTTTCGGCATGTTGCGGAGTCTGTCGTTTTATCGAGCCTGATGGGAACCCGAAAATATTTTGGGGAAGAAAGCGAACTCTTCAGGGTAAGAGCGGTTCGGTACGCGCAATCTCTTCCGCTGGACGACGAGGAGATTGCGGTCCTCGAGTTTGTTTCAATTCGCTCTGGAGATCGGCAATTTGAATACCTGCCGACAATTCGTTTCTATATCAATCCTCTCGAAGAAACCGTGAGAGAGGAGATTCTAGTCGCCGATTGGACGCCAGAGTTACGAGCGCCTGTTCCCAGTATAAATCTTAAAATAGGAGCTCAGAGCAACCGCTCTTAGTCGAGTTATCATGTTCTCACGAGCTTATTCAGTGCAGTAACTGTATCCGAGCCGAAGCCATCCGTATTGATCAATATAATCAATCTCTGAGTCTCTAACTTTTACTCGGGCTGTCTGACTTTGAGTATTTGCTTGATAGGAAATATGAAATAAATTGGCTTTACGGTCATTTATGATTGTATGGGCTGGCCGCCACCCATGATTGGCTCTAACTATACGGTCAAGCTCTTGAGTCGTTCGGCTAAATGTTACAACTCTTTCTTGTTCGGTGATGGAGCTTGCGTAAGTCACCTTCTCTTCGTTTTGACTCACTGGCGCGAGTTTGTTCTGCGCAATATTTGAGATTACGGAAGTAATGTTATTACTTATTTCTTGGCTGAGACGACCATGAAGACTTAATAGATTATCTTCTGGATAAATGGGTGCCGATTTCTGCCACCAAACATCTCCTTCGTCATAGTTATCGGTCAGGTTTATGACACTAATGCCTGTTTCCTGATGACCTTCTAATATTGCTCTTCTCAAGGGATCTGCTCCACGAAGCCGAGGTAATAAGGAAGGATGAATATTAATCGCCGCCAGCTGAGCTTTTGATCTTAGCAGTTCAGGGATTTTAAGAGGGTAAGCACAGCAAACAAGGAGGTTCGCTTCAAGGTTGACCAGTTGCGGGGGTAGGTCTTTTCGTTTAAGAGAATTTAGTTCGAATACAGGATGCTTAGGACTGATTAAATCCGCATCCGCCGAAAGGGGACCGTTTTTGCGGGTGACTAATCCAATAATGTCGATTTCGGGAGCTTTCGCCAAAGCAGAATAAGCCGAAAGGCTCATTGGATAGCACCCATAAAATAGAACAGAAATTGTCGATGAATTTTTCATGACTGTTCCAACATAGAAAACGGTAAAACATAAAAATAGGGGTAGGCTTTAGTAATTCCAGGAGCAGCTAGATTCTGCCAATCCTCAAGCGGTTGATTCAGTTTTACAAAGTATCGGTACTCTTTGTCCTTTGAGCCCCACCTACGTTTGAATTGTGCGAGAGAGGTTTGACTCGGCCAGCAGCCTCCCCAGTTCCAATATAGTATATCCTCGTTAACGCCATCGATCATTGCTTGAAAAATAAGAGCGCTAAGGGCTTGAGTAGAGCGAAATTCACTTTTCACGGCGGGCGTGAAATATTCGAGCACTTTATTGTGTCTCACTAAGAATAAGCCGGCTACGGGTTCTTGGTCGACGTAAGCGAGGTATGTTCTTGTATCAAGATATTTTCTTGCAAGCTCAAAAAACCGTGGCTCCTTAGCCGCGCCACCCATGACATTCATGTTGTCTTCATGAGTCTTTTGCAAGAATTGGTAGGCCGTGCCTGTTTCCTCTCTTTTGATGTCAGATACGCTTTTTCTCCCTTTTCGTACCATGTTTCGAGTTTTTGAATGCAGACGTTGCATCATGGCTTGTTCGGGATTCTGCCTTGAGTTGTCATCTGCTAGAGGTGTTATAAACCCAGTACGCTGGTCCAATACGTCCCAATCGAGCTTTTCCCAAAATTGATTTTGCATTGCTCCTTCGAGAGGTTCCACAATAGTATATCCAGCTAAACCTAAGGCTGCGCTCTGCTCTTTCCAGGCAACAAATAGCGCGTTACGTACAGAGTCAGCGTCAGCACCGGTTAATGAGCTTTCTATGATAAAGCCACCGTGGGATCCATAGTAAGGAGATGAATTTGCAACTCTTCCTAGCGGCCCCTTACCAGAAACCAAAAATGGGAGGGCTCCTACAAGCTGACCGTCAAAAAATGCTAGCAAAGAAAAGTCTTCTACATCTGGTAAGTACGCCATCAATAGATCGGTCCACTTTGCGGACTGAAATAGTAAGCTAGATGGCTCTCGTTCAAGAATATGATCCCAAGATGAATGACCGCTTGCATCTCGCCTTGCAACAATCTCGAGGTTTTTTACGCTTTTAGTCATCGAAGAACCACTCAGATTACGTTTCCAGTTGGGACTCTCTCATATGCGTGATCTATTTGCTAGAGCAGTGTTGTCGCCCTTTAGTAGCGTTTCATCAAAACGCTCATCGACAACGTGTCCTCAAAAAAGTTTGACCAGGTTAAACGCCTCTTAAGTGCCTTGCAGATGTGATGACATAGTAGAAAAGAAACGTTGAGCGACTAATTTGGGGGCGAATTCGGAAACGGTTGCTTTTACTTGTTGCCCTTTCTCTTGTCTGAATTCGGGGTTCTTAATCAAATGGAGTAAACGCTTTTGCCAATCAGAGTAATCCTTATTAGCAATGATAAGTTCCGGGTGTTGAACAAAAGAAGATGAGACGGTTTCTGAGTTTATAGAATAAGGTGCACAAAAGTCTTGCTCAAAACAAAGGGCAGGAATTTCAAAGTACATAGCTTCTAAAACGGAAGAACCACCTCCGGATGGGAATAGATCAAGATAGATGTCGGCCATTGCGAGGTAATCTGCGACATTAGTCTTAAAGCCTGTTGCCCTAATACGTTCTTTGATTTTCGATTCCCCTGGTATTACTTCGTCGACGCTTTCTAAACCAACACCAACAAACCAAGTATTGGCGTTTGATTCCATGACAGCGGATAGATTCTCCCAGAAAATGGGTTGAGAGTAGCGAACATGCCGATTCACACTGATGAGTACGGTAGCGTCGTTTGGGATTCCTAGTTCCTTCCGATTAATCGGTTTCGCATCAAGTTCTTTTTGAGAAATGAGTGGCGGATAAGTGGTCGATAAAGAATCAAGATAAAGTTTTTTGGGGGTGAACAATAAGTCAATGTCTCGACAATATTCGGCTTGCTGATGTTCTAATGCTGCTTGAATCGGAGCCAGTCGAAGAGCCGCAACTGCACCGTATTGCGGTACAAAATATGTGGTTTGAAAAATCAGAGCATCAGGCTTATCTTTCGTGATCGCATCAATAAGGAAATCAATTTGATTGCTCGGTGTAAGTCTGGAGTTGGGACAACGTACTTGGCAATTCCAGCTTTTCAGGTTCTTTATTGAATTGTCGTAGTTTTCTGCGAGGGCTTGCGGAGAATCCAGTGCTTGACGTGAATAAAAAATAATATCGTACTGCTCTTGAGGATGATTCTTGGCCAAGCTGTAGTACGTTTTTAGTGGCGCTTGCCGGTCACTAAATCCCTCCAAGACAAATCCAATTTTCTTTTTATTACTTTTGAGTTTCGCTGAAGACCTTTTTTTGAGGTGGTTTGAAATTCGTTTATCACTTGCCTTTTTGGATTTTGCATATAGGCGAACATAGCGACTAAGGTCTTCGTCTACTCGAGAATATTGATAATTCGGAGATTTACCGAAAAATATCTCTGCATAAATGGATAGATAGGCGAATTCAAAGAATTCATCCCATTTCTTGTTTTCGAAACATTCACCCGCAGCGTTCTTTAGCAGGGTCATGATCTCCGGGACGCGGTCGTCTTTTCGGTAAATTGAAACAAGGGCATCGATAACGGTTCGGTTTTGGTGACGGGTTAATGCAGCCAAACGCTTCAGACTTGTTTCTGCACCCGAAAAGTCTTGTTGAGACATTTGCGTTTGTAATGCAACCTGAAGTCCTTCAAGCCGCTCTGAGAGGTGGGATGAAAAAGCGGCGGATGGCAGAATATCCTTCTTAATTTCAACCTCTCCCGATTCTCCTTCCAATGCATTAAGGAGAATATGAAGTTCTTTATCTTCTGGGCGTTCCATTAGATAATTCTTTAGAAGTGGAACCGCAATCTTCTCTTGGTTTACTTCGGTGAGGATTGCAACGAGATTACAAATGGCCTCTCGGTAGGAGCTGTCGTACTCGATTGCCGTGGTGAGCAATTGAATTGCTTCACTCAGATCGCCCTGAGCGTGCCTCAATACTGCGAGGTTATTGTATGCGACAGTGTTTTTTGGGTCCCCTTTGATCACTTCTCGAAATACGGAGACTGCGTCATCAATGTTTCCTTGCTCTGCGAGTTTTTCTCCCGTTTTGATTTTCTCTTCAGCTGACATGCCTTAGTCCTTGCTTGTGGATCCAAATTTGTACGGTTTGAACAAACCTTTTTGCTTGTCGCTTTCGCTTCGTGAATCTTCGAATACCTGGTGAATGTGACCCAAAGTATGGGTCTTGATACCTTTTTGGTTTATGAAGTTACAAAGGTCGATAAACAGCGTCCAAATTCCTTCCGACGAGTTTACGAATGTGGTGAGCGTCTTTTCCGTAAGTTTTGGTAATTCGGGTTGTGCTTTGAGCAGTTGCCGGTATCGGTCGTCGTTTTCTGAATTGAGTGCCAAATGAATAGGGTGCAAATCCAAGATTTTCAGACCGGGAAGTTCTAAAGGTAAAGTTTCAAGGTTAAATGGTCTCCCGGATAGAAGGTGAGAGGCGTCTGACCAAATATAAGGAAGTCGATTTAGTGGGAAAAAGGTGGAGTGCATCTGTAGATAAGGCGTGTCGTAGAGCAGAAGACTACTGTCATATTTGATGCCGTGACGGCTGAGACTGCGAAGAATATTAGAGGATTGAACAAGGCCGTGCGTTCGAACTCCTATTGCCCGTGGAAATTTTTCTTTGAGGTGGCGCATGACTTCTTCAGGATTTGAGCCGTGTGAGCTTGAAGGCATGAAATTAGGGTGGAGCGCGATCTCAAAACGTTTGTCTTCCGCTATTTCGTCAAGAACGGGGCTTTCATTTGTAACGAACCAAGTCGAACTTAAATTGAAGCGCTTTAACTCATGAATGACCTTGCTGAGGACATGATCAGGTACCCAATCGGTATCAAAGCTAAGCCCAATTGCTGAGAGCCCGTTTGAATTATAGAGATTGTCTAACAAGTTGATGGGCTGAGACTAACAATCAGCCCCCTTACTGACAAATGCTTATCAGCAATTTCTTCTTAGTTGCTGTCCTTAGGTGGTAAGCGTCATGGCGGAGCTTGCTGTTCTATTACCGAACTGCTCTCTCTTATGGCTTGCGAGCCAGTACTTCCCGTATTCCAGGAAAACCGTCATAATCCTCAGGAAAAAAGGAAGTAGTCTTAATCGATGGGTCGACTCGTAACTGTCCGTCGGCTGCGAACGAAATATCCTTAAAGCCAGCAAGGCTGAGTTCTGTTTCACATTCATCGTCGGTAATCATAATTTGACCCGACTCTGGTAGAGTTCCGTATTTTTTATATCTCCACGTATTCAAAAAACTTTTAGCCGCACTTTCACTGGGGTCGTGATTAGACGCAGCATTGGGTTTTCCAAGCCATTGATGCAGGTACCATCCAATATCATTAAAAGTGAAATATAAATTGCCGCCGGGTTTTAGGATGCGGTGAAACTCTTGTACACCTTGCTTCCAGTCTGAGACAAAGATGACTCCATAGCAAAAGATGGCGTCGAAATGATTATCGTCGAAGCCGGTCTCAGTGAAGCTAGACCACTTGACCTCAATATTAAGGGCTAAGGTATCGACCAGATCTTGCAAAAACATCAGGCGGCTTCCATCTACATCGACCGATGTAACGTGCTGATTGTGGTGGGCTAAAGCGAGCGACCATTGTCCAAAACCGCAGCCGGCATCTAATATTCGCTCTTTTCCGCTGAAGCCAATCGCGCGGACGCGGTCTTGGTATACAGTTTGGTCTTGTTGATAGACTCTTTGACAAAAAGAAGCGCCATTAGGATCGAGGCGGTCTTTATGCTTATCAAAGACTTTTCGGAAGGTTTCTTGGTTCATTTTACTTACGCTGAAGTCTAGCCCATGTGAGCTAATACGCAAAATAGACCTATTCTTTACTCGATTATCTCCCGAATACCTTCAATCTGCTGACTCAATTGAAACCCATCTTCGATAAATGCTCGGTTTTCCTCGGGGGGGTGAGGGCCGGCCTTCACCATTTCTACCAGGTCGTCGATAGAGCGCCACAGGTATTTTTCTGGATATAGTCCTTTGGCTCCGTAAAAAGTGTGAATGAGGGGTGTCAGACCGCAGGCCATAGACTCCATAATCCCCACCGGGTGGCCCTCTAAGACGCTGGTACACAAAATAAAGTCCATCTTTTTGAGCCATTTTGGAACGTCATGGATTCGGCCTTCGATGTGAATTCGATGACGTTGTTTGCAGTCTTTCATCATTTCATCGAAATAGAGCTTATATCTCGGTTGGGCAAAGTCTCCGCCGATGTAGACGTGAATCTTTGGGTCTGCTTCGACCAAGGCGAGGGCGGCTTGCATCAGGAGCATGGGGCCCTTTTTGAAGTTGACCTGACCTAAGAAGGCGACGTTTTTCCCCGGCTTCTTTGTATTGAGTTTGAATCGATTCAGATCAATTCCGTTTGGAAGAATATGAGTTCGTTTTGCCTTTTTGATGTGTGACCCAAAATTCTGCTCGGCGATTTTCTTGATATGGGGAGCGACATAAATCAGGTCGTCTACGTGTTCCCAAAGGATTTGCTGCGGCTCGGGAATGAACACTTCGTAGCTGTGAAGGCGGCATAGAACACGCTTCTTCGGAAGTTGCGCGAGAATTTGCGTTCCAATGATGGCCGCGGCATTGGCCCATTCCAGCCAAATAATGTCTGCGGCCTTGATTTCTTCGATGTATTCTTGGGGCTCTGAGGAGCAAAGGATCTTGGTGTCGTACTGGTCGGCAAAACCGCGCGCGAGGTCTTTGATAAAGTGATCAAACTTGTCCCCGATACAGATAAAGGTAAATTTTGGATTCTTGAGTTCAGGGTTTAGGTTAAGTCGGTTGGCCAGTGATTGAAGCTCTTCGTCCTGAGGGTGTTTCTCTGCGCACATCTTGATAAGTGGTAGAATTTGATCGAGTGCACCCGCCGCCTCCAGCAATGGAGCCAAAACCTTGATGGTGGGGGCGTAGCTGGGATCAGAGCTTAGAGATTCCGTAAAATATTCGAGTGCCTTTGGGGGATTTTGCTGATCCAATTCCAACTTCCCAAGTAGGTACAGGGCTTCTGTCTTGAATCTCGCATCTTTGCTGGCGGTCATGAGCTTGTCTCGAGCTTGGGAGATGTCTCCATTGGCTAGCAGGGTTTGTACTTCTTCGATGATACTCATAGTCCGGAATTCGCAGGCGGAGTCTACGTGAAGTTGAAAAAACTTCAAACTCTAGGATGATCGGAAGAATTTGCTGCGAAGCTGTGATATTTCGAAACTTGTCTTGGTAGCCAACATCCTTCTACTCCGCGGTTTGGCCCGCGAAGCCCGACACTGGGGAGGCTTCCTCAAAGTTTTAGCGCAGCATCCATCCTTTGATTCGGTGTTGTGTCTCGATCTTCCCGGGGTAGGTTCCGAAATTGCTCGAGACACACCTGCACAGGTTGGTCCTACGGTGGATGATCTCCGCAAACGTTGGTTGTCGGAGCGAAAAGATAATGGGCTGCCATGGATTGTTCTTGGGATATCTTTTGGGGGAATGATCGCCTTAGATTGGAGCTGCCGGTATCCGGAGGACTTTCAGGGTGTCGTCATCGGTAACTCGAGTGCCTCCAACCTTGGATTACCTCACGAGCGCATGACTCCGAAAGCGATGAAATATGTGCTTAAATCGAATCTCGAAAAAGATCCCTACAAACGTGAGAAAATCGTATTGGAGATTCTCTCGAATGACACACGTAAACGTTCCGCGGCGGCGAAGTCCTGGGGGCGCATTGCTGCGGAGTCACCGATTCGTCGAGGGACTTTTATGCGGCAATTGATCGCCGCGGCCTCTTATAAGTGTCCTGAAAGTTGCCCCATTCCTGTTTTGATTTTGGCCTCACCTAGAGACCGATTCGTCGACGTGCGTTGCTCTGAAAAGCTCGCAGCTCGGTTGGGTGGTCGGCTAGAATATCATCCGACTGCGGGACACGCGATTACTCTCGACGCGCCGGAATGGGTTTCCGAAAAGACAGCAGATTGGGTTGCTGATCTCAATCGAATTTCAGCCTAAAGGTCGATTTGGCATCGGCCCAGGTCTGGTGACGACTCGTTGTTGTCCTCGCGACACTCATTGAAATCACCATTGGGAGTGGGGCCATCATCAACGACAACTTTCACGTTATAGTCAAAGTTGACCGGGTAACCAGAGAGCGAAATGCTCACTTCTTCTGCACCGCCGGCAATAAGTGCGACTGTCGTTTGAGCGCTTCCGACCGTGCCGAAGTTTTCGTCGATGACTGTGAGTTTGACGCCTGAGCCGACACCTAAGCATCCCTGGTTAACGACCCAAAAAGTAGCTGTCAAGCTTGGACAATTTTTGGTGATTCTTAGACCTGAGACGATTAAGTCTGGGGCGCAGAAGTTATTCGCACCTTGGGTGTTGCGTCGATAGCTGTTGTACGGCGTATTTTCGGGAGTGCTCCAGTTGGGCGCTTCGTCGATCGGAATCTCCCCTGCGAGCCCCACGTTAGTGATGTGATAGCTATGCTGATTCCAAACCGGTCGCGTAGATACCCAATTATCAAGCCGGTCTTTCCAGACTTCGATGCCGGCGTCTCCGATAAGCTCTGGCGCAAGAAAACTCGCTTCGTTGCTTGTCCCAAACACAATTTCTGCCTTGAAGTCTCCGTCGACGTCCGCGATCACCGGATATTCTGTGCGAGTTCGTGACGAATTCAGATCGCGAAACAATATTTCGTCATCGGTCATGATGCCGTCGCAATCAGCGCTGGGTGGATTCGCCAGGCAGCCGGGTTCTACACCAGGATAAATTCGAACATATTCTTCGTCGTTGTAGACGACTTCGTTTTGGCCATCTCCATCGAAATCGAAGACCGATGAGCCGGTTCTAGATGAAGAGTCATCTTCTGTGGGCGCGGTCCAGATGGGCGTAATGGTGTCTGCGCCATTGAATCGAACCAAAACGTAATTGCTCGCTCCGGCAGTCCCAATATCAGGAATTCCATCGCCATCGAAATCTGCGATGTTAGGTGCACCGCCGTGGCCTCCGCCTGGAATTAGATACGAAGCGAGGACATCACCCGTCTGTCCTTGTAAGATGTAAATGCTTCCGCTCGAAACAAGAACAATCTCCGGCGCGTCGTCTTGATTGAAGTCTGCGATACCGCAAAAGCCGTCACGAATGTTTCCATTGTTCCAGCGAACGCTGCCTGAAAACGTGTTGTCGGCGACGGTGCCCGTAAAAGCGTAGGCCGTATTGCCACCAATAAGTTCTTGGCGCCCGTCCCCGTCCAAATCGGCGATGCAGGATATAGGACCTTGCCCCCCCGAACCTTGACCCTGATTGCCGGTGAAGAGGATGGTGCCCTCGGAGTCCAGCACGGCTCGTCCAAACACAATTTCAGCGTTGCCGGTGCCATCCAAATTAACAATCGATGGCGAACCACTGTTGGCTGAGCCACCAAAGTTTGCGCTGGTCCAAAGTGGCGTTCCATCTGAATCAAATGCGAGCAGAACCGGGCCGATCCCTTGGACAACGACTTCTGCCCGTCCGTCTCCGTCTAAATCACCAATTGCTGGATTAGCGGTAGCATTTGTTCGGTAGGCTTCATCTGTCACCGTCCATACTTTCGCGCCGTCATCTCCTCGAATGGCGCGCAGAACGCCATCTCGAGTGAAGGCACTATCTGCGTAAGTATTGAATACGATTTCTGG
>Ga0163109_10003976_pt1 | contig 11268 bp, 8 predicted proteins | sample CRUFie1St13metaG_FD_108704 | JGI IMG/M metagenome (GOLD analysis project Ga0163109, IMG submission 108704) | Marine microbial communities from the Costa Rica Dome - CRUD Field 142mm St13 metaG | ecosystem: Environmental > Aquatic > Marine > Oceanic > Photic zone | place: Costa Rica: the Eastern... | reverse complement strand
CCGATTTCATCGCCGCGGGTCGAAAGATCGGGGATGGCGTGGCGTCGGTCTTTCTGCCGTCGCACCAGATCGGCGGACTTGGCCAACTGCCGCACCGGGCGGGCAATGGTGCTGGCCAGATAGAGCGACAGCAACACGGTGATGACCAGCGCGATCAGGAACAGCCACAGCACCAGCGCCTGCATCGAGGCGATGCTTTCGTCGACCACCGTGGTTTCGCGCGACAGCATCAGCGCGCCGAGCACGCGCCGGTATTCCTGCACCGGAACGGCGGCGGACAGCACCAGTGCGTTGCCCTCGCCGCCACGGACCCCGTCCGCAACCCGGCCCAGCAACGCCGTTGAAACCTCTTGGTAGTGATCCGCCCGCTGCGGGCTGGTCTCGGCGTAGCGCTGGAACTGTCGGCCGCCACGGCGGATGGCGCGCCAGAGCTCCGGCGGCGACAGGCGGTCGAGCACGGTCGGCTCGCCCATGGGCTGGGTGTAGACGGAAATCGTGCCGCCGTTGAAGGCCTCTGAGTCCGCGATCAGGTCACCGTTGATGGAGAACAGGCGCGCCCGCGACGGGCTCTCGATGGTCAGCAGGCGCAGGAACAGGTTGGCGCGGTCTTCATCGAGGTGCTTTTCGGGGTCCTCGCTGGAGACATCGGCCCAGCCCAGCGCGACGGCGATAATGCGGCCCTCGGAGCGCAGGGCCTCCAGCTCGCCTTCGATCAGCAGCTGGCGATAGCGGTCGGTGTAGAGAAAGCCGATGACGGGGATCAGCAGCGTGATCATGTTGATCGCAAGGATGCGCCCGACCAGCGAGCGTGACCCCGGCCCGCGCGGCCGCCAGCGGGCCCGGGGTGCGAACACGGCCGCGAGCAGGCGACGCAGCGCCCGAAGGCGGCTTACGCCAGCGCCGGCGCCGGCGCTCTTGCCGATTGTCCGGCCCGTTACTCGATTGGTGTTCGACGTATCCATCGTGGTCCAGGCGCAGCCTCAGAACGCAATTCAGGCACGGGGAGCTCCGGGGTGCAGGCGTTCAGACAGGCCCCCATGCCATCACCCCGCGCCCAGACTTGGACCACACGGGGGGCGAAATCAAGCAGCCAGACCGGTATCCTTGTAGCGGTAGCCGACCCCGTAGAGGGTCTCGATCTGGTTGAAGTTCTCGTCCACGGCTTTGAACTTCTTGCGCAGGCGCTTGATGTGCGAGTCGATGGTGCGGTCGTCGACGTAGATGTGCTCGCCGTAGGCAGCATCCATCAGCTGGTCGCGGGTCTTCACGTGTCCCGGGCGCTGGACCAACGACTTGAGGATCAGGAACTCGGTCACGGTCAACGTGATGTCATCCGACTTCCACAGGCATTGATGTTTGACCGGGTCGAGGCGCAGCTCGCCTCGGGTCAGGACGTCGTTGCCGCCTTCGCGTTCCGGGGTGGCGGTGGCCATTTCCTCCCGGCGCAGCAGCGCCCGGATCCGCTCGACCAGCAGTCGCTGGGAGAACGGCTTCTTGATGTAGTCATCCGCGCCCATGCGCAGACCCAGAACTTCATCAACCTCATCGTCCTTGGAGGTAAGGAAGATCACCGGCACCTGGCTCTGCGCGCGCAGACGGCTGAGGACTTCCATGCCATCCATGCGCGGCATCTTGATATCCAGAATGATCAGATCGGCGGGCTGGACGGTCAGGCTCTTGAGCGCGTCGGTGCCATCGGAGAAGGTGCGCGTCCGGAATCCCTCGGCTTCCAGAGCCATGGACACGGAAGTGAGGATGTTGCGGTCGTCGTCGACGAGGGCGATGGTCTGTTGCACGGTATTCTCCACGGCAGGTGTGGTGGTGGTTGGAGGCGAGTGAAGCCTAAGTGTGCTCTATTCGCAACAACTATAGGGCAGATTTGCGAATTCTCTCGACAAAAAGACGAACAAAGTAAGGCAAGACCCAAGATTTTAGGGCGAATTATAGGGATTTTGCCATAGAATCAGGGCCTGATCGGGCGCCGATCGTGCAATTTTTTCGGCAAATTCCGTTCGGCAGCTTAGGCTATTTCCCGGCCAGCCGCGCGAGCACCAGCTCCAGCTGCTCCAGCGAAGCGTAACTGACCCGGACGTGCCCCCGGGTGGCGGATCCGCGGATTTCGACCCCGAGGCCGATGTCACGGGATGCCTGCTCCTCAGCTTCGCGGAGGTCAGGATCCTTATCCATGGCGCCCGATGCGCCCGATCGGTCGCCGTCACCCGTGGCGCCAGCGCCGGACGACAGATCGCGCACGGCCTGTTCCAGACGTCGGACCGACCAGTTTTCTGCCGCAGCCTGCCGCGCGAGTGGCAGCGGGTTTTCGAGCGACAGCAGCGCCCGGGCATGACCGGCCGACAGCTCACCCTTCTCGACCATGGTGCGCAGGCCGTCCGGCATGGCCAGCAGGCGCAGGGCGTTGGCGACGTGCGCGCGGGACTTGCCGACCCGCTCAGCCATGTCTGACTGACTGTAGCCGAACTGGGCCATGAGGCCCCGGTAGCCCTCGGCCTCTTCAAAGGGGCTCAGGTCTTCACGCTGGACGTTTTCGAGCAGGGCGATTTCGGCCGCGTCGACGTTGGCCAGCTCGCGGATCACCACCGGGACGTCGTGGACCCGGGCTTGCTGCGCAGCGCGCCAGCGGCGTTCACCGGCAACAATCTCGTAGGGCGTCTTCACGCCCGGACTGGCGGCACGCACGAGAATGGGCTGCAGGATGCCCTGGGTTTTGATCGAGACGGCCAGCTCGGCGATCTTTTCCCGGTCGAAGTGCTGGCGGGGCTGGAACGGGCTGGGCGACAGGTCCGCCACCGGCAGCGTCTGGACCCCCGCGCCCGCTGGCCCGTCGGCCGCAGCACCATCGTCGAAGAGGGCGCTCAAGCCCCGTCCCAGACCTTTCTGTGCCATTGTCTGCCCTCTGCTCCCCTAGAGTTTCAAAGCCGCGATAACCTCGTCGGACAGCGCGGCGTAGGCCTGCGCGCCGGCGGATCTGGCATCATAGTCGAAAATCGGCAGCGCGTGTGACGGGGCTTCGGAAAGCCGCACGTTGCGCGGAATTTTGGCGTCAAAGACGCGGCCGTGCAGGTGGTGGCGGACGTCGTTCTCGACCTGCTGCGCGAGATTGTTGCGGCCGTCGTACATGGTCAGCACCACGCCGAGCAGGCTCAGACGGTCGTTGGCGCTGCGCTTGACCCGGTCGAGGGTGCGCAGCAGAAACGCCAGCCCTTCGAGCGCGAAAAACTCAGCCTGCAGCGGCACCAGCACATGATCGGCCCACGACAGGCTGTTGAGCGTCAGCAACCCCAGCGCCGGCGGGCAGTCGATCAGCACCACGTCGAAATCGGCGGCGGCCTCGCCCAGCTGCGCGCGGAAGCTGTACTGCCGCTGGTCCGAGCCGGCGAGCTCGATCTCCATGGCAGCAAGATCCTGATTGGCGGGCAGGATCGACAGCCCCTCCTGCGCCGTGGGGCGGATCGCGCGCTCGGCCGGGGTCCGCCCGGCGAGGACGGTGTAGAGGTTGGCGTCGCGCTCGGCGACTGCCACGCCCAGTCCCGTGCTGGCATTGCCCTGGGGGTCGGCGTCGATGATCAGGGTGCGTTTGCCCGCGCGCGCCAGCGCCGCACCAAGATTGACGGCGGTGGTGGTCTTACCGACCCCGCCCTTCTGGTTGGCGATGGCAAGGATGACAGGCTGGGGCACGGCGGTCTCGTCGCTTGAGGGCTGAAACGGAAGTCACGCGGGACCGAAATCCCGGTCTCAGAGACCGCGCAGGCGCGCGCAAATCCTGAAACTACGTCCTAAGGCCGCCAACGCAGGTTGCGCAAGCGCAGAATCACCGAGTCGCTGTCGATAATTGAGGGAAAACTCTCCACCTCGAAGCTGAAGGCCTGCGCGGCTTCGTCCAACTCGTCCTGCGCGCGGCGCCCCTTGTGCAGGATCAGGGTTGTTTCCGCATCGATCAGCGGGCCACACCAGTCCAGCAGGCGTGGCAGCGGGGCGAAGGCGCGGGCAAACAGCAGATCCACGGGCGCCCGCGGCAGGGATTCGATGCGGCTGTTGACCACCGTCACCGGGGCGCCTGTTGCCGTCTTGGCGGCGAGCAGGAAGGCGGCCTTGCGCTGGTCCGATTCGACCAGACGCACAGCAATCCCTGTCGCCAGCGCCATGACCACGCCCGGGAACCCGGCACCGGTGCCGATGTCCGCCCAGCCGCGGCCCTCATCGGCTGCACCGAGGTGATCAAGGCATTGCAGGCTGTCAACGACGTGGCGATCCCAGACATCAGCCCAGGTTTTGGGGCCAATCAGGTTGAGTCGGGGCTGCCACTTGCCCAGCGTCGCAACATAGGCCTCTAGCTGCTCCCGGGCCGCTGCAGACAAGCCGAGCCGGTCGCTGGTCTGTTCGAACAAGGTTGAGCGCTTGGGCAGCTGCAAAGGGCGGGATGAACGGGCGGTCTGGCTCATGGATGATGATCAGCCTTAAGGGCCTCAGGCCGTTTCGGCCAGTTTGGCCTTTGGCTCAGTTTGTGGGTCCACGCCTGGACCGGGCACAGAACCGAATGCGGCATCCGTTACGTCTGCGCCGGTGGCTTTTCTTGCATCCTGATCCGAGTTCGTGCGCGGTTGCTGGGTCGCACGATCGCCCTGCCGCCGGCGCACAAACTGCAGCAAAGCACCGAGCGCCGCGGGGGTCATGCCCTGAATCCGCGAAGCACGGTCCAGTGTTTCCGGACGGGCGGCTTCGAGCTTTTCCCGGATCTCGTTGGACAGTGAGCCGATGGCGGCGTAGTCGAGGTCTGCGGGCAGGTGGATTTCCTGCTCCGAGCGCAGGGCGGCGACCTCCTGCTCCTGCCGGTCGAGATAGCCAGCGTAGACGGCAGCGATTTCGATCTGTTCAGCCACGTCAGCGCGGAGACCTTGTAGCGCCGGGAAGGCAGCCTCGAGCTGGCTCAGGTCCACCGTTTTCATCGACAGCATATCGAGTGCATTGCGGGGACGACCATCGAGCTTGACTGGAAAACCTTGCGCCGCCCAGGCGTTGGGGCTCTGGCTCAGGCTCTGGAATCGCTCGAAACCGTCTGCAATGGCGGCCTGTTTCACGTGAAACGCTTCCGCGCGGGGCGATCGGATCAGGCCCAGTTCCAAACCCAGCGGTGTCAGCCGTTGATCAGCGTTATCGGCACGCAGCCGCAAGCGGAATTCTGCCCGGCTGGTGAACATTCGGTAGGGCTCTGCTGTACCACGGGTCACCAGATCATCAATCATCACCCCGATGTAGCCTTCGTGCCGCCCGATCCGAAGGCGTTCCGCTCCACCACCCGCCTGCAGCGCGGCGTTGGCACCCGCCACAAGGCCCTGCGCCGCCGCTTCTTCGTAACCCGTGGTGCCGTTGATCTGCCCAGCGAGGAACAACCCCGGCACCCGCTTGGTCTGTAGCGTGTCCTGCAGCTCGCGCGCGTCGACGAAATCGTACTCGACGGCATAGCCGGGCCGGATGATCCGGGCGCGCTCCAACCCGGGGATCGTGGCCAGCATGGCGGCCTGAACGCTTGCTGGCAGCGAGGTGGAAATGCCGTTCGGGTAGACTGTGTGATCGTCGAGGCCTTCCGGCTCCAGAAAAATCTGGTGCCGCGGTTTATCGGCAAAACGCACCACCTTGTCCTCGATCGAGGGACAATAGCGCGGGCCCTGCCCGTCTATTGCGCCCGAGTAGACCGCTGAAAGGTGGAGATTTTCCTCGATCAGGCTGTGGGTGGCAGGGGTGGTGAAGGTCACCCCGCAGTCCACCTGTGGCACGGTGATCTGGTCGGTCATGGTCGAAAACGGGACCAGCACCTCATCCGGCGGCTGCATGTCCAGACCGGCCCAGTCGATAGTGCGCCCATCCAGCCGTGCTGGCGTTCCGGTTTTGAGGCGGCCCAGCGCGAACCCAAGACAGTCGATGGTCTCGGCCAGCGCCACGGACGGCGCCTCCCCGGCCCGGCCCTCAAAGGCAACGGCGTCGCCAACAAAGGTCTTGCCGCGCAGGAAGGTGCCTGTGGTGATCACCAGCGCCGGTGCCGCGATCTCCACACCCCGATCGGTGGTCAGCCCGGCCATCGTACCGCTTTCGTCGAGGATAATGTCGTCAGCCCCGGCCTCGATCACGGTCAGCCGGCTCTCTGCCTGCAACAGGGCCTGGATGGCCTCGCGGTAAAGGCGTCTGTCGGCTTGCGATCGTGGCCCCCGGACCGCCGGGCCCTTGGAGGCATTGAGCATGCGGAACTGGATACCCGCCTGGTCGATGGCGCGGCCCATCAAGCCATCGAGCGCATCGATTTCCCGGACCAGGTGACCCTTGCCCAGGCCACCGATCGCGGGGTTACAGGACATTTCACCCACCGTCTGCCACTGGTGAGTCACCAGCCCGACCTCTGCCCCCAACCGCGCAGCGGCGGCCGCAGCCTCGGTGCCAGCGTGCCCACCACCGACGACAATCACGTCGAAGCGAAGGCCCGAGGGCGAGGGGTGATCGCGGGCGTAGAGTTTCACGTGAAACAGCTCCTGAAGGGTTGAAAGTCGCAGCGCTCAGGCGCCAAAGCGGCTTTCAGGGACGAAAGTGGCTCACTTGCCGATGCAGAATCGACTGAAAATATGATCGAGCACGTCCTCAACATCAACCGCGCCAGTAATCCGCCCAAGCGCAGCAGAGGCTTCACGCATGCATTCAGCCAGCAAGGCCAACTCGTCCTGCGCCTGCGCCTGCTCCAGCGCGGCGACGGCCGCTCCGACGTGAAAAGCGTGCCGCTCACGGCCCATGGGCAGCAGGGCGTCGAGCGAAGCCCCCTGCCCCAGCAGCGCCGCCTGCACCCCATCGAGCACAGCCTGTAGCCCTTCGCCCGTCACCACCGACACACCCAAAGGAGCCGCCTGCCGACTGGCCGTGTCTGGGCTGGCGCGCCAGAGATCCTGCTTGGTGGCCACGCGCAGCACCCGTGCCGCATCCAGTCGGTCAGCGATCTCGGGCGCTTCACCGCGCTCATCGACCAGCCACAGCACGAGATCCGCCTGCTCTGCGGCCCGGAGCGCGCGGTCGACGCCCATGGCCTCGATGGTGTCGCGGGTCTCGCGCAGGCCCGCCGTATCGATGAAATTCACCAGAAACCCGCCCAGATCCACCGGCACTGAAATCGTGTCCCGGGTGGTTCCGGCGATGTCCGTCACGATGGCCACATCCCGTGCGGCAAGCGCATTGAGCAGAGAAGATTTGCCAACATTGGGCAGGCCGACCAGCGCAACGCTGTAGCCGTCTCTCACCCGGGCCGCTAATCGGTGCGAGGCCTCGGTGCGGGACGCCATCTCTGCAGCCAGCGCGCCGGCCCGCGCCCTGATGGTCGGAAAGAAATCCTCAGGCAGGTCTTCGTCAGGAAAGTCGATCCAGGCTTCGGTTTCAGCACGCAGCGCGATGATATCCGCCCGCCAGTCTTCCACCTGCTGCGAAAGCGCGCCCCCCAGTTGCCGCAGCGACAGTCGCCGCTGCGCCTCTGTCTGCGCGTCGATGAGGTCGCCCAGCCCTTCGACAGCCGCCAGGTCGAGTTTGCCGCGCAGAAAGGCCCGCTGCGTAAACTCACCCGCTTCGGCGGGCCGCAAGCCGGCGAGTTGCCCCAGCCGCGTCAGAACCGCGCGCACCACGGCTGGCGATCCGTGAACATGCAGCTCGACCACGTCTTCGCCGGTAAAGGAACGCGGGCCGGGAAACCAGGCCACCATGGCCTCGTCGAGAACCCCACCTTCAGCATCGAAGAGATTGGCGCGCCGCAGGACCCTCGGCGCCGGAAGGGATCGCTCCGGCCCGCTCAAGGGCCCGGGCGTCGCGCCATCGACGTTACCGCCGTCAGCGCCTCCACCACCGCCGGACAGGAGCGCCACGAGCGCAGCGCCCGCAGCGGGACCAGAGACGCGGACCACAGCCACGCCCGCGCGGCCACCGCCGGACGAGAGGGCGAATATGGTATCCGAAGCACTCACGTCGCGATCAGCCTGCCACCCTCAGGTCACGGTTGAGCGGCCGGGGCCGCTACTGGTTCATGGAGAGGAAAAAATCCTCGTTCGACTTGGAGGTGCGCAGCTTGTCCAGCAGGAACTCCATGGCGTCGACGGGGCCCATCGGCATCAGAATCCGGCGCAGCACCCACATCTTGGCCAGCTCGCCGCGCTCGACCAGCTGTTCCTCTTTCCGGGTGCCGGATGCGCCGATATCAATCGCGGGATAGGTCCGCTTGTCGGCCAGCTTGCGGTCGAGCACGATTTCAGAGTTACCCGTGCCCTTGAATTCCTCGAAGATTACCTTGTCCATCATCGAGCCGGTATCGATCAGCGCCGTGCCGACGATGGTCAGCGAGCCGCCCTCTTCGATGTTCCGCGCCGCGCCGAAGAAGCGCTTGGGCCGCTGCATGGCGTTGGCGTCAACACCGCCGGTCAGGACCTTGCCCGACGACGGCACCACGGTGTTGTAAGCCCGCGCCAGTCGCGTGATCGAGTCCAGCAGGATCACCACGTCTTTCTTGTGTTCGACCAGACGCTTGGCCCGCTCGATCACCATCTCGGAGACCTGCACGTGGCGGGTCGCCGGCTCGTCATAGGTCGAGGAAATTACCTCGCCGTTCACCGAGCGCTGCATATCCGTCACTTCTTCCGGGCGCTCATCGATCAGCAGAACGATCAGGTAAGCCTCTGGATTATTTCGGGAAATACTGTCCGCGATGGTTTGCAGCATCATGGTTTTACCGGTGCGCGGCGGCGCGACGACCAGCGCGCGCTGGCCCTTACCGATGGGACTGACCAGGTCGATGACCCGGCCGGTCATGTTCTTGTTGGTCGGGTCTTCGAGCTCGAGCTTGAGCCGCTCGTCGGGATAGAGCGGGGTCAGCGAGTCAAAGTTCACCCGGGTCCGGGTCGAGCCGGGGTCTTCAAAGTTGATGGTGTTGACCTTGCTCAGCGCGAAGTAGCGTTCGTTGTCCCGCGGCGCGCGGATTTCGCCGTCGACGCTGTCGCCGGTGCGCAGGCCGAATTTTCGGATCGTGGTCGGAGAAACGTAGATATCGTCAGCGCCGGCGAGATAGTTGGCCTCAGGCGAGCGCAGAAAGCCGAACCCGTCCTGCAGGACTTCGATCACCCCGCCGCCGAAAATGGCTTCATCGTTCTCTGCCACTGCTTTGAGGATGGCGAACATCAGCTCCTGCTTACGCATGGAGGCAACATTATCGATTTCCATATCCTCGGCCATGTCGATGAGCTGGACCGGGGTTTTCTGCTTCAAGTCTTCAAGATGCATGGGATTTGTTGGTTATCCGTTTGGGATGAACACGGCCCGCGGACAGACTGATCTCGCGAGCGTGTTCGGCCACAGCAAAGGGCCTGAAAGACAAAACCGAGACGCATGGACGCAAAAAAAGAAGTCGCTGCGGACATCTCGGCGGGGATCTGGGAGAAGGGTCGCGCCACGAACGGGGGACCATCAGGGAAAACAGCGCGGACGGCCAAGGGCCTGCGCACACCCCGACATAGGCAGACCAGCGGCGACTGTCAACGCTGGTATAGCGGCGGTCGAGGCGGGCCGACCATCCAACCGGGCGGGCAAGGGGGCTGAGCCAGCCCCCTCGGTCGACGCCTCAGAACAGGCCTTGGAAGGGCTTGATGACCACCAGCGCGACGATCAGAATGATCAGCACAAACGGAATCTCGTTGAAGATGCGGTAGAAGCGCGATGGCCGTGTGTTGGCGTCCTCGGCAAACTGCCGGACGTAGCGCGACTGCGCCCCGGTCATCCCGCTGAGCACGAAAACCAGCACGAACTTGGCGATGAACCAGAATTCACGCGCGGAGGTAATGCCGTTCATCTCCCAATAGACCACCATGCCCAACCCAGCGAGCCAGGTGACGGCCATGGCCGGATTGATGATGGTCCGCAGCAGCCGCCGTTCCATGACCTTGAAGGTTTCGGACTTGTCCGAGCCGACCTCTGCATCGGCGTGGTAGACGAACAGGCGCGGCAGATAGAGCAACCCGGCCATCCACGCGATCACCGCGACAATATGGAGGGTCTTTAGGGATAGAAACAGCATTTCCATCGAGATTATTCCTTATATATCAATGATATAGCTATATTCTGGTGCGCCGGTTCGGCGCACGGCTTCAGCCCCTGATTGTCTCCAGCACGGCGTGAACTGCGTCAGGGTCGGTCTCCTTGAGGATACCATGGCCGAGATTGAAAACGTGGCTGCGTGTGCGCGGCACCGCGTTGAGCACAGCTTGGGTCGCGTGCTGGATCTCCCCCCTGCCCGCCAGCAGCCGGCCCGGATCGAGGTTGCCCTGAACCGCGCTGAACGGCAGCGCCGCAGCCGACGCCAGATCGTCGGCAAAATCAACCTGCAGCGTGACCAGCGGGTGCTGACCGGCCAGCGCCTGAGCGGCATGGGGTGCGCGCCGGGGGAACAGAATCACCGGAACATCCGGGTGCACTTGACGGATCCGCGCGGTGACGGCCGCAAGCGGGCCGGCGGACCAGTCGACCTGCGCCCGTGCGTCCAGAGAGCCCGCCCAGCTGTCAAACACCATGACCGCATCGGCGCCGGCGGCAATCTGGGCGATGAGATGATCGGCGACCGAGCGGATCAACAAATCCATGAGTGCGCGAAACTGCTCAGGAGCGCCGTAAGCCATGGCTTTGGTCTGCGGATAACTCTTGCTGGCGCCGCCTTCGATCATATAGGTGGCGAGCGTCCAGGGAGCGCCGGCGAAGCCGATCAGCGTGGTCTGGGTTGGCAGCGCAGCACGGATCAGCCCCAGCGCATCGTAAGCAGGGGCCAACCGGGCAGCGGCCTCACCGCCGTCGAGGTGGTCCATCATGGACGCCTGATCAGGCAGGCCACCCAGAACCGGACCTTCGCCAGCGCTGAAATGCAGGTCCTGCCCGAGCGCTCGGGGAATGGTCAGGATATCGGAAAACAGGATCGAACCATCAAAGCCGTAGCGGCGGATCGGCTGCAAAGTCACTTCCGTCGCTGCTGCCGGATCGTCGCAAAGGTCCAGAAAACCGCCTTTGTCCGCGCGCAGCTGCCGGTACTCTGGCAGGTATCGCCCAGCCTGCCGCATCAGCCAGGCCGGACGCGGCCACTGTGGCTCACCATGCAGGGCGGCAAGGAGCGGTTTTTCAGCGGGGGCTTGAGAGGTCATGGCCATGAACTGCGCGGTTGGCGCGGAAAAGACAAGTCGGGCGTGCTCAAGGCTGGAT
>Ga0163109_10003974_pt1 | contig 11270 bp, 12 predicted proteins | sample CRUFie1St13metaG_FD_108704 | JGI IMG/M metagenome (GOLD analysis project Ga0163109, IMG submission 108704) | Marine microbial communities from the Costa Rica Dome - CRUD Field 142mm St13 metaG | ecosystem: Environmental > Aquatic > Marine > Oceanic > Photic zone | place: Costa Rica: the Eastern... | reverse complement strand
GTGGGAGCCACCTGATGCAGTATTTCAAAGTGACTTTACGCCCGTGGATTTTTCTGCCCTGCGTGATTCCGCGCCTTCGGATGACTTCGAGGAATGGGATCCAACTGCCTCTTCTGTCCTGGTTAAGGACGTCATACAAGATATGGAATCTCTGAGAGATGCTGCTGATAGACCCAACGTAGAGAATGAGGGTGGGCCTGACCAGACGACCGAAGAGGAAATTGATCCAAATGAAATAGCAAAATATACCGAGAATGAGAAACAAGAATTCGGGCAGCAAAAATACCAGGAGGGGAAGGCAGATAGCGAATCTCAATTAGCTGAGAAGTATAAAGCGCAAGAGCTAGAGTTATTAGAGCTGCTGGACACTTTAGCTCTCGAGAAAATCGATACTGCTGCATTAGAACTCGCGATCAGAGAGCTGCTGATTAAAAGTATTGAATTGATTACTCGTGCGCCGATTAAAGAGAGCAAGAATGGGCTAGAAAATATCATAAAAGAACTAGTGAAGTTCTCTCAGAGATCTGCCTCCGACGATAAGCTGATCTGCATTTCAGAGTCTGACTTTCAAAAGCTCGACTCGAAAGCCCTCAAATTACCAAAAAATATTAGGATCAAAGCAGATCCTAATCTCAATGCTGGAGATGCCAGAATCGAGATTGAAGAATCAACACTTCAAAATTTTTACGAAGACCGTTTAAAAAAGGTTTGTTTCGAGCTTGTCGGTAAATGAATTTATTCGACGCTACAATTCAAAGTCTCACGAAGTCTCAAACGAATCTTGCGATCCTCAAGCCTATACCCTGTGGCAAGGTCGAAAGATTAGCTGGCCTGACGGTTAGGGTCTCCGGGCTGTCTGCCGAAATTGGGTCAGTCTGTAAAATCCATGTGAATTCCGGAAGAGAACCTGTTTCGGCAGAGGTCATCGGGTTCGATTCTGATGGGTTGATGTTAATGCCACTATCTGACACGGGTGGGATAAAACCGGGCTCTCAAGTGCGACTTTCAGAAAAAGACCACTTATTCGGGATAGGGCCGGAAGCGTTAGGGCGAGTCGTTGACTCTAAAGGTAACCCCGTCGATGGCTTCGGCCCGATAGTGAGGGAGAGATTTATAGATCTCGAGCATAGGGAGTTGAATCCGCTCGATAGAGGAAAAATCCACCAGGTTCTTGATACAGGCATTAAGGCGATCAATGGTGCATTAACTTTTTGCAAGGGGCAACGAATCGGCTTAGTTGCAGGCTCGGGTGTGGGTAAGAGCGTTTTGCTTGCAATGTTGGCAAAGAATACAGCTGCTGACGTAGTAGTCATTGGTCTAATCGGTGAGCGTGGACGAGAAGTTCAAGAGTTTATCCAAAATACCTTAGGTCCAGAAGGAATGAAGAAAGCCATAGTTGTCGCTGCTCCGGTGGATGTATCCCCAGTCAGTCGAGTACGTGCTGCAAAAGTAACGCACGCTGTGGCTGAATACTTCGCAGGCTTGGGAAAAGATGTACTGATACTATTTGATAGCCTCACACGAGTAGCACATGCGCAGAGGGAGGTTGGGCTTGCTACCGGAGAGCCACCTACTACAAAGGGTTACCCGCCCTCAGTATTTAGTCTACTGCCAAGGCTAATTGAAAAGTGCGGTGTTAACAAAAAGCAAAAAGGTTCTATCTCAGCGATATATACAATACTCGCCGAAGCTGATGATAGAAATGACCCAATAGTAGATATTGCAAGAGCTACTTTGGATGGCCAGATTATGTTGTCGCGTGAGCTAGCCGATTCGGCGCACTATCCGGCGATCGACTTAGAAGGCTCGATATCTCGGGTTGCAAGCAATGTTGTGACAGCCGAACAAAATGAACTGGCTATGAAGTTAAGAAGGCTGTGGGCTGCGTACAACAAGAATCGGGATCTAGTTCAAGTTGGAGCTTACCAGAGCGGTACTAATCTAGAGCTAGACGAGGCCATAGAGAAAAAGAACGCTATAGATGCCTTTCTTAAGCAAGATCAGAACGATTCCTATAACTTTGAGGAATCCTTTAACCGACTATCGGAGGCTCTAGTGGGATAGTGATGAATGCATGGAAAACATTGCTATCCCTAGAGAACTATAAAGCTGATGGCATTCGGTCCGACATCACTAAGTTAAGGCGGGAAATGTCGAATGTGACAGATCAAATTAAAAAGATAGAGGGGTTGATATTTGATTATCACGAAATTAGTTCAGGCCAGAAAGGACAGCGACTAGACAGCTACAAGGTTTATCAAACCTTCAACCTGATTTCGCAGCTAGAATCCGGAAGAAGCCAACTTTACTTAACTAAAGAAGCGCTGGGTAACCAATTGGCTCAAAGTCAGAGGCGACTCGCTTCGGCTGAGCAAGAAAAATTGAAATTTCGCAAGTTACAGGATAAGGCTGATACGTTGCTAAGGATGAAATCTCAGTCGAAGGATCAGATGGAGATGGATGATATTGCCCTCCACAGATTTAAGAATATGAATTGATTTCCCCAAAATTGGAATAAAACTTGCTGCTATCTCTTGGTAAACAATATCTTCCAAGCAAGACAGACGAGTTTTAAATGATAGAGCTATCGCACTTTGATCTTTCGTCAATTATTTTTAAGTTAAATCAGGGGGTTGAAGAAGCTTCAGCTGGCCATGGTTCTGATTTCGAGAAGGTTTTATCTGAACACTTGGAGCTAAGCGGAATTAAAAGCGGTAAGCATTATCCGCTTTTGAAAGCGCCCGAAGAAAAAATCGATCAAAATGGTGTAAGTGATGACCAAGGCAGATTGGATATAAAGAATCGCAGCGACCTGCCTTCCCTGACCCTTTCAAGAATTGCTGACCAGTCTTCTTCCGATAATGAGCGTTTGCAAGGTCTGTCTGGGACCCCAGTTGCAGATGGGGCCATCGGGCTGAAAGATGTACCTTCAAATAAATTAAGAGAAACGTTAGCGACCCTGCCGATAATAGAGCCTGCCCCAGAGGTCGATTCGTCCCAATCCCCGATTTCTATCTCTTTTGAGCTCCGGCCCATCGATTACTTTTTCGATACAGAGTCCTCTGGTAGAGATCGATTAGTGAAGCCCACGATAGCTCAGTCCGAGGCCTTGCGCTCGGGTTTCGAGAATCGGCTTCCAGAAGCTTCTCAGACGAAAGAAATTTCGGACACGACTGGCCAATTCTTAGGATTCGAAGATCTTCTTGGGCAGACGGAGAATTCTTCATCCACGAATAATCACAGTCGGTTAGGAGTAGAATTTAGCCTACCTCAAAAGCCTAAAACTGCTTCTGAGCAAGATTCTGTTACTGGCCATGTTAACGTTACACCTGTAACTGCTGTGATGTCGTCAATAGTTACTGAAAATCCAAATGCTGTGCTCTATGTTGAATATAGTGGAGCCAAGGCATCTGAAGCGATTTTGATTCCATTGCCCACTGTTCACATAAGAGAAGCTGCTATCAACAAGTTATCCTTCTCGTCGGCGGGCACGCCTGGCATTTTTGAAAGGAATCAAAGCATCGATACAGCAGTTAGGGCTTATACTGATTCAGGATTGGCTCTCACGAGTGCTTCGGCGACATTTTTCCCTAGAATAGTGAAGACTGGTGGGGGCGCGGGAGTCAAACGATTGTATCTTGAGGGAGCAAACACAAAAGCGATTCCGGGAAATGAAGGAATTGTAGAAAGTCCGAAGTCGGGCTCTCTCGATGCTCCGATTACTGGCATTCAGCGCAATAACAATGGTTCTGACAGGAATGTAGACGGCAGAAATTTCGAGCAAGTCCGTACTATTGAACAGCGTCCACAATTGCGGAGCCCCCATGATGGACCTTATATAGAAACGTTAAGCGGTCAAAGGCAAGTGCTTGTTGGAGGCCGTCAAAGTGGGCCCGCGCTTGCGGATATTTCGAGTGAAATTGAGGTTGCGGGCCAAGGTGCAATTCAATCGGATAGGACTAATGATAGAAAAGTAGTGCGATCACCATCATCTTTAATTGACTCGACGGTTACAAATCAGTCAGACATGCAATTAGAGAGGGGTAGGGACAAAGCCTTCGGATACACTAACGACGTCGACAATCGAATACGACCAAGGTTCGATGAATCATCTGTTGCTCGCCTCGGAGACCAAGAAGCGAGGCGAGATGGACAGCCGAGGCCGGTCGAATCAATGCCGCCTAGTAAGTCTATCCTGAAGGATATTTCTAAAGTGCTGGAGCTGAAAAGCGACGCTATGCTCATAAAATCAGATGCTTCAAAATTGAGAACCTCTGGCAAAATGAAGGGGCTACTTGGGGGCATGGAAAGTACCAGTAGCCGTAATAGTGCTCCGATGAATTTGCAGTCTGCCGAGACTATGTCTGCTGCTATGGTTGTCAAAGAAGGGCAATCTACCGAGAGTATGGTGAAGCGCTTAGGGCCAAGCTCCTTTCAAGCCGAACTAGACCTCTCAGGTTACGATACGCGCAGAGGCTTGCTTCGTGAGGAATTAGATAGGCGTGTGGGTCAATTGACGAGAAGGGTTGGCTCTCAGATAAGCTCTGGTCAGCTCAATGAGCTTCATATTAAATTGCATCCTCGGGAGCTTGGAGTAGTTTCTTTCAGTGTTGAATTACTCGATGGTAACGATATTGGTGTTAAGATCGTAAGTGCGTCAGATGAGGCCAGCAAACTTTTAAAGGAACATTGGCCTTCTCACTGGCAGGACGGTGGATTGAGAGTATCAAGCCAAGAGACTGGCGATAAAGGTTTGTCTGGTAATAGCTCTAATTCTTATTCCGAAGAGAAGCACGGTCAAAAATGGGAAAACACTTCGGAGGATGCGGCCGACTCCTCAAGACGTTTATTAGAGCGGGATCCGAGTCAAGATCTTGCTGAAAACGATCACAATATAGATATAACGGTCTAGTTTACAGAGGGATAACGACAATGGCTGATGAAGAAATTCAGGAAGGCAATAAATCGAAATTACCTATCAAGTTAATAGCCATCGTGAGCCTTATTGGCATAGTGGTAATTGTTGGTACTGTTGTAGGTACGCTTTTCATTACAGGATATTTTGATCAGCCGGACTCAGAAGAAATTCTGGCAGCCGGCAACGAAAGCGATACGGTGGGTGACGAGGAAGCCGAGGATGCTGGTCCTGCCCTGCTTGAAACACCAAACCCGTCTAGACTGGATACGCTTTACCATAGATTTGAGACCCCGTTTACAGCTAACGTGTCCCAGTCACGCATGGTAATGCAGATTTCGATCAGCTTAATGACTCACTACGATCAGCTAGTAATAGATAACGTGGTGAATAATGAAGATGCTGTTCGTGCAGCGATTAACGAGGCCCTTTCAGAGACGACTGAAGCTGAAGTTGCAATGCCGAATTTCCGACAGGTTTTGGAAGAGCGGACAAGGATTCGCATAAACGCCATGCTCGAGCGCTTAGAAGACTTCGGTGGAATCGAGTCAATTCTTTTCACAGAATTTCTAGTTCAATAGTTGAGAGATATACCGATGGAAAACTCTGACGAGTCGCAACTTACTCAGGAAGAAATTGATGCCATTGCTGAGGAATTTTCTGATAAGGAAGCCTCTATTATCAATCCCTCTACTTCGGCCGCTCGCGTAAAATCTCACGATCTGACAAGTCAAGATTCGTCGCTTGGGTTTAGTAATAATTCAATAGATCTCTTGAATGAGAGATTTGCGAGGCAGCTAAGGATGGGTCTCAATGACGTGCTGCGAACGCATCCTCGAGTCACCACTGAGCCTGTTCAGCTTCTCCCGTTCGCTGAAACTATGGTTGATATGAAGCCTCCCCTGTCTATCCATACATTTCGTATGGAGCCATTGAGAGGAATGTCCATACTTGTTGTTGATCCCAATGTTGTGTTTACTTCGCTGGACGACTTTTTTGGAGGCATTGGTGAGCCTATCGGAGATTTGATCCCTACTAGAATATTCACCCCGACCGAAGATTCCATTATCGAGCTTTTGTTGAATATTGTTTTTGGCTCGCTAAAAGAAGCTTGGGCTCCAGTGATGCCTGTCACCTTTCATAAATCTGCTTCCGAAATTAACCCGCAGTTTGTCCAAATTGCCGATGAAGATGACTTGATGCTGAAAAGTACGATCAAGTTTATGCTTAAAGACGGGACTGAGGCTGCATTATATTTGATTCAACCGGTGTCGTTGTTCAAACCTGTGCGGGACCTGCTTCGAACTCGAGTGCAAGGTTCAGATGACACCGGTTCTGATAATCGCTGGCGCGAGCAATTAAAGGATGCGGTCCTTGATGTTCCGGTTGAATTGCGCGTAACAATGGGGTCGGCATCTGTCAGATATAAGGATATAAAAAATCTAGAAATCGATCAGATAATTTTGTTCGATATGGAAGACGACTGCACCATTTACGTAGATAAAAGCCCTTTTTATTATGGCACGTTGGGTAAAAAGGATAACCAATCAGCCGTTAAGATAACTAAACACTATACGGCTGAAGACTAATTCATCTATTCGAGACATAGCCATGAGTGAAGAAAATAACACTGCAGACCAAGCCTCCGAGCATGATGTTCTTTTGTCAGCTCACCAGCAAAAAACTGATAATAGCTCGGTTATTGAAAATAGTATTGACCTTGAATCAGATCTCATAAATAACCTTCCCGTAAATATCTCGGTGGAGGTCGGCAGGACTAAATTTAAAATTGAAGAATTGATGAGGTTAACCCAGGGTTCCGTAGTTGAACTTGACAGACTCGCGGGGGAACCTCTTGACCTGCGTGTGAATGATGTTCTGATTGCGCAAGGGGAGGTAGTCTTAGTGAATGATAAGTATGGTATACGATTGACCCAAGTAGTCCCTAAAACTGAACGTCTCAAGCAGATGGACAAATAATGTTCGTTCAGCTAACGCGCCCCCGTTCGTGACTATTGACCTTTCGCAAATATTAATCTCTGGCGTAATAGTGCTAGCACTAATCTACGCGTCCGCCAAATTATATGAAAAATATGGCTCTAATCTTGCGCAAAAGCCAAGTGGCGCGATAAAAATCATCGATTCCACTTATCTAGGAAAGAACGGAAGGCTCTTCCTGGTAGAAGCTGAAGGTCAAATTTCCCTCATCGCAGCCGATAACAACACATTATCGAAGATTTGGACGAGGGACATCTCGAACCCTCGACAACGAGTAGGAACAGAGAAATGCTCGACAGCGGAGCGAGTTCAGGAAGAGGTTTGAAATTACGGACCAAGGTGCTGCTGTCATTGATTTTGATGGCTTCGGCGGCACCCCTCCTTGCCCAGCAAGGGCTCCCTGCGGTCTCAGTAACGACAGACGCATCTGGAGCTTCTGAGTACAGTCTTACTCTTCAGATACTCGTTCTCATGACGGTTCTGACCTTATTGCCATCATTGTTAATAATGATGACTTCCTTCGTCAGAATAATCATAGTCATGTCACTGCTGCGTCAGGCGCTCGGTACAGGCCAAACTCCGCCAAATACGGTTCTGGTTGGTATTTCATTATTTCTAACGCTTTTCGTAATGAGTCCCGTTTTTGAGTCGGTTTACAACGACGCTATGGTTCCGTACCTCAATGAGGAACTCAGCGCAGAGTCTGCGATAGAAATAGCGTCGGCACCTGTGAGACAGTTCATGATGGCGCAAACTCGAGAAACTGATCTATCGGCGTTCGCCTCCATCGCTGAAATAGACGAGCTGAACGAAGACGAGGTACCGATTAACGTTCTCATTCCTGCTTTTATGACGTCAGAATTAAAGACAGCCTTCACAATCGGTTTTTTGATATATATTCCTTTTGTGATCATTGATCTCGTCGTAGCGAGTATCTTAATGTCTATGGGTATGATGATGTTGTCACCAATGATGATATCAATGCCATTTAAACTCATGTTTTTCGTTTTGGCTGATGGTTGGACCTTAATAATGCAGTCATTGACTGCGAGCTTCTCAATCTAATGAATATTTCTGACGTTATAGATATCGGGCAAGATGCACTACTTACTGCGGCCTTACTTGCTGGGCCGATCCTTGGTGTAATTCTCCTGCTCGGGTTGCTTATTGGGATATTGCAGGCGGCGACTTCTATCCAAGAGATGACTCTAAGCTTTGTTCCAAAGCTTCTGGGCTTAATACTTCTGCTGTACTTTATTGGTAACTGGCAACTTGGCGTGCTTATTAATTATTTTGAGCGGCTTATGGACGCGTTGCCTATGTATCTGACTTGAGCCGTGAGTTACGACATTGTCAACTTGATCACTGCTTCTGGGTACATTTTGATACCCTTCGCTAGGTTATCAGCGTTTCTAATTGCGGCGCCTATATTTTCTCTAACTGCTTTTAATCTCCAGTTAAAAATTCTGTTTGCTTTAGCTATCACGCTACTTATTTGGGATCCTGAAATGGTTCCTACGAGCTTAGATTTAATCTCGTTGGTAAGAACGATTTTCTTTGAAGTTATTCTTGGCGCTGGGCTAGGGCTATGCTTACAAGCGGTGACTGCCGCTGTAGCAGTAGCTGGCGCTGCTTTGTCAAATTCGACTGGCTTAGGAATGGCTAACCTTGTTGACCCAACCCTAGGAAACTCGCCAGTTATCTCACAGTTCTTAGTGATACTGTCTAATTTGATTTTTCTTTCGATCGATGGCCATTTGCTTTTGATTGATCTTCTCGCAAGAAGTTTTGAGACGATTCCCATTGGATTTACCGGAGAGTCCTTTGAATTCTATGAAGCGCTTCTAAATGTAACAGGGCTAATATTTACCGGTGGACTTGCTATCGCACTCCCAATTTTGCTATCAATCTTAGTGATCAATCTAGCATTGGGTTTAATTACTCGATCGGCCCCGTCATTGAATGTCATTTCAATTGGGTTCCCTTTTATTCTAATTATGGCATTGCTTGGCATCGCCTTTGCTCTGCCGGTGCTAGTCAATTCAATCTCGGGTGCTTGGTCTACACTCTTCGAGTTCATGGTGTTTTAGTTTCATGGCTGATCAAGAATCAAAAACGGAAGAACCAACCCAGAGGAAACTCGAAAAAGCACGTGAAGAGGGTCAATTTGCAAGGTCTCAAGATCTAACCGTCGCAATGATCACAATTGGAGCCGCAACATCTCTGTACACCGTAGGAATCTATTTTCCGAGCAATATCTTGGAATTAATGACAGGGTTGTTTCGTTTAGATCAGGCACTTATAGAAAACCCGAATAGCATGCAGGCTAGTTTCCTGAGAGCCTTTGTTGACCTGCTTTATCTTGTTTCACCTGTCGTAATCATCACAATAATTATGGCTATCTCCGCTAACTATTTGTTTGGCGGTGTAGGTTTTTCAATTAAAGCTTTTTTACCGAAAGGACAGAAAATTAATCCACTTAGTGGATTAAAGAAAATCTTTAGCGCTAAAAGTTTATTTGAGCTGATCAAAAGCCTACTTAAATTGGTAGTGATTTCAGGATTTTTATTTTTTTGCTATGCGATATTTTGGGAAGAGTTGTTGGAAATAGGTTTTTTCCCCACCCATTTATCAATAATCTCGGGCCTTAACATAGTTGCGCAATCCTTTATCGTTCTCTCGATAGCATTGCTGATTATTGCTGCGATAGATGCACCTTATCAGTTTTTCCAATTCAAAGATCAGCAGAAGATGTCATTTCAAGAAATAAAAGATGAGTATAAAGAAAGCGAAGGTCAGCCAGAAGTAAAGAGAAAGATTCGAGAAAAACAGCGTGAAGCGGCCATGGCGTCAATGATAGAGGCGATACAGGATGCTGATGTGGTGGTGACCAATCCGAATCACTTTGCAGTTGCTCTTTCCTATCAAGTAGGTGGTGCAGCGGCGCCGGTCGTGCTGGCAAAAGGTATGAATCTAATTGCGGATAGAATTAAAGAGGAAGCTAAAAAGCACGGGATTACTATTTTTGAGCAGCCCGAATTAGCACGTGCTCTGTACTTTACGACCGACACGAATTCTCAAATTCCAGAGCGACTATATAAGGTGGTTGCCGAAGTAATTGCTTATGTCTTCAATCTGAACGCATTCGTAGCGAGTAACAAACAACTTCAACGGCCAATAATTAGAGTTCCAGATGATTGCAGATATGATGAATTCGGAAGAGCCATCAACAAATCTAAGTGATATAGCGGTGAACCCTGAGTCAATCAAAACCTTAAACCGAGCTAATGGAAATGGAGAACTTGTATTATCTCTATCTCATTATGAAACGCTTAAGCGTGCCAGAAAGAGGCTGCTATCTACTGAACCCATTTGTTTTCTGAAATCAACTAATCCCCTGATTCTGGCGCATTATAAAAAGTTATTAATTGAATATGTTGCAAAAAAGAAGGATAGAAGTGTTGTCTACTATAAAGGTGGTTCGGTCGATGCTTTGTTGTCGGTCATCAATACGAGCACAAAGTCATATTCGATGGATAAAGTGCTTGGTTCGAAAAATAACATCTTAGCGCGAGATAAACTTATCCTTGTAGTTGAAAGGGAGGAAGACTTAATTGACGATGAGTGGGCGCTGCTTGAGTTATTTAAGTCTGATCTTAGATTCGGCCCAATGGGGATTATTGCAGCCACCAGTTCGAACTTGCGGGAAACGGATATAAAGAGAATTCCCCAAAATTTCCTATTTGAATTCGAAGAGTTAAACGAATACGAGCTTGGGATTCTGGATCAAGTTCAGATCCCGCAAAAGTTTTCTTTTGGGTTTGAGTATATCCAGATAAGGAAGGAGAGTGACATTTTCGAAGAAGTTCAAGAAAGTGAAGGCGACTCGTCTGACTTTCATGAAATTCCTAATTCGAAGAGCATAGGATCAAGGTTGATGAATGCATTGACTGTGGATGAGCTGTCAATGATAGTGTTTTTCACCTTGCTCGCATTTGAGATTGCTTTTTTCGTTGGGCGAAGTGGTTTTTTCGGGTAATTCTGTCACCATCGATCAAAATAAACGATATGATGCTGACTGCTTCCGCTGCTCCTCAAGGCCCGCGTTATATTCGTTGATTGTTTCCCTGGCAACCTTGATGTCTACCTCTTCGCAAGTGCCGAATACGTAGTAGTCATAGATATTTGAGTAGGCACCATCATAGCGAGAAATCCTTGATCCGGCATAGTATCGCAGGTTTTGATCATAACCTTCGTACCAAGTATATCCGCTATAGTAGTCATAGATCTCAAGTCGATCGATGTATCCGGTGAATCCATAAAGGCTAGTGTCCTTGCCATGGAATATGGGCACCTT
>Ga0163109_10003972_pt1 | contig 11270 bp, 9 predicted proteins | sample CRUFie1St13metaG_FD_108704 | JGI IMG/M metagenome (GOLD analysis project Ga0163109, IMG submission 108704) | Marine microbial communities from the Costa Rica Dome - CRUD Field 142mm St13 metaG | ecosystem: Environmental > Aquatic > Marine > Oceanic > Photic zone | place: Costa Rica: the Eastern... | reverse complement strand
GTTCTTTATGTTACCACCGAACGCTGTCTTCAATCCAAACTGATTGATGGTGCCAAAAACATTTAAAACACCAAAGTATTGAGCAATACCACTAACTTCTAAAGAGAATGGCAAAGTTACTCCGGGTACAGCAATAGGAGGTCCAATGCTTACACCTGCTCTTATAACACCAGTGGGAAGAACACCACCGAAGATACTAATACCAGGGTTAGTGAGGACTCCTGCGGAGGTGAACTGAGATAAACTAAGTTTCGATAGGTCTGGAGATCCTATCGCAACTTTACCGAATGAACCCTTAGATGACTTAAACATTTGACTTATTCTCCAAGAGTTCTACCCAAAGTCTTTGCCTTTTCAGCAAAGTTAATAATGCTTTGAAGAAGACTTGGAGCAATGATAGGTTCTTGACCAGAAGCAGACATAACTGAACCTGTCTCAGAGTAGAGTGATAAACTTCCAGCATTCAGTAACATATCTGATGTGGATGAAAGATTAGTTTTAGTTGAGTCAACATTAAATTCTGGTGCTGTTACAGTCACAGTTTTCTGTGACTTGATAGATACATCCCCATCAGCATCTAGTGCTTCAATTTTTACATTGGCACCCTGCAATATAAGGTCACCTGTGTGTGCAGTGATTTTTATATTTCCATTGTTAGCATCAAGGACAATTGTCATAACATCATCATCGGATGCGTTTTTGCCAGAGTAAAGTTCAATAGATTTGTTGGCATAATATTTTGAATTACCAGACTGATAGAAGTGCAATCCTTGATTAGTATCAGTGCTTACAGCAAATTCTGCCTTTCCATGTCCCGCAGTTTCATAATTGGATTCAATGTTAAATCCAGGACGGCGCATTGCAAAGTAATCTTCCATGAGATCTTGGAATTCTGCTCTTATTTGCTTTACCTGGTCTTCTGATAATTTTGACATATGTAATTAATCACTAATAAGAACTGGGAGATGACGATCCGGAACTAGGAGGGTTGGTATCGGAGGGACTAGAACTAGGACTAGAACTAGGGGTAGTGAAGTTTGAAACAGGAGAATCTGGAGTAGGACTTGACCCAATGCAATCTATAACACTAGTAATTCCTACGAGACCAGATCTATCTGGAGTTTTATCCACAATATTCGTATCTTTATAAGACAAGATAGGAATAAGTTTTGCTCCTCTTCCAGTTTTAGTATTTATTATGGGTTCTGGGATAAAATCATATTCTGGGTCTGGTAATATCGTTGGTAGTGGAGTCACAATTATAGAACCATTACCAGGTGTGGGAGTGGGGTTGATAATAATCCCTGGTGGATTTGTACCACCACCTCCGCCACCGCCACCAGGAGGATCACCAGGGGTGACACCATCACCACCGCCGCCACCACTACCTGGTGGGAGTGGAATAATTATACTGTCGCCTGGAGTGTAACCAATTCCTGGTTTTTCAATGTAAATTCCAGTAATAATACCCACAGGATTTTTCGCAATTGGTGCAGTGTTGGGGCAGTAACCTCTTCCAGAGTTAAGAACTACAATTTTATCAACCTTTCCATCCTTAACGAGAACTTTGAGACTTGCACCACTACCTTTATTGGTATTATCAATAACAGATGCTGAAGTATCTGAGTCATACCCAGAACCAGGATTTGTAATTCTAGTTGCAATAATTTTTTTAGACCCATTAACAATTGGAGTTGCAGTTGCTCCAGAACCAGCACCAGATATTCTTATTTCAGGTGCAATACACTTGTGATATCTAAATCCAGGTGGCATGCGAATTAGATCGTCTTGGGTACGAGGATTATTAACTTTTTGATTACACGCATCAAAGATAGTATTCTTTCCAAATAGTGATGTAGTAGAAATTGCACTCTCAATTGATCCCAATCCTCTATCTAGTGCTCCTGCTGAATCTCCACCAGTAAGTTTATCTGTAGCACTGAGAACATCTCGTATTCTCATTCCATTATAATCATTATCCTTAAATTCATCTGACCCAAACCAATCACCAATATCTTTTTCTGCTTCATCCTTGATTCTAGTTAGATCAGCAGACACACCTTCAAGGATATTAATATTACTAATTTGTTTCTGCCAGTCATCCGTTGCTTGCACCAGAGATCCGTTTACCGTTGATACCCATTTACTTGGAGTGGTACACTTTCTACCATCACAACCAATGAAACTGAAGATAGCAGATGCAAGATTGCTTGCCTTTCTTAAGAAGTCTTGTACTTGTCCGATACCACCAGTCAACCAATCAAGTCCATCAAGAATTGGTGCCAATAGATCTTCAAGTGCTCGGAAAACTTTTGCAAAGATACCAGAAACAAATTGTTCTGCTGCACAAGTTGGACCGTTGACAATATTTTCAATCAGGGTCTGGAACATGTTCTTTAAGAACCCGGACAAATCACCGATGAGTTTTTCAAATAAACAGAAGATAATATCAATAATTTTTTGGAATGCTTTTCTTGCTCCTTCATCTGAAATAAAATCTAAAGGATTAACAAGATTTAAATTTCCAAGAAAAGTGGAGAATATAACATTTAACTTTCCAATGATTCCATTTCTAAGATTATTAAGTACACTCTTTACAAGTCCCTTTACTTGCCTCACAATTCTTTTGAGTTCGGCATCCATATCAATGATTTCATTTCTAAGAGGATCAACAAACTTTCCAAGTGAACTCTCTAATCCATTTGTTAATGCAATAAAGTCAGTGAGAACCTGAGTGATTCTTCCAATAGCATCGTTACCACAATTACTTGGATTCTCTTGTACTTTAGTTGCTGCTGCTTCTACGTTTTGGGCAGCAGGGGAACACCCACCATTGAAAGTATAAACACCTTGTTCACATTGTCCTACGCCTGTACCAACAGACAATTTAGGAATTTCTGTTGAACCATCTACGCCAGTGTTTAAACCTAAATCAGCAGCAAAGAATGAATCTTTTAGTTTACCCTTTACTGGCGGTGAAGAAGGTGGGGCAACTTCTTCTGTTTCACTAGGTGTTGATTTAGTTGGTAATTGTCCATCATTGCCCACACCAAAATTTCTAAAATCAGAACTTTTATTACTACTTAATTCTTCTGGACTAATACTATTTTTTACTCCGCTGGGTCTTCCCAACAGACCCATAATTACTGGTTGCTGCGCTTCTTCACCATCGAGGAAGAACCCAATACAACTTTCTCCACCTTGAAGTGTTAGGGCATCACCCATCGCACCTTGCCCACTACCAGTAACAGGATCCATCATCACCTGTGCCCAAGGCAAATCATTCTCTTCCAACTCATTAGAGAATGGATGATATCCTATGATTCTAACTTTACATCTATGTCCCATAGAATTTTTTTGAGACATAATGACATGCTCAGCTTTCCACACTTTAGGATCAGCAACTCTACCAATCCACCATGTGAAACCATCTCTGCCGAGAAAATTAGATTTTAGTAAGGACTCATCTATCATTAGTCGTCATACACCAGGCATTCTGGTTCGGATGGATTTTGGTCACAGTAGAGTTCCAAGTAGGTAGGATCATGATGATCACCTTCTTCAATTTCTTTCTTGTGGTGCTCTACGTATTCTTCCAACTCTTGCAGTTCGCCTTCAATGTGACGACGCATCTGTGGATTAGTTGTGGGGTCTTCAAGGATTTGCTTATCCTTTTCAATATGCTTTTCGATACTTTCCATTTAGTTTCCTTCGTATTCGTATGTGTCTCTCATTAATTTGAGACTGGTTGTATTTTGAGTAGCGGAAAAATGATGTCTTAATTCTCTGATTAGATATCTTCCACTGATTTCTTTATCTGGTTCATCCGATCTACCGGAATCCATTTCAGAAAATTCACAATTTAAAACATCACCGACCTTTAAGTTTACGTTACATGGTATAAGAATATTTAGTGCCTGTGTAAAGAGGAAATTATATCTGGCAGCAGACTTTGAAAAGTCTGATGAAATTCTACCAGAGTTTTCAGTTCCTCCTGCATTAGACATTATACCATTATCTGTGGTTCTGACAAGTATTCTACTAGAGTGAGATGATAGTTCTTCAGGAACTGACAATCCATCCTGTTTTGTCATTTTTTTATTCTTAATCTGATCTTTGATATTATAATTATAAACAGTAACTTCATTATCTTCAACATTAAATAAGAAAGTACTATTTTTAAATGTTCCAAATCTTAACGACGCTCTCATATCAATGTTTCTATCAAACGAGTAGTCTATAATTTTAAATCTATTATCAAACTCAGAAGATTTAATAACTTTACCAGTATAATTATATCTAAAAATATTTTCCTCCCTTGCACTCCCAATCAATTCAGTTAGTTTGTCAATACTTTTGAAATTAAATCCTTCTTTATTTTCATAAAAGAAGAATCCCATTGTTCCCTTTCCTTCTTCATTTCTAGATGCATTAGGTTCTGCATCTAACTCTCCACCACGAGAAGATAAAGTTTTAGGTCCCAACCACTGCAAAACAGTGAATGGTTTTCTCATTGAACCAAAAAATTTATATGCGTTTGCAGATTCTTCTATGTTCTCATCTAAAAACTTTGTAGTCTTTAAATCATTTGTAAGAATATTTTTTACAGACTGACTTATTTTTCCTGTATGTTTTCTAAATGACCTACTAATCTCATTGTTTAAAAATTCTTTTGTTGTAAGATGTAAGGTAAATCTCTCTGCAAGACTAGTTGAATCAAGTCCGCTTACCTTATAAACACGGAAAGAATCTTCTTCAGTAATAAATTTAAACTCGCCAAATCCTGTATCAACTTCTACTTCTACTTTCTCACCACCACGTATTTTGAGATTACTTACTATACTGAAAGTATTAATACATTCAACCATCATAGAAACTGAATGATCTAAAATATCCTCAAAGTAATCTATAGACAAAATTGAATTTGTGATATCGAATTTTTTACCATCTAAAGATGTGATAGTAAATTGTCTTGGTAGATAAGTTTGTACTGCTTCTGACATTTACTTATGAATTTTCTAGTTTTGCATACATATACAAGTTATGTATGCTACGGGGACTCATAGATGAAACAATGATAGAGTTTTTTCCATTAGAAGATCTTCCACCAGAACCACTCCCCACCATAGGTTGTTCCACACCACCATCACTACCAGAATTTTGAATTATCTGTTGGTTCATTACAATGGTATTGTTTAACATTGCTTCTGCTTCTGGTGTGAACATTGTAACAGTCTGTTCTTTTGCAGGAGCAGGTTCAACCGCTTCTGAACCACCTGTAGACTCTCCAGATTGAATGGAGGGATCGATTCTTAAAGAAGTATTTGTCATGTCCGAATCACCAGAATTATATGCAACTCTAGATTCTTGTGAATATTCTTGCATATACCTGGGTATTTGCATAATTGCTTGTACTTCTTCCATAATAGGTCGAAGAACTGGTGCCAATTCACCAAACAATGAAGACAAAGACGCCACCGTAGGATTGGGTTGATCCTGTTGTGCAACATCAGGGACGGTAGATTCACCACTTACACCTGTATCTGCTGATGCTGTTTGATTTGGATTAAGTTTTCCAATCTCTATCATATTCAAATATGGATTAGGATCTATTGCCGACTTATTATCACCACCTGCTGGTCTCACTTCAAAGTGTAAATGTATATCGGGAGAATTACCAGTGTTACCAATCTCACCAATGGGTGTTCCTGCACTGTAATTTTCTCCTACTTTTAATACCGAGGGACGAGCTAAGTGCATAAACACATACTCTATACCGCCAACTTTTATAAACAGCATGTTTCCTCCACCCGAATGGAACTGATTAAGCGACACCTTACCATTTGCTTTAAGTGCAAAATAGTATCCTGTTTTTCCACTGGTTCCTATGTCCACTCCATAATGAGCATATCCACGACCATTGATTGTGCCACTAGGATCATATGCTCCACCGATAGATTTACCAACCATGCCGCGACCACCCTCTGCACTAGTGCGAGAAAAATCTTCGTAAGGAACTAAGTCGATTAGTTTAGATGCACCTGTGGTAGGTTGTGCTGGTTGTGTTCCAGAGGTCCCAGAGGATTTCGGTTTAAAGACACCGGTAATAAAATCAAATAATTCTTTGAAGGGATTCTCTACTTCAAGTTTTGGTGTAACAGCAGGTGGTTCTACATTAACATTAGGTGAATCACTGGTTGTTTTCGTAGATCCCGATGTACTAGTTGTTGATTGACTTGATTGATTTGAACCACTTTCATTAGATGGTGGAGACTTTACATCTGATACTTCTGGTGCATCTGGTAGTGGTTCTGCAGTTTCATCATCTTTATTTGAACCGAACCCTTTGAATAATTTATCAAGACCCAAATTGGTTGAAATACTTCCAAACATATTTTCCAGAGAAGAAATATCACCACTAAGAATAGAAGAAAGGTCGAGATTCATTAAAGACTTAACAGCAAAACCTGCCAAAGGCACCGCAACTAGAGAACCAATAATTGCAAATGTAGAGCGTCGAGCCGAAGATGCTTCCTTATTCAGTTTACTAATTTCACCAGGTGAAGGGAAATTAAGATTTTCCCTAGACGCACCCTCCATCCATCTTCTAAACCTATCAAGATCTCCTTTACGTTCAAATCTAAGTGCCTGCACAGACCTATCTGAAGCACTAGGTTGAACAACCTTATTTGGATTTTGATTGAAAAGATTTAAATTCATTATACGAATGCCCCATAAGGACTTGATCCAATTAATCTATCAGGGTCACTAGGGGAGAAGAATATAGCTGTAGAACTACCACCTGCTGTATCAGGTTCTCCCTGAATATCATACCTTGGTCTAGGTGGTGCTGCTGCGACTTGTGTTCCACCATTGATAATAGTTACTCCGCCAGTTCCTTTATTTGCAACAGTCTTTGATGGCGAAACTGGTTGAAGCAGAGAGGAAATATTCTGATCATATTGTGTAAATCCACTTGGTTTGCCAACTTCATTGACAAAATTTTGATACTCTCTCAGAGTTATCACCCCATCCCCATTGCCAAATAATAAATCTACATTTTTATTACCTTGATAATTTTCACTGGGAGCACTGTAAATTGGTTCATCCAGACCTTGACCAATATATGCAGGTGCAATGTTTGCCATCTTTACATCTTGAATACCACTACCACCTTTTCCAAAGAACCCAGCGTCTTCTAAATATTTTTTGTGAATTTTAACTTGCTCTGCTCTGGATAAATTTTTGAATTCTTCTCTTGTTTTTCCATACCTTACATCACCAAACTTTCCACCAAACATCAACTGGAAAATACCCGTAGCACCACTACTTATGGCGCTCCTAGGATTTATTCCAGACTCTGCATTATACAGTGCCATTAATTGTGATGGTTTTGTTCCAGTCTCTTGGGCAAGTTTTTGTACTTCTTTAATGAACTCAGGATCATTAGATACATCTGGAACATTAACATTAGCGGGGGGAGTTGTTGGTAATGTTGCTGCCGCAGCAGGATTACCTAACATATTTCCTAATGAATTAAGTCCTCCACTGAGAGCAGCACTAAGTCCCGTTCCACTAATTCCAAGTCCTGCTAATGGATTTGATAGTTGCCTTGATGCACCAAAGGGAGCACCAAGTCCAAGGTAAGTAGTTACATCATTTATTCCCTTTGTAAATCCAAAAGAAGCAAATAAGTTATTGAGAAGATCACCAACAAAACCTGTCATGTCAGTATATAAACCACCAAGGAAATCTCCTGCACCGGAGAGAGAAGAAGTTACATTAGTTTTTATACCTCCCAAGGTTACACCACTTAAGAAATTTATTCCTTTAGGAAACTGTTGGTCATAATGTTTTAGTTTTGGTGGTTTTGATATTGGTTCTATTGGTTCAGTAATACCTGCTTTTTGACTCAAAATTTCTAGTATTGGATCAAGGACGGGAATGCCGGTGGTAGCTGTTATAATAGGATTTACAAATTTTATAATCTTATTAATTTTATCAACAGCACCTGCAATCGTAACATTAACAATTTCTCTAATTTGTTGATAAATTACTGCGACTTTTTCATCTAATTTTTCTAGTTTTGCTTTAACACTTTCAAATATATTTTTTATACCTCCCTTAAAACCACCGAATGCGCCACCAATTATTTCTTTTATCTTAGGACCAAATAGTTTTACAACACCAATTACAACTGCTGCAATCAGTCCAAATTTTCCTATCGACCCAATAATGCCACCAAGGAATCCACCACCGCCTCCTCCACCTCCGGCGTTAGTGCCCTTGAGTTGCCCCATAATATTTCCAACTGTCGCTCTTAAAGCTTTAGCAGCAATGAAACCTTCTACTAAAACATTTCTAAGGTTTGATAGTGCTGACCTTATCGCATTAATATTTTTTCTATTGCTAAAAAAACCTGAGTATTGATCACCAGATGCTTTTCCGGAACGAGGGTCAGGTTGTCCCGCTTGTCTAGTTTCCTTTAAAGGAGCAGGCGCAACCATTCCTCGCCTACGTGCAAAAATTGCATTTGCACCGCCAGGTTGAAGAAATCTTTTTGCTCTTACGCCTGCTACTGCCATTTACATGCCTTGTTGTTGAATTCGTGCATTCTCTTCTTCAACATATTGATTCAATAATGCAAGATATATATCTCGCTCCCATGGCATCATGTTTTCAATCTCTGTTAAACTATATTTATGATGCTGCATGAGAGAAAAATTGACCTTATAATATGTCTCAAGATCAATATGTGCCATAATCAACCGAAAAAACTTTGTAACCCTTCTAGTACAACTTCATTTTCAACTTTTGTATTTGGATTGGTAACTTTAATTGTATGAGAAAGTTTTGGCATAGTATTGAAAAACTTTTCAATCTCTTTGAATTGGTTTGAATTTAATCCTTCCATCCATGTAAGCACTTCTTTCTTTGTACAATCGGATGTAGACCACGCATCATCCTCATTAAAGATAACATCAATACAAGAAGCAATAATTTCAAACGATTTATCTAGATCTTCATCAGCACTATCAAAACTAAAATTGCTAGATACAAACTGACTTAACGATGGATACTTCATACGAAGTGTTAAATTACCATCTAAGTCAATGTCTGGTGTATGTTCTTTGTCCTTTACAACTTCAATCTCATCAATATAAACTTTAACAGGAACTGTTGTCTCACCATCATCAGGACAAGTGACGATCAAATCAACTGATTCACCTACAGACTTACCTCTGATATTTAAGAACAGATATTCAATATCAAAAGTGGGAAGGTTCTCAACCTTGACGCCCCTAGTTTGAATACATTCTTTCAATGTATTTTTAATTGCATTTGCAATTTGTTTTTCATCCTCACTCTCTAGTGCAAGAATAAGAATCTTTTCTTCTCTAACAAGGAAAGGACGGTATTTAATTTTCTTTCCTGTTGATGGTAATACCAACTCATAAGTCGGGGTAGAAATTTTTGGTAAAGGCATAATATTTTACTCAGTATTGTATATAGAAAGGTTTTAGTAACCTCCGTAGTAACCTCCGCCACCACCACCGCCTGAAGATCCTCCACCACCTGAAGAACCACCACCGCCACTGGTAACGTTAATCGTATGAACGATAGAACCAGCACTTGATGTATTACCTGCAGCATCAGTTGAAGTCATAGTGAAGTTATATGTTCCATTATCCAGTGCATTAGAGACTGTAATCACAAATGTTCCACCTGAGTTTGCAGTCGCAGTACCGACTTCTGTAGAACCAACAAACAATTTAATTGTGCTATTTGCCTCTGCACTACCTGTAAATGTTGGAGTGCTATCAGAAGCATCAGTCGTTGATGACAAATCAGAAGGTGCGTCTGGTGATGTTGTATCTTCTTGCTGCTGTTGCTGCTCTTGTTGATTGTCTTGCTGTTGCTGTTGTTCGGATTCTTGTTGCTGCTGCTGTTGTTGCTCTTGTTCCTGCTGTTGACTTGCTTGCTGTTGAGCCTGACTTGCTTGCTGTTGCTGTTGCTGTTGACCTGCTACTGCTGCTATACTTTCAGCAGCAGTGGCGTATATTACATCATGTGGATATGGAACGTGTTGAGCACCAACCATTCTTACAACTGATTGATCATCTAATACATGCTCATGATAGGCACCATAATATGGCACACCATTAACATATCCAACTAGAGGACCAGGAGGTGTTGCATTATTTAAGGATGATACTGAGTTTGATTTACTCAATCCGCTTACTTTCTTCTTAAAGTTTTCTTTTTTCCTTTCGGGGTTTTGTTTTGAAACTGTATATCTAGAATAACTGAAGTTCACAGTAACTTGTGTAAGAGAACTTCCGTCATATGAAAAAGGCATCGCAGCAATATTCATTGGGAAAGCATCAATGAAATCATATTTTAAGATGGGTTGTTCAAGTAGTTTCTTTTCTTTATTATCTTTGTTTGGATTCCTCCAGAATCCTCTTTCAAATTTAACAATTGAAACTTTAGTTTTATATTGATTAGGATATCTCAACCGAAAGAAACTATTACTCTCATCAAATCCTTCTTGTCCATCCTCATCACCATCATATGTTGCACTACCTCTACTGAGTGGATCAATCCAGTTCAACCACTCCTCAAAGATGCGAATAGTATTATACTCTTTATCTACATAGAAAGTCAAATCAAAGTTGGCATAGATTCTACGCATTGGAAATCTTTCGATAACTCCCTGACGAGTGCCAGATTCCTCTGCCATATCAAAAGATGATCCAGGCAAAGATGCATCAGAACATAGGAAGTCATATGTTTCCTCTGTAGATTTAGTTTCTTTAAACAGTCCACATCTAGTAAGATATCTGTTTAATGGACCAATACCGCTCTGACGGATAGAGGAACGTCCAAGATTCAATGTGACCATAAATTGAGACGTTTGGGATAAACCACCAAAGGTCTCTTGGACATCATTTATCTTTTTGTATAGCATCTCCGGCGAATATGTTGCCATCTAAATACTTTGAAACTACTTATATACTATGTATGCCGTATAGTGGAAGGTATCTCCCGTCGCACCCTAAGAAGTATAATGGGAATGCGAAAAATATAATATATCGTTCTCTTTGGGAACGCAAGTTTATGAATTACTGTGACCTGAATGAGGCAGTGAAGGAGTGGCAATCAGAAGAGTTTTGGATACCATACATCTCACCTGTAGATAAAAGAGTTCATCGTTACTTCCCTGATTTCTTTATCAAGTACACAGATAAAACTGGTCGCTTGAGAAC
>Ga0163109_10003971_pt1 | contig 11271 bp, 8 predicted proteins | sample CRUFie1St13metaG_FD_108704 | JGI IMG/M metagenome (GOLD analysis project Ga0163109, IMG submission 108704) | Marine microbial communities from the Costa Rica Dome - CRUD Field 142mm St13 metaG | ecosystem: Environmental > Aquatic > Marine > Oceanic > Photic zone | place: Costa Rica: the Eastern... | reverse complement strand
TGTTCTTGCTCTTTCAGGATTTTTGCCAACTGGAGAATTTGTTAAGTGGGGTAGGGCAACGAGAAAATTTGCCACGGGCTATAATTTACGTGACTTATGGATTGGCAGTGAAGGTACCTTGGGTGTGGTAACTGAAATAACTCTTAGGCTGATCCTTGCCACTGATCATCGTGTAACTTTTTTAGCCGCTTTTGAGAATGATGAATCAGCGATGAGTGCACCGCTTGAATTGTCAAGACTGGGCATTCAACCTTCTATTCTTGAATACATGGATCAATGGACAATTGATTGCCTTCAAAAATATGTGGGGGCAGAAGTTTTTGCTGGCATTAACCCGAGCCCAACTCTGTTAATTGAACTTGATGGTGAACTTGAAGTTCTTAATCGCGAAAGATACATTTTGGATACTTGGTTAAAGCAGCATTCCCTTAATCATAGGATTGCTGAAAACGAGGATGATGCGGAGGAATTATGGGAAGTTCGACGGCAGGGTTCCTCGGCCATGAAGAAATTAGCTAATACCAAATTGAATGAAGACATTGTCATTCCTCTCAACCGTCAAGTGGAACTGGTTTCTTTTGTAGAAAATCTAAGGCAAGAATTTCATCTCAATATTGGAGTCTTTGGCCATTGTGGAGATGGGAATCTTCATGTAAATTTTATGTATGATGAGGACAATGAAAATGAGACTGACCGGGCCGTTTCTGCTCTTAATCTATTAATGGAGAAAGTGGTTGCCTTGGGGGGTGCGATTAGTGGAGAGCATGGTGTTGGCTTAGCCAAAACACCCTTTGTTCAAAAGCAATTCAATGATGCTGAATTGAAAGCAATGAAAGCAATAAAGAAGGCACTTGATCCAAAAGGAATCTTGAATCCTGGTAAAATTTTTGATGTTTTCGAACCATGGACTTACAAAAAAGAAAAGGTCGTTCTCTCATGGGAACGACATGATTAAGTAATCAACTTATCACTCAATGTTATGAAAATTTATCTCTTACTATTCTGTCTTTTTTTGTCATCGACAATCCTGAAGGGACAAGCCGAAAAGTTACATCCATGGACGGATGCACAAGGTCGTACATTACAGGCTTCATTTATAAGTTTTGATGGTACAAAGGTAACCATAAAATGGGATGGACAGGTTGTTCCTATTCCTCTGGCCAGTCTTTCGCCTGAATCTCAGAATCTTGCCAAGCAACTTGGAGCGAAAATGAGTGTATCGTCCCCCACTCTTGATAAAAATAAACTGCACTCTTGGACTGATGTTCAGGGCAGGACTTTGGAGGCAAGATTTGTCAGACTTTTTGCGGGTACAGTCACAATTGAATGGAACGGCCAAACAGTTCCTCTACCTATGAGCAGTTTGTCTCCTCAGTCGCAAGCCCTTGCTAATCAACTTGCTTCCGCCGGTAGCGCAACTCCGAAGCCTGTGCAGTCGACTCCCGTTACCCCCACCCCAAAACCAGAAGTTGCCGCGGTTAAACCTACCGTGGTTACCGAGGATGTGGCCTTAGATCAAGAGCACAACTGGCAGGCGACCAATGGTTCGTTGATAAAGGCCAAGTTTATCTCGATCGAAGGAGAAGATATTAACCTGCTTATGAATCAGGGGCGTTCTGAAGTGACGGTTCCATTATCAAGACTTACGAAGGATTCATTAGCGTTAGCAAATAAGCTGAATAAAGATCTTATTGAAAGAAATAAAATGCGTCAGGTAGAGGCGAATAAACGTCAAAAAATGAAAGTTCCTGACTTAGCTGAATCAGACCTTAATCGATATCATAAATGGATGAGCTCCACAGGTTCTGAAATCGAAGCCATCTATGTTGATGCGGGTGAAGAAGGAGTTACTTTACTTATGAGAAATAATCCCAATCGTCCCTACGAATTGGGTTGGGAAAGACTTAACCCCGAGTCGCAGGCTTTGGCTGAAGGCCTACGTCGTTTAAAAGCTGAGTTGATGCCTATTAATCCGCGTATTGCGGAAACAAAGGGGGGGAGCCTCACTCATTACACAGAAGGGAAATGGAAAAATTACAATACAGTCTTGGAAAGTGCGGTTTACGATGTGGCTTTACATCGCAATGGACATGTCGTTCATCTTTGGCTTAAGAACGAAGCAAAAAAAGGAGAAGAAGGATTAGGGGAAAGAGCCCAGAGAAATCCTTTGAGTATTAATTTTCGCCCCATTTTTTATTTAAATCCAGGTGAAAGAAATCGGCAATGGAGGCATCGAAAGATTGTTTCTTTCGATGAACCACCTCCGGTATCAATGGATCGGGAAGAAACAACAATAAAAGGCACTTTCGATAATAATGCGACTTTTGAATATACGATGCAAATTAATCATAGAGGATTGAGTTTCTGGGGCGAAATCGAAGAAGATCGCAAAGAAAAATATCCAACCAGCTTTTCTATAGCTTTTCATTCACCGAATTTTATTCCAAATGTTACAAATATGCAGTTGGAAGACATTGAACCATTGGTTGGGGATGGAAGTCTTTACATAGACCCTCTTGAATCGAAAAGAGCAAAAATTCCAATGATGACAAAATGGGATGACATTATGAAAAAGTTCGCGGGTGGGGAATGGAATCCGATTAAATCTGCTGAATTTATGGGTAAACCATTTGGTTCCCATAAAATTAAAATTACCCCAACTAGTACGAGTGGGATGGTATTTCGATGGAGTAAGGGATACTCTGGGATTTATCCTTTTCAGGCCATTCATCTCTCGCACAGCACGGAAGATAGTTATAATGCAAGAATTTCAAAGGAACCAGGGCAATTCAAAGATAGAAATGAAATCCCTCGAAATAAAAGGCTAAATGTAAATATTATTCGTGGTCGTGGATAAGAAACTAAAACTTTTTGCTCTCTTTATTTTTTTCCTCTGTCCCCATGTAAGTTGGGGAGAAAAGATTCGTGTAGCTTCTTATAATGTCGAAAACTATTTGGTCATGGATCGGATGGTTTCGGGTAGATGGCAGAAGGAGTATCCTAAACCGCAAAAAGAAAGGAGGATCATTCGTTCAGTTATTAACCAAACAAATCCAGATATTCTTGCAATTCAGGAAATAGGAGAGCGTTTTTATCTAAATGAGCTGTGGAAAGATTTAAACAAAACAAATGCAGTGAGGTTTAAATATTCAGCTTGGTTGCCTGGAGTTGAAGGCGAGCAAAGGCACCTAGCTCTTCTGTCCAAATTCCCGTTCTCCATTAATAATGAAATAATAGATTTAAGTTTTAAATATTTTGAAGTTCATAGATCGCCAAGTCGTGGTTTGCTTGAGGCTGAATTTTCAACGAATGGCAAAAGCTGGTCTCTTTTTAATCTTCATCTCAAAAGTAAATGGACGGAACGCCCCGATGATCCCGAAGCTGCAATTAGGAGGGAAAAAGAAGCACGGGTAATTCGGGATTATATTCGTTCCAAGCACCCACCGTATAAAGATCCAATGTACCTAGTCTTGGGTGATTTTAATGACCATAAGAATTCAGCTCCCCTTCGCCGTTTCTTACAGGTAAATAGTTCAGAACTTACCAAAATGGTTCAATGCCAGGATAAACAAGGGCATTTTTGGACGCATTATTGGGACAAGCAGGATTCCTACTCTCGCTTTGATTATCTTTTGGCATCTCCACCATTATTCAAACACCTGGTACCCGACTCTCCAAAAGTTGGAGGTTTTCACCTTTGTTTATTGGGTTCAGACCATCGCATTGTATACGCCGATTTCGAATTCTGAACTAATACTGGTAGATATCAGTTGTTGTCACTCCCATTCTTGATGGGCCAAGGCTTTCCAACCTTTTAACTGACTTTGCATAGGATATTTCTTCAATTTCGGGATATCTCCATGAGTCGTCGACAACAATTATTCCATTTGGCTTTATTAAAGATTGAGCCCTTTCAAAGAAGAGCACTCTGGCTGACCATGTAGAGTCAGGACCAAAATGATCTTCTCCATCAATTGCAATCAGATCGTATTTATTTTCCAATGATTTGTAATAATATTTCTTTATCAGTTTAAATCCATAAATTCTCTGATTCTATCATTTTGGCTACAACATCTGGTAGATTTTCTTTCCACCCTTTTTTCCTTTGCACAATTTGCTCAAATACATCGCGGGAGAAAAAGCGCATGTTTTCTCGATTACATTCCTGAATTGTTTCAAGAAAGCCATTTTCTCGGATGTATTTATAAAGATTTCTCAAATTATCGGCTACTAAAAGATTTTCTACATCAATTAAACCACTCGAAGAATCTTTTACACTTACATTATCACCTCTTCTAAACTGCTCCCGGTATCTCTCGAAAGTTTCCTGTTCAACTGGATAGGCATAGATACGGATGTTATCTTTGAAAAGTACACCAAATGCTTCTAAAATACCACCTTCGAGATTATAGTAGTATTCTTCTTTAAAAATATCCGCTAAATTATTCAGACCCATCACCAAACCAATAGGTTTTTTGATTAGTCTTCTAAGATAGGATGCAAGTTTATAGTATTCAAAATAATTCGATACCAGTACTCCGTAGCCACAGGCATTGATTACTTCTATACGGGAAATAAAATCCTCATAATCAATCGAACCGTCATTGGCGAGGCTACCTAGGGTAAGTTCCATGAATACCATTAAGTCGTTATCCACTATCTGTTCTCTAGACAAAAACTGCTTTTTTGCTTTTTCAAGCATATCTAAGTTTACTTTGGTTACCGGGCGGAAACTTCCACGTTCAATCAAGCATGACTTTTTATATAGTACTTCGGAGGCTTGCACTACATATCCTTGCTGATCGAACATAATCGCATCGGTAAGACCGGATTGGGTAAGTTTTAGACACAGAATACGATTGTCGAATTTTTCGAATTCCGGACCGTTAAATTCAATCATATCAATTTCAATCCGTTCAATATCAATTCCATCGGCAAGACTTTGGATAAAGTCATCAGGGTTTTCATAGTGATGAAATGCTCCATACACCAAATTAACCCCGAGCATTCCGATCGCTTCCTGTTGTAAGCGATTTTCTCTGTCGAGCATTCTGACATGCAGGATGATATCGTGGACTTCCCCAAGAGGCTCAAGCTGGAATCGGATACCCATCCAACCATGACATTCATTACTCTTGCTGAAATTGAGCGCTGATACCGTGTTGGAAAATGCAAAGAACTGACTTTCGATTCCGCGATCTTCCGATAGTCTTTCACTTAATAATCGGAATTCGTGAGACATCATCTGTACAAGTCGTTTTCTTGAAACATAACGTCCAGCTTCACCATAGATTTTGTCGCTAAACTTCATGTCGTATGCCGACATAGTCTTGGCTACAGTGCCTGCTGCACCTCCTGCTTGAAAGAAATGCCTGGCTACCTCCTGACCTGCACCAATTTCAGCAAATGTTCCGTATTTGGAAGAATCAAGATTTATTCGGAGTGCTTTTCTTTCAACTGATAGTTGTTCTGAACTCATGATTGGCAAATTTGTTGCCTTTTTCAATTCTTGCAAAGATTTTCTTCGACCTATTTGCAAAAGGTCTGTTTTTTACATGGATGAAATCTTTCTTTAAGGATGTTCTTAGAAGGATGGCCGTGCTCTTTGTTTCTGCCTTTCTTTTTGCAATAATATCATTGGTACTTTTTTCATTTTTTGCCGGCTCTTTTCTCAGTCCAACCGACGAGAAGATAAAGAAGGACAGTTTTCTGGTGTTAGATCTAACCATGAATTTAACTGATCGTCCGGCTGATGTGAGCTTTGAGGATATCACTCGTCAAGCCTTGACGGAAGAGGAATTGATTCCTTCATATCACTTAAGAGAGGTTGTTGATACAATTCTCGCTTCCTCCGCGGAAAAGAACATTAAAGGGATTTTTATATCAGGGGGATTTGCTCCATCAGGGTATGGATGCGGATATGAGACAATTTTGGAATTTAGAAGGGCTCTTGAAACTTTTAAGCAAAGTGGGAAAAAAATAATCGGATATCTACATAGCCCACGCCAGCTTGATTATCTGGTTTATTCAATTTGTGATGAGTTGATTATGGATCCCGCGGGTACAATGCTGCTTCCTGGCTTATCGAGCGAGCAGCTTTTCCTGGGAGACACTTTCAAAAAATACGGAATTGGGGTTCAGGTTGTCCGTACTGGTCGATACAAGGGTGCAGTCGAACCATTTACCAATAATAAATTTAGTACGGAAAACAGAATTCAAGTACAGAATCTTTTGGACAGGCGATGGATCCATTATTTGCAAAGTGTGGCAACAGCTCGTTCTATGAAGTGGCAGGATTTGAATTCAACTTTGGCACAAAAGTTTTTATGGAAGTCCAAAGATGCAAAGAAAGCAGGACTGGTTGACCGGATAGATGATCTGGGTGGAGTTATAGAAAGATTAATTGAACTTGGAGCGGAAGAAGAGAAAGAAAACACCTTTGTACAGCTTGATTTCGGTACTTATTTGGAGCGATTAAGACCGAATCCATTGGATGAAGTAAATGATGACGATCCCAAAATTGCCATAATCTATGTTGAAGGTGCCATTGTAGATGGATGGGGAGATAATGGGGCGAGTGTAGGCGGAGATGAGATTGCCCGAAGAATAAGGAAAATTCGAAAGAAGCCTGATTCATACAAGGCAATTGTTTTAAGAATTAACTCACCGGGCGGAAGCGTTTCAGGTTCAGAGGCTATTCTTTTTGAACTTATTCGGGCAAGGGAAGCAGGTCTTCCGGTTGTCGTTTCAATGGGCCCTGTAGCTGCTTCTGGAGGTTATTGGATTGCCACTGAAAGTGATAAAATTCTTGCTGGACCCCAGTCCATTACAGGATCAATCGGCGTATTTGGGATCCTTCCCAATATTGAAAAGTTGGGAGAAAGTTACGCATTGAATTGGGATCGGGTGAAAACAAATCCTTCCTCTGACATTTTTTCGGTAGTCCGTCCTAAGACCGATCAGGAAGTTGAGATCATGCAAGAATATGTTAATCAAACATATGGCAGATTTTTAGAATTAGTGTCCAAAAGTCGGAAATTAGATTTAGACAAAGTGAAGGAATTTGCTGAAGGAAGGGTTTGGACCGGAAAAGAGGCACATGAACTTGGGTTGGTTGATCGCATTGGGGGATTGGCACAAGCTTTGGAGGAAGCCTCTAAAATGGCGAATTTGAGTGGCGAATTTGAAATAGAGGAATTTCCAAAAGTTCGAACCCCAGCCGATGCCATTGCCGAACTATTAGAGGTACGGCAAGAAGGAATCTCTCAATCCCAGTATTCAACTTTTTACCCTCCCTTCTTGCAGAAATTCTCTGGAGTTGCATCTTTGTTAAAATCATTTAATGACCCCCTTAGTATGTATAGTATACTTCCATGGTACCGTGCCCAACTGGGATTTAACTCATGGAACACCAAGTTATGAATAAAGAAATTACACTTAAATCAAATTGCATTGCCACGATTATCCCAGCGGGAGAAGAAGTAACGCTTGCTGAAGGAGCAACTTTTACAATTGCACAATCCTTGGGCAATTCGATTACCCTTCGAGACTCAAACGGAATGTACAGGGTAGGCGAGGATCAACTCTCCGCATTGGGTGATGAAATAAAACAACAGGTTTTACAAGCTGATAAGCCTGAAGAAGCTGAGGGTCCATTTGATGAAAAACAGGTCTGGGATGCAATGCGTGGATGCTATGATCCCGAGATTCCCGTAAATATTGTGGATTTGGGACTAATTTACGATTTGCGAATAGATGAAGGGGACGAGGGGAAGCAGGTCTTTGTGAAAATGACACTGACTGCTCAGGGTTGTGGAATGGGCCCTGTCATTGCTGACGATGCAAAGACTAGAATCGAAAAACTTGGTAGCGTGGAGTCCGCCCATGTCGATATTGTGTGGGAGCCTCAGTGGAACCCGCGTATGATTTCTGAGGAAGGAAAGAAAGTCTTAGGTCTCGAGTAAATAGGCAGGATATTCAACTACTAATGTCGTAGCAGAATATAAGTTCCTGATCTCTTAGATACATCTTGCCATTCGAAATCACTGGATGAGTCCAGACTTTTCCTTTGGGGTTTCTTTGGTTGGTTTGAGGCGAGATGGTGAATTCTCCTTTTGGGCTCCAACCTTTAGGAGTGGCTTCAATTAAAATGACCCTGCCGTCTCCTTCACCTAGGCAATAAAACATCCCATCTGCGTAAGCAATTGCACCTTTACCTAAAGCCTTCTTTTCGTTCCAAACCAATTCTCCAGACTTGAAGTTTTGGCAGACCCATCCGTAGCCATCTGAGTATCCATATAAATGATCACCGATTTTTATAACTCCACCGTGATGATTTTTCATGATCTTATTGTCATAAACATCTTTGGCTCCTGTGGATGTGAGTTCAACGAGCTTACATCCAATTCCATAGCCAGATGAAATATAAACATGTCCATCACTATAAATCGGAGTGGGAATAACCGCTACCTTACCTGGCCAATCCGAAGACCAAACTAAATTCCCATTTTTGGCGTCCACGCCCACAATTTTTTTCATGACCAGTTGAACATATTGACGCTTTCCCCCATGATTAATCACAATCGGGGAAGAATATTGTGCGGGGTCGGTAAATTCTTTGGAGCGCCAGAGGATGCTTCCTGTTTTGGCATCGAGTGCAGTCAAAGCTCCACCTTTCCCACCTGGAGTACAGATCACCCGACCTTGGTCTACTAGCACGGATTCGGTGTAGCCCCACCCAGGTACTTTGCCTTCAAGATCCTTTACCATGTGAACATCCCAAATTTTTTTTCCTGTTCTGGCATCCGCACATACTAGGTTACCCTTACCACCTAAGGCATATACTTTCCCGTCAGCGACCGTGGGTGTTGTCCGGGGACCATCACCCCAGCCGTTGGTTAAAAGTTCACCGACCTCGAGTGCCCAAACTTTTTTGTTAGAGGAAGAACTGGATACAGCTCTGTAGGCGATTAGTTTTTCTGAGTTACCAAAGGCACCCATGGTGTAAAGAGCACCATTCGCGACTGAAAATCCTGCATAGCCTAAACCGGCATCATTACTCATCCATACTTTCTTTGGTCCGCCTTTTGGCCAGGTTTTAAGAAGTCCCTTCTCGGTTGATATATCATCCCGGGCAACTCCCCTCCAAGTTGGCCAGTCTCCTGCAGATACAAGTGAGCAGGCCATTGCGATAAGTGCTGAGAAAGAAAGTAAGTTTTTCATAATTTTTGTTATCATTTGAACACATCGTGATCGTGCAAGCCGAAAGAAACTAGTTTTACAAAAAAAGGAGCCAGCCACACGGACTGACTCCTTTTAAATAGATAGAAAAAGAATTATCTTTTACTTGGCTTTCGAACGGATTTTTCCAACCTTTTTCCAACGACCAGTTTTCGCCGAATCTAGTACCGCTTCACAGATATACTGAGTTTCCAAAGCGTCTCGGAAATCCGGGCGTAAAGGACGCTTTTTTCGAGATCCATAACCAGCAACAAAGTCTGCAAACTGATTGATGAAACTATGTTCATATCCAATATTAAGGCCAGGAACCCACCATTTATCCATGTATGGATGCTCTCCTCCATCGGTTACATGAATGGAGCGCCAACCACGGGTTTTTGGATCTTCCTTGTCGTATTCGAAATAGTCCAGACGATGAAGATCATGCAAGTCCCAGAAAAGGGATCCGTCCGCACCATTAATTTCAAAGGTGTACAGGGCTTTGTGACCACGGGCATAACGGGTTGATTCAAAGATGGCCAGCGACCCATTAGCGAACTTTGCAAGAAAGGCACAGGCATCGTCGATGGTTACCTTTTGCTTTTTTCCAGTTGCTGTATGTACGCGTTCCTTAATGAAGGTTTCGGTCATTGCGTTGACCTGCACAATTGGACCATTTAGCCAAATTGCTGTATCAATACAGTGGGCTAGCAAGTCGCCAGTGACTCCACTTCCAGCAACTTTGGCATCCAATCTCCATAAACCTTCACCACCCTGGGGTAAATCCGTGCTAATAGTCCAGTCTTGAAGGAAATTTGAACGGTAGTGATAGATTTTGCCCAAGCGACCTTCATTGATCATTTCCTTGGCCATGGTAACGGCAGGAATGCGGCGGTAATTATACCACACCATATTGGCAACTCCCGCTTTTTCGACTTCACGCACCATTTCTTCACCCTCTTTGCAATTCAGGGCTAAGGGTTTCTCACAAAGAATGGCCTTACCCGCTTTTGCTGCCGCTATGGCGATTTCGTGGTGAACATTGTTGGGTGCAGCGATGTCGATCACATCAATATCGTCTCGGGCAACCAATTTTTTCCAGTCGGTTTCAACAGATTCATATCCCCACTGTTCGGCAAAATCTTCAGCACGCTCCTTATTACGAGCACAAACCGCAGCAAGTTGTGGTTCATATTTTAATTCCGGGAAAAAGTTTGGAACTTTTCGGAAAGCGTTGGAGTGGGTGCGGCCCATAAAGCCGTATCCGATTAATCCGATGCGCAATGGTTTTTTCTTAGCCATAGTGTTTTCTAATTAGATTTCAGGGTTGTGATTAAATTTGCTTAGGGAGGGATAATCTTACAAAAAAGCCACATCCCAAAGGATATGGCTTTTTTTGTAAAGAGAATTTGAAAGATCTCTTAAATCTCTACCGGCTTGTAGCCACCTCTTCCTCGAAAATAAAAAATTATGAGTAGGTAGCAAACCAGCATAATTGCAGGAAAAACTGCAGTTGTTCTTAAAGTTGCCTGTGGTGCTGCCTTTTCAATTTCACTTAATGCAGCGGATTCTTCTTCATTAAGGACAGCAGCTTTTTCAGGGCTGACTGCTTTGTAAGCACCAAAAACTCCTTCTTTTTCATCAATAACCTTAGCATGAATAGCTGGTTGTTCTTGCAACAAGTTTTTTTCCACAGTTTGGTCCTGAAAAAGACCCATGAATTGAGCTCCGACCACACCAACTCCAAGCATTCCAACTCCACCCATAGCATTCAGAGAAAGAGCACCACCTTTGGGAAATTGCTCGGAGACAACACCTAACATAGTGGGCCAAAAGAATGTTTTACCAACAGCGTAGAGTGTGGCAGCTGCAAATATCATGGCTGCTCCGTTGGCTGCAGATAGAGCCACTAAACCTACACAGGCAATAGCACTACTAGTTGCAAGTAAGCCGAGAGGAGACAGGCTATGAACGATAGGTCCGGCATAGAAGCGAAGAATTGCCATAATAGCCGAAGTGTAAATGAGCACTAGGGCACCATTTTCCATAACA
>Ga0163109_10003970_pt1 | contig 11272 bp, 8 predicted proteins | sample CRUFie1St13metaG_FD_108704 | JGI IMG/M metagenome (GOLD analysis project Ga0163109, IMG submission 108704) | Marine microbial communities from the Costa Rica Dome - CRUD Field 142mm St13 metaG | ecosystem: Environmental > Aquatic > Marine > Oceanic > Photic zone | place: Costa Rica: the Eastern... | reverse complement strand
TCGCCAAGATTTGTTCCAAAAACACCTCCATCAAATCCTTTGGCTCGTGGGCGTCTCCGTACGACCACATGGGGTTGCGCAGTTCGATGATTCGGTCGTATTCCTCCTGCGCCAAATAGTCCCATCCGTTGATCTCACGGTTGGACGTGGCCAAAAACACCCGTCCATTGGGCGAGACCAACACATCTCCTTCATCCACCTCAATCACACAACCACATCCATCCAATCCAGTGTAATCTCTCAACGTAGAGTTTCCTCCATCGGGATCTGAATCGGCGTCGCATCCGACCAACAAAACGCCGAATCCAGGCGTGGCAGCCATGTTCCGACAACAGATCAACTTTGGGTCCATGATTGGTGTTTTGAGAATCGTTCAAAGTTAAAACCGTCGAAGACTCACAACAGTTGCACCCAACCCGGCAGAACGGCCAAGGCCCACAGCCAGGCGAGCGTGGCCGCCACCACATTCAGCACCAGCCCCACCCTGACCATGTTGGACATGGACAGCTGGCCGCTCCCGAATACAATGGCATTGGGAGGGGTGGCCATGGGCAACATGAAGGCGCAACTGCTCGCCATGGTCACAGGCACCACCAACAACAACGGGTCCATGCCCCACAACACAGCAACTTGCGCCACCACGGGCACCATGACCACCGTGAGAGCGAGGTTGCTCATGATTTCCGTCAGAAACAACGACGCCAAAATGAATCCCGCCACCAAAACGGATGGCGACATGGAGGGCAAAGCAGAGAGCCCATCAGCCACGGCCACCAACACCCCTGCCTCACTCAATTGACCGGCAAGCGTCAACCCGCCACCAAACAACAACAAAATGTCCCAGGGCAACCGACGTGTGTCCTCCCAAACGAGCAAGGTGCGCGCCGATTGGGGTTGACCTGAAGGAATGAGAAACAACATCACGCCAGCGGCCATCGCCACGGCCGTGTCGTCCAACGCCATTCCCGTTTGGGCAACAATGACACGGCGGCACACCCACAAAAGGGCGGTCGAACCAAAGATCCAAGCCACGCGCTTCTCGGCCATGTTCCAAGCACCCAGTGCGTCAAGCTCTTGTCTCAAATTGACAACACCTCCCTGCAATTCTGCCTTGCCAACCGGACACAAAACCCGGGTCAACAACACGTGGACCAGCACCAGCATCACGACTGAAAAGGGCAAGGCCATCAATGTCCACTCCAGCAGCGGCACCGTCACACCAATGTGCTCTTCAACCAACCCCGCCATGGCCACATTGGGGGGCGTACCCATCAGTGTCGCGATGCCACCGAGGTTTGCAGCGTAGGCCGTGCCGAGGAGCAGCGCCATTGGAAATCGTGGGTGTTGTTGAAGGTTGATTTTGGACAGCACGGAAAGGGCAATGGGCAACATCATCAAGGTGGTCGCCGTGTTGGAAATCCACATGCTCAAACCTGCCGTGGCGATCATGAAGCCCCCGAGCAGCCTGCGGGGATTTCCTCCTGCTGCAACCAAAATCTTCAAAGCAAATCTGCGGTGCAGGTTCCACTGCTCCAGTGCCAAGGCGATGAGAAAGCCCCCGAGGAACAAAAACACGTACTTGGAACCGTAAGGCGCCGCCGCACTCGCCACATCGGTGACTCCCAGCACGGGAAACAACACGAGGGGAAGCACCGACGTGACCCCGAGCGGCACCGCTTCTGCGACCCACCACACCAACATCCACGCTGCGGCGCTGAGCACCGCAACCATATCAGATGGCGCTCCCATCGAAGAAGCCAGCCCCCAGACCGCGGCGGCGGCGGCAGGACCTGCAAGTTGTCGAAGCGAGAGGCTGTTCATCGATGCAAGAATAGCACGTGGCCCGCTTGTACCTTCACCCCATGGAACTTGATTTGTACCACGTCGATGCCTTCGCCAACCAAGTGTTTCGCGGAAATCCAGCATGTGTCATGCCCTTGGAGGAATGGCCAGAGGACGGCCTCCTGCTGTCCATTGCGCAGGAAAATGCCGTTGCAGAGACGGCGTATTTGGTCCGTCAAGGTGCGGGGCGTTATCACCTCCGTTGGTTCACCCCCGATGTGGAAATGGACCTGTGTGGGCACGCCACGTTGGCCGCCGCACACGTGGTGCTGACGGAGCTCGAACCGGACTTGGACGAGGTGCATTTCGTTTCCGCAAGTGGCCCCTTGGTGGTCACACGCTTCAGCCAGGGCTATGAAATGACCTTGCCCAACCGTACACCTGAACCCGCCATTCTCCCGGCAGAAATTGAAGAGTCCCTCAGTTTGCCCCCCACTGAGGTCCACAAGGCGCGGGACTTCCTCCTCGTGTACAAAAGCCAAAGGGACGTGGAAGAATTCAGCGTGAACCGTCACTTGTTCGACCGCGTCAATTTGGGCACAGGTGGAGTCATTGTCACCGCACCTGGTGACGCGGTGGATTTTGTGTCTCGGTTCTTCACTCCACAGGCCACAATTTTGGAAGATCCCGTCACGGGTTCGGCGCATTGTACCTCTGCCCCCTATTGGGCAGAAAAGCTCGAAAAAACAGTGCTCCACGCCCGGCAAATCTCCGCCCGTGGGGGCGAATTGTGGTGCCAAGTCCTGCCGGCACACGTGCTCATCTCAGGCCAGGTTGTGACCTACGCCAAGTCCAGGGTGTTCCTGCCTTGACGCCTGGTCTCACCCTTACTTTTGTCCCATGGACAGCGCAACCCAATGGCTCCGAACCATCGGCCTCGCAGGCTTCATGTTCTTCTTGCTGAAGGGCTTGGGATGGATCGTGGTGTTTTGGCTCATTTCCCGTGGCGTCATCCACAAACATGCGGTGGCCAAGGCCAAACTGCGCCTCCGCAACTTTTGGCGCAACCGCGTTTGACAGCCTGACCCTAACGGCCTTCCAAACGCCAGCTCCATTCCACAAACACCCGTCTTCCTTCGAGAGGTCCGTAGACGCGCGAAGCGTCAAAATTGTCCCCGAACGGATCGTCCACCCCCAGCAAGGGACTGGGTTGGGTGGCGTCCGTGACGTTTTGAATCCCTGCTGTCAACTTGTGTCGACCGCCCTCGGGCGTGATGAAGGAACGGTTGACGGAAGCGTGAACAAGCGCATAGGGATCGCTGATGTCTGTCCAAATCTCGTTGTAGTAAGGGATGGCCATGCGGCCGACGGTTTGGGCTGTGATGTTCCAACCCCAATGGACACCCGTCCGTCCAACCTTCATGTTGGTGGTCCAATTGGGTGCAAATTCCACGGGCTCTCCCACGTTGGACAGTGAGCCCGATTCAAACAACTCGGAACGCAACCAAGTCACCCCCAAAGACGATTTCCAACCCCGCACGCCATTGACCCAAACATCCGCGTTGACCCCCCGGTTCCAGCCCAGTCCATCGATGTTGCGGTACAGAATGGCGTTGGGCAAACTGTCGTAATCCGCTTCGATTCGGTTGGTGAACAACGTGCCGAATGCCTGCACGGACGCAGAACCTGTCCATTGCGTTGTACCCACAGTTTTGGCCAAACTCCAATTGGCGTTCCAACTCGTTTCAGGGCTCAAGCCCCCTTCGGCAAGCAGCACCTCGCGTGAGCCATCAAGCGCAGCATGTTCCTCTGTGAACAGATGCACCCGACGGTACCCTCGGCCCGCATTGAACCGCATGTCCCAGGCTGGGTGTGGCGTCCATTTGACATTGACGCGAGGCGCCACCACCGTGCCTTGGTCGCTGGGGCGTTCGATGCGAAGCCCGTGGATCCAGGACCAACGGCCGGATTCTCCAGCGTATTCACCAAACACCGCAGGCACCCACACATTCATGTCCGAGGATGCTGGCGTCTCGTCGGTGTACACATCCCACAACAAGCTCATGCCCCCTCGCAAATGCTGTCCCTCAGACCAGCTCCAACCTGAATGGTAGGCGTCGAGGTTGGCTGTCCACTCTTGGGCATGGAACTGGGTGGTTCCGTACGTCGACTCCTGGCGATGGACGGTCCCTCCGCCCTGCCAAGTCCAGCCGTGCCCGTCGCGTGGCGCGCTGCCCCAAGTGGCCTCCGCCCGCAGCAAGTCAATGCGCTCTCCGTACACGTTTTCCGTGCCACGGTCCGTTTCTTGGAACGAGAGGTCGCCGCCAAATCGCTCTTCGGCCAACACCCTTGTCATGAAGCGCGACTGTCGTGACTCCGACCTGCGTTGATGTCGAAGCGTGGCCACCGCCCGCTCCACGGAAGGCGCATCCGTGAAGCCGTCGGAGTTGTCGTCGATCCGGCGCTGGAAGTGAAGGCCGTCCAACCCCAATTGCCACAGCGCATCCTCCTTTCCCAATGCCGTGCTGCCCGACACTTGCACCCTTCCATGGGCGTCCATGCGGGCGCTGGCATACGCATCACCCCGATGCAACGGCGACAACACCACGTTGATGACACCCCCCACCGCTTGACTGCCAAACCGCGCGCTTGCGGGACCTTGAATCACCTCGACCTGTTGAATCAAGCTCAAAGGAATGCCGTCCAAAGCGTAGGCGGAAGCCAGCCCGCCGAGCAATGGAACGCCATCGATCAAGACCAAACTGTACACCCCCTCCATGCCATTCAGCTGCACACTGTTGGTCCCGCAAACGCCACATCCCACCGTCTCCCGCACTCCGGTTGTGAAATCCAAGGCTTCCAAGAGGTCCTGTGCATGGGTGACTTTCAGCGATTCTCCCGAAAGCACCGTGGTGCGAATCGGGCTTTCGTTCAATCTCACCGGGCTCAAGCTCCCGACCACTGTTGCGCCTCCAAGTTCATACGTCGCAGCAGACAACACCACAGGCAGAACTCCGCTTGGGCAACCTGCTTCACCTTCCACTTCCACCGAATTGAATCCCAAGGCACGGATGTCGATTCGACCGTCAAGCTGATCCCACGTCCACTCTCCCGACGCATTGGTGGCGCCCACCGGACGGCCATTCAACCAGACCGTTGCACCCGGAACGGCCACCACACCGTCCGACACACGAAGCGTGCACGGTGCCTGACCCACCGCCACCAACGTGCACCAACAACCCAACCAAAACCATGTCCACCGACGCGCCATTGTCCGCAAAATTAGAAGGCAACAGAGAAAATTTAGGCGCATCTAAACATTTTTTTAGCCGCAACTAAAAATCACTCTTTCTTGCCGGGCTTGTGCCGTTCGTTGTGCTGCCTCCTGCGCTCGGTCATGCGTTCCAATTCTTCGCCCCATTCGTTCAACGCCTCAGGATTTTCTGGGCTGTAGGACGGCGGCCGTTTGCCGTGCACATTTTTGAGGTCTCTCTTTCTGCCCATGCATCTTGAACATCACGTTTTCGGAAAAAGTTCTTGGAAACTCGCTGTTTCCCTTTTGCATGTTTGAGGTCTTTTCTAGATTGGCGTCGCAATACCTTACTTCATGAAACACGTTCTCTTTTCTCTCCTGGCATTGGGCATGGTTTTCCATGCTGATGTCTGCCATGCCCAATCCTTCACGCCCACGAAGCGTGTCATGGTTGAAGACCACACCATCGGCCAAGCATGGTCTGGCTGGTGGAGCCCACGTGGCATCGTTTTCCTCGACCAATTCATGACAGAAACACCTGCCATGGGCTACGAAGTTGCCTGCATCCATGGCAATGCCGGGGCCAACATGTTTGGGTACAACAACTTCGACGCGATGTATTTGGCCGAATACAGCGATCCCGCGCTCAGCTCGCCGTTGACAGGCGGTTGGCCATCCTTCATTTTGGACCGCAAAGACGGGGCGTCTTACGAGACGGAGACTGTCCTTCCCATCAAATACGGCAACATCTCAGAAGACTTCGGCTATGCCAACTTGACCATCTCACCTGTGTTTGACGCTGCATCCCGGGACCTCACTGTGACCGTCGACGCCCACTTTGCCGTGGAAGCGGACGACTTCCGCTTGGCCGTGGTGTTGACCGAAGACAGCGTTCACAAACCCGGAGTCGAAGGGTACGGTCAAACCAATGCCTACAACTACTGCAACGGAGATGCCCCCGATGTTCCCATGGCCACGCCCACGGTGAATTTCAACGCCTTTTGTGGGCCCATCGTTCCTTCTTCCTTTATGCATTTCCGACACGTGGCGCGTGCCATTGTCCCTTCCTATGAAGGCGATACGGAAAGTTTGCCGAGCTCTGTGGAAGCGGACGGACAATACACCTACACCTTCCCCACGCAAACCATTCCCGACGATTTTGATGAAACCAAAATGCGGGCCATTGCTCTGCTGATCGATGGGGCCACCGGCGAAGTGGTGAATTGCCTCGGCGCGGACTTCAACGAGCCACAGACATCTGCCGTTGGACCGCTGGCATTCGCCAACGTCCCAGCCAAGCTGTTTCCCAATCCCGCCGCCCAAACCACTGTGCTCGAGTTCAACTGCCACCGCGCACAGCTCGCGTCTTTGGACATCCTCGACGCACTTGGCAAGATCGTGACCCAAAGGACCATCGCATTGAACCCCGGCACCAACAAAATTGACCTCGATGTTTCATCGTTGGAACAGGGAACGTACATGGTGCAGGTGCAAGGAGATGCCGAACTCCACATCTCGGAGCGGCTTCTCGTCAGCGAGCGCTGATCGCCTGGGAGATTTCTTGGCTTTCGCCTGAATGGACAACGCTTCAAAGGCCCCTTCGTGGGGCCTTTTTTTGAACTTGATTGTCGGTGAGATGTTTGTCAACCATGCCTTGGTTCACTTCCCCCGCGCGGCGCTGGCACGTTTTTCTTGGTGGCATCGCCGCCACTGCGGCACTTGCCTCGTCGTGCGCGCAATCGTCAGCCCCCGCCATGTCCTCCAACGCCCACAACATTCAGTTTGGCGCCACCATGAACGAACCGTGGCGCACTTTGAATGACGGGGTCATGGGAGGTCTCTCTGAAGGCGAATTGATGTTGTACGACACGTCCATGCGATGGACAGGCCAAACGCGTTTGGAAAACAACGGCGGCTTCGCCTCCATTCGGGCACCATGGGGCCACCACGATTTGCGCGCCTTGAACCAAGCCATCGTCCGATGCCGCGGCAACGGCGGACCGTTCAAGTTGACCTTGGAAAATTCACAGCGCTGGTGGATGCCCTATGCCTATGCTGAGTTCGACCCCTCCGGGGAATGGCAAGACATCGTGCTGGACTTGGAGGATTTTTCTTGGAGTCAAGCCCAAATGGGCGACCTCAAAACGGTCAACCCAAGCCGTGAACTCGGGGACGTGTTGCGCATGGGACTCATGAAGTACGACGGCACGGCCCAGCCCTTCGATCTGGAGGTGGCGTCAATTCAATTTTTGGACCAACCTTAGTCCACCCAACCGCCCTCAGCCACAGCTTGTGAGCCGATGAGCGATGTGCATATAGCATTGGCGACAACCTCGCCTAGCAAGACTGACCGAAGACAGACAAAATCAGCAGGATGTCGGAGACACCGACTTGGTCGTCTCCGTCCAAATCCGCGGAGCACGATGACGCACAGCCAAATTCGGACAACGCTGCCAGCACGTCAGCCACCCCAATGGCCTGATCTCCATCCAAGTCGCCCGGACAAACACACGCTTCACAACTTCCATCGTTGAAGAGCGCGTTGGGATCGTAATTGCACGCGTTGTCGTCTGTGCACCCTGGAATGCATGTCCCTTCGATGTTGTCATCCAGCCACGCCACACGCTCCAAAATCCAATTCCGCAACCAAGAGACTTCTTCCTCATAGGTTTGGCCAATGAACCAATTGGGCCAAACGTATTGACCCAAGCGAGGCCATCGCGCGTGGTCTCGCACACTCGGCTCTGCGAGCACCGCCGACAGCGAATCAATGATGGCCATCAAACTCTCGTCGCTCCAAACCCCAGATCGGTAATCGTCCCACATGCACTTGGTCAGCCCCCGGTATTTGGGGTCCTCCCTCAATCTCTCCCACCAGAATGGGTGGAGCACATTGCATCCCGTGTTTGAATCAAAACCAGAAGTCACATGGTTGTCGCAACCATAGTCGGCATTTCCAAAGCCAAGATTGTAATCCCACCATGGCCCCATCACAATTTTGCCTCCGTCAGAATCTTTCTCTTTGTAGAAATAGGTGCTCAGTCGATACGCATCGACATTCTTCGTGATTTCATTGGCGAAATACATGTCAATGAACGACTCCGGCTCGATGAATGCCTTGTAGCCAAATTCGTCATCCGCAAAATACGGACCTGCCAAAGCGTGTTCGAATTGGGTGAAATGGTCTTGGATGTAAGCGAATTGGAGAGGGTGCAAATCGTCTGCCTCGGGTTTGTGCATTTGAATGAATTGCTCGTCGCCTCCCAAACGGGGGTAAGGTGACGCCCAACCTCCTTCAAAATCGCCTTGGATTCGGTCCACTTTCAGAATGTATCCCCCTGTAAGTTCATTGCCTGCAGTGTCAGAGGGAAGGAGCGTTGCAATGTCCACACGGTCGTCGTCACGCTTGATGTTTTCCATGAGCATGTACACCCCTCGGTAGTCTCCGTTGATGTGCAATTCGCAATACCGACGACGGGTGGTGTAACGTCCGATTTTGTCTCCCATCTCATAGATGATGGCGTTCCGCATGAGCGATTTGTCTGAATACGGTCCATGGAGAATCCAGTCGTTTTCAGACGGCATGCCCAGCAAGGAGACATTGTTGTTGGCTCCAAGAGAATCTTGGGTTTCTAGGGCATAAGACTGTTTCGGGAAAAACTGGGAAGACGACCCTCTGATTTCAATGGAAATTTGCCCATCGTACTCGTAAGTGGTGTCGCTCAGAAAGTTCAAACCATCTTCGGAATTGAGGACTTTCATGTTGGCCACAATGCGCGGATCGTCTAGAATCGGTGATTCCGTGGTGATTTGAACCAGCGGAAGAGTGGATTGATTGAAGTAAATACACGAGCCGTCGTCTTCGGTGGCTGCCCCTTCAAAATTGACCGCACTTGGGTCCGAACACCCTTGAATCGCTGCGCAGGTTCCGTCTGTCGTGCATTGTCCAAAACAGGTGTTGACTTCCATAGATGAAGTCACGTCCACCAAAACACGATCGTTCCAATTGTTGGGGTTTGCGCACTCCAACCCGCTGATGTCCTCTTTGCAACTCCAATCCTGGCATGCTCCATTTGTGAAGGTGTAATACCCCGTAAAGCCATTCGGAACCTCAATGGAAACGGACCAAATTCCATCCCCATCGTTGTCGGTCATCGGGTTGTCGCCTGGGACCCCGAAGTAACCTCCACCTGCCACGTAGACGCCCTCTGGGGAGACCGCTTCGAAAGTCATGTTCAAATTGAACGTCACGAAATGAGAGTTTGAAGTTGGTGCTTGAAACCAAGAAGGTGGCGGCGGGAATGCACTCGCTGGGGTGGCTGCACCTAAGAACAAAAACGGCCTCGCCGTGAAATCCGACGACGAAATGTTGTTGTTGTGCACCTCCACCGCGAAAACGTTGCCTTCAGGCAGGAGCAATCCCACGTCAAGATCAAGGAGATCGGGCATGCCTCCTGAGTACAACACCGCTTCATGCCATGCGTCCAGCTGGGCATCCCACGCCAGAACCTCACCGGGCTCACCTGCATTGCTTCGTCCAATTTCTGTGCCGTTCAAATACGCCACATACCCATCGTCGTAGTCGACGGCAAACATCGCAGCACTGAACGAGGCCGGATCGCTGAGGTTGAACGTGTGGCGGAGGTAAATGCTGTGTGCAGACTCGATTTCTGTGGCATCGTCGCCATCACCATACCCGAATCCAGATGCACCTTGTGACCACCCCGTTTCAACAAAATCGGCCGTCATCCAACTGGATGACGGTTGTGACTGTGGAACCAAATAGCTCCAGAGTGTGCCGTCTTGTGCCACAGCCTCCCAGTGATCAACGCCATTCTGCGCGCGAGCGCTGAAGGTCAATGCACTTGCCAAACAGAAAACACCTATGGACAACTCTCTCATCTCTTAAAGATAAGCATTGGCCTTCACATGGTCATGTTTGCCTCACCCAAGTGCACTCCAAGTGTTCTTGGCGCACTGCCAGTCCGACGTTCATTTCACCAACCAACGAACTGGACGCCCCTCTTCCACAGTCAGTGTGTACATGCCCGTCGGCATCTGAACCGCCCACTCCATGCGTACATCCACCAACTGTCCTTGGGCAACCATCCGTCCGAGGTTGTCGCGCACTTGAAAATGTGACCCCAGCAACCGCTCTGGCACAAGCACGACACACTGTCCCGTGTTGGGGTTGGGGAAAAGCTGAACCTCAGCACGCTCTGCATTGGGCCTCACGGTGCTTGCCACATCCAGATTCACGTTGTCCAACCAAATGTGGTTGCCATACCCTCCCACATTCACAAAGGCCAATTCCAAACACGATTCAGCACCCGAAACCCACGCGTTGGGCAACGCCACGGCATGGTTGGCCCACTCAATGTCCCCGCCTGTGTCGTCCCAAAACCACATGTAGCATCCATCCACAGAGAGTTCTTCACCATACGCAGACCAAAGCACGGTCCAATCGCTGGCACTTCCTGGCCTGCCCCAAACTTCCAACCCATCGACATGGTCTGCGTACTTGCGGTGCGCCACATCAAAGGTCACGCCGGCGTGGCCTGTGGGGTTGAACGCCGGCGTCACGAGCAAATCGTACGCCCCTTGAGTGTCCACCCAATAATTGGGAAATTGGGCCACACCATTGTCCGTGTCCACCAAGTCGTACGCCTGCTCCCAAGCATGTCCGTTGGTTTCCATGCGCCAGTGCGCCGGTGGAAACTGGCCACTCTCAAAGCCCTCTAGAAACCCATCTGAGGTCACCACAGGTTCGTCCACCACCTCCACCAAATCCACCCAGGTCCATGTGTCTGATGCTCCGTCAGCATCCGTCACGGTCAGGGTGATGTCAAACGTGCCTGCTTCTTGGAAATCCACCCAAACATCTGGTCCGTTCGCTTCCACGACCTGCCCCCCTTCAATCGACCAGTCATATGTCGCTTCCTCACAACGAACCACCGACGCAGCGGAAACATGAATCGGGTCAGCGGTGCAAGGAGAGGCCAAATTCAATCGCGTCCGGTCGACCATGAATCCAGCGCGAACGGACGATGGCTCGTAGAACGAAGCTTGGTGCACGCCCCGGGTCCCCGCCGTCCGAATGTGTCCGCCGCAGTAATCCGCCTGCAGGAAGGTGCACACGTTGATCATGGGCAAGCCATCGTTGTACAGCTCCCAATCTTCCATGGTGGCATTGCGGTAGTACACGGCATTGGTTGTGCCGATGTACACCCCGCCGTT